>Ga0214542_1004214_pt1 | contig 28720 bp, 17 predicted proteins | sample CNSS1metaG_FD_160096 | JGI IMG/M metagenome (GOLD analysis project Ga0214542, IMG submission 160096) | Root nodule microbial communities from cowpea collected in UCLA plant growth center, Los Angeles, California, USA - CNSS1 | ecosystem: Host-associated > Plants > Roots > Nodule | place: USA...
TGTGAAAGGAACCTTCACATCTAGATAGCTTACTATCTTAATGTCCAGTGGGGATTTCACTTAGCTTTCTTAATCAACTCACACCATATTCAATAATCTTAAAAAGAAACAAGATAATCCTTCATCAACGTGTGGTCAATATTGATTACCAAAAAATTTAGGTATAATTACTTATTTGGTACCCCAACTTTTTCGTTAAGTTCAATTTGGTACCCAAACTTTTGGTTTGTTCAATTTAGTACCCCAATTTTCTAAAGAGATTCAATTTGGTCTTCTCCGTTAAGTTGGAGTTAACACCGTGTCCGTACAGGACATGTGTCAAGCCATGGAATTTTTATTTTTTTTTCATTTTTTTAATAAAATATTTTTTTTTCAAAAAAATTTAAAACTGCCACGTGTCAGTTTATCATCATGCCACGTGGCAGCTTACAATCATGACACATGATAGTAGTAATAGTTGTTTTCAATTTAGTACCCCAATTTAAATTTTTGGTTCAATTTAGTACCCTAATTTTTTTAAAATGATTCAATTTCGTCCTTTCCAATTTGAGGCCAAATTAGTAACTAAGTTTAATTATAACTTATATATACATGTTAAAATAATTGTTTTGAATTTATACATCAAATCACTACACCTAAATATTCGAATTATTTTATTTTTTACAAGTGTAAAAAAGTTTCATGTGTAAAAAAATACAAAAGTTAAAATGTAAAAAATAAAATAATTTAAGTATTTAGGTGAAATGATTTGATGTATATATTAGAAAAAGTTATTGTAACATGTTGTAATTAAGCTTATTTACTAATTTGGTCTCAAATGGGAGAGAACGAAATTGAATCATTTTAAAAAATTGGGGTACTAAATTGAACCAAAAATTTAAATTGGGGTACTAAATTGAAAACAACTATTACACTACTGTGTGTCATGATTGTAAGCTGCCACGTGGCACGATGATAAACTGACACGTGGCAGTTTTTAAATTTTAAAAAATAAATAAATTTTTTTGAAAAAGAAAATATTTTTTTAAAAAAAATTAAAAAAATTAAAAATTGTATGGCTTGACACTTGTCCTGTACGGACACGATGTTAACTCCAACTTAACGAAAAGGACCAAATTGAATCTCTTTAGAAAATTGGGGTACTAAATTGAACAAACCAAAAGTTTGGGTATCAAATTGAACTTAACAAAAAAGTTGGGGTACCAAATCAATAATTATACCAAAAATAATATTTGTGGACAATTCAGAGATGTCATTTACAAATACATGGTTGTTGTAACTATGTTTGTTGATGCCATTTCATTTGCAAGTGGCCATGTGGTCAAAAATAAAATACCAAACCAACTTCATTCCTGCAAAAAAATATTTTATCACTATTGGATGAATCTGGATACATAATTATCCATTAATACCTAGAACAAGAAGCGCATGCATAATGTATTTGAATATACCTAATAATTGGTTCCCTATGACACAATTAGTGTTTCATGTGTGCTATTTTGAATTGAAGTCAGTAGGGAAACAAATCCACTGCATTAGACTTCTTCAACCTGGCAAAAGAAATTTAAGTTCAATTATTGCACCCCAAATGATGTCAATAACGAAAAAGTTAAATGGTTAGTAGAAGATGACGTTGTTAACTCTGAATTACCTGTGTCGGATGAGTATGCGTAAGGACTTCTGATTGGTTACTGCATGGCATTAAATCTGTATCCAAAAGTCCATCCCTATAAAGAATAACCAAACAATAAAAAAAAATATGTGATGATATTATAAAAAAATTACTTCAATTCAGATTGATTAATTGGATTTCATTAATTGCACATACCATTTCAGCCCCACAGTCTTTATTTTTTGCACCCGTAGACTTTCTTCTTTTACCAACCTTCTCCACAATGGATTTCAATCTCGTCGATCGGGGTCTTCCCTTTCTTTTAACAGAAATACGACTGCGGACACATTGGTTGGATGACACGGTTTGTATAGGACAATCATTTCCAGTCTCCAATTGAACCCCCTTATCCGGATTATCAAAAGATGACAATCCATGATCATATGCAATGGAGTCCAATTTCTTAAACAAACATCGTGTTCCGTTGTCTGACTCGCATGCCACCTCCGCAATCTCATAGAAACGCTTACAAAGTGCATCATACCTTCTGACATTCGCTTCTTCCTTATCAGAATTGCTTGCAACCCTTATGTATGTGTGCCTTCTACGCTGCAGCTTGCTCCATCTTTTTAAAACATATTTATCTGGCACACTTTTAACGCCCTCTTGCCCATACACGACTAAGTAATGCCTACAAAGTATTCCTCTAAACTCAAACAAAAGGCAAGTGCATTGTATGTGAAGCGTGTGATGATCAAACAAAACATCATGATACTTGTCTGCGCATTGACCTTTCCACATAAATTCTTCTTGAACATGGTATTTTGAGGTTCCCGCTTCCACTGAAACTTTTTTAATCATAAAATTCATTTTACACCTAAATTCGTGTTGAACCTCAGCAAACTTAGCATGAGTTTATTCAGCCTAGAATTGTCTCTCAATAATGGAGTGTGAGCCACATAGAATTGTGGTATTCAAGGATGCAAAGTCGGTCTCACACTCCTTCTCGGCCTTTTGCCTAATCGCATTCTCATATTGAACCACGAATTGTTGCAATGTCGTTGTCGAATTGATGAAACCATCGAAGAATGCGTTCATGCTCTCACTTCGTTACGTAGTCAACATACCTGCCCAAAAGTTATTCTTCAAATAACATGGCACCCAATGATGTCTATCTTCATAAAGTGTTAAAAGCCATGCATTTTCATCTAATCCATTTTCTGTGATGAACTTATCCCAACCACACTCAAAAGCATCAACACTCACTGACTCGTACACCAACTGCTTCATGTCATGCTTAATTTGCTTGTAACTTGAGTACCCTTGCAACTTCTTAGGCACTTTTTTCATGATGTGCCAAAGGCACCACCTGTGTCTTGCATTGGGAAACACAATTTCAATAGCATTTTTCATGGCCTTGCATTGGTCGGTCACAATTTCAAGTGGTTCCTTATTTGACATGCTACGCAACCAACATGTAAATAACCATACAAATGTTCTAGTGTCCTCTGATGATAACAACCCACAACCTAATAAAATGGATTCACCGTGATGATTTACACCTACAAATGGGGCAAAAGGCATGTCATACTTATTAGTCAAGTATGTGGTGTCAAATGACACAATATCCCCAAAATCGACACATGCCGTTCGACTCCTACCGTCCACCCAAAACACATTAGTAATTCTGTTGTCGTGATCGACGTTGATTTCAAAGAAGAAATCCTTATTTAATTCCCTCATCCTCGAGAAATGATTAAACAATGCTTGCCCATCACCATCCTTAACCAGCGCTCGTCTCTGCTGACCAATATAGTTCCTGACATCCCTTTCCACAAAATCCAAGTTCTCATAACCTCCAGCCTCAAATACCAAGGACCGAAAACTTTTGTTCAAACACACTCCCGCTTGATCATTGATATCGATTACTATTTTTGCCTGCATATTTATCTTCCTATTACCGCGCACAAGCCTTGATTTGTGTGGACTTAAATGGTGATTATGTTCCTCCACCACACTTGTAATCAACCATTCCCCTTCCTTTTTAACAGCCGTAACACGTGTAGGGCATCCCTTTCTTTGTGTTGGAATGGTTTTTTTTTTTTTCGGGGGGATGTTGGAAACATAGGTTCCTTCTTGAGAACAAACTAGTTTGACGTAGTAGAGCTCATTGTCATCATCTTTCTTTGATGTTCTGATTCGGACACCGAAACCACTTCTGATTGGATGTTGTTTATAAAATTTCTTTAGTTCATCCACACTTTCGAAAGTCATCCCCACTTTAGGAAGCAAACCCAAGCGGGTTTCACCACAGTTGTTGTTGGTTGAAACATAGTCAATGTTGTTACAATTGTTTCAGGGATATCATCTTCCAGTAGATTAATGCTGTCCAGACCCAGAGTTTGTGTTTCTTCCATGTTATTTTCTTGAATAAAGAATCAATGAAGTTCATTAGTGTTACTTTCAATACACTATTCTACCAAAGTAAAAAATGCGTATTAAACATTTATATGGCAAAGAACGTGAACTATTTTGTTAACAAAATGAAGGTGCAATTAATCATGTGGTGTGAATCACGAGAAGAAGCCAAGACAATGTACTTTCGAAAATTTATGGCAAAGTAAAGGAACCCTAAAACTTAAACTACGACCAAAAAAATGCCGGAGGAAACCATTAATGCGGTAGTTAAGTAGAATGGATAATGAATGAAAGCATTTAAGAGCGAACTTACTTGATCAAGGCCCCACCAACCAAAGGCCGATTCCTAAATAGTAACCATCAATGCCTTTGTGCGTGGAGAAAAAAGAAACAATGGCCATGGACAATGGGTTTTGTGAGCCTTCCCAAATGCATTAAATGAATCAAAGTAGGTTGGTGAAGAAAGAGATGACGTTGAAAAAGTAGGCGGGACTGTCCAATATAACAAGGTATTAATTACATGGTTAAGAAGAAACGTAGTGAATAAGCTATCCAATGGCATTTTGGTACAATTATCCATCACTTTTGAATTATAAATTAAATAGGAAGCTTAAAACTAGGGGTGGCAAAACGGGCTGGGCCCAACGGGCCAGCCCGTCAGCCCGTGCTAAAAGGAACGGGCTGGGTTGAAGATTTCAACCCGTCAGCCCGTTATGGCCCGTCCCGTCCAGCCCGTCAACTTGACGGGTCAAAGTACAGGCTGGCCCGTCCTGGCCCGTTGGCCCGTTTTAAAAAAATAAAATAAAATAAAATTAATTAAAAAGATTAATTTTTTAGATTATATATTTTAAATGTAGAAATATATAATAGTATTGTAATTTAAATCATTAACACTTACAAATTAAGTTTGAATTATTAGTTATAATTGAATAATTGAATATGTAAATTTAATAATTATTTTAACTTATCTAATTAAAAACATTAACTAATCAATTAAAAGTTAAAATAATATTTTATTTGATTAAGTATGACTTTAATAATAATTTATATGTATATATAAACAAATTTAAAAAATAAAACAAATTAAAAAATTTGAAAACTAATTAAAAAAATTAAAAAAATTAAAAAAAAAACTAGACGGGCCAGCCCGGCCCGGCCCGTTAGCCCGTCCTATACGGGACGGGTTGTGATTATTGGCCCGTTTCTATTTGACGGGCCAACCCGTCCCGGCCCGTTTTTTGATGGGCCACATACGGGCCGGGCCAAAACGGGTCGGGCTGGCCCGTTTGCCACCCTTACTTAAAACCATTACCTCAACGACATCAACTTTCCTCTCTGTTCCGCTACTAACGTTGTGCATTGTGGTCATCCCCGGTCCTGTTTTTTGGTGACTACGACGTTATTGAAAATTTTTATCGATTACTTTATTCATTTTCTCTTACATTTTTTTCAATGTAATGAAATTTTTTCCGGCTACAACAAATATGTAGGTTGAAGATATGGATGCATGGGAGGGCCTTGACATTGATGAGTCAGATGTCATGTCATTCATCCGGAGATGCAATTCCAACACAGAATTCATTTCCGGCCCTACAGGAAATGCACAAGCACTTATACTAAACAGAGAATCGGAGGAACCTGAAAATACGCAACAATTGATGAGGGAAATTGCTGCTGCAGGTGATGCACAAGACTTCAACCCAAATGCTTGGAAATGGGCTTGTAGGTTTGTTGAATGCCATGGTAAGCAGGTGTACCACTAAAAATAGGGTTACGTTAAACACATCATTATGTTTAAAGATAACAATCATCCATGCTTTCAGGTTTAGTTGCTGAAGGGGACATCAAAAATTTGATTTTACTCTTTTCTAGGAAATCAATGGAAAAGATACCTTTAGTTGTCTGTATGGTCAAAGAATGTCACCCCAACGGGTTGGGTGACATGTCCATAGTTATTAAGGTAAAATGCCATTAAGGGTTGTGTGAAATTAATTTGAAATGCATCTAAATTTTGTTCTTTAATTTGATCAGGACCCTTCAATTACAGCAAAGGCAAGCGTCCACAGAAAAGCTATCATGGATCCTGAGTTTGGTTCCCATATTGTTGTTGGAGCATCCATGATTTTGAAAAATGTATTATCACTGCCTCATGCGTTTGCACTGAATTTGGGTTTTCATAATTGTTATGAAATATAAATCTAAAATCTTAAATATGATTCATCAGGTTTCTTGTTTCGGTCACAAGCCATGGTTGCCTCCTTACCTGAACATCACCGTTTGCAACATTGTGAAGGTTAATATTGTATATTACATTTATATTAATACTTTTTAATGATTTTTATATTTAAATTAGAAAGTCATATTAAATTCATAATTAATAGGTATTTAAGAATGACATTAGTCCACCAACTGACCATGAAGTTGAAGCTTCTATGCCCGTTGTGCAAAACTACCCAGGAGAATATCTTGATGTTGACGACATATTGAAGAAGTTGGCCCCTCCACCTAAAGTTGTTATAACTGGTTACCATGAAGACACTTCTGTTGCTGGATCATAATGTGGTCGATGTCCTAATGCTGCTATTTCTCTTGGTGCGGACTCACTACATGGAACTTATGATGCACATCCCGATGGGGCTACCATATTTGATGTTGAATGCCTTGATGCTTAAGCTATGGATTTCAGTAATCATTTTGTCATCCCTCCATTATTAAGTATTATTGGTGTATTGTGTTCATGTGTCTGCTGAACACCTTCTCTACGTTTTGGAAAAACTTTTTGTTAATTGTTTGTAGTATTGGATATCATTCCATGAGTGAATGTGTTTTGTCAATGGAGAAGGATACTATTTTAGTAATGATTGTTGGACCCCATGCTTTGGACACCATTAAAACACACCAGATTAATTTCTATTCAAACCAAGTATTAATTTTAATTGTCAGAATTGTTGGCTAACCCATATTGACATCTAACATGCTACCCAAGCACATATAAACTGTAATCCAGCATATAGTTTTTGGATAAATATGTTGTAACATTTGTTAATAAAATAATTATCTCAGGGCATTGCTGGATCCCACTATGCTCCCCCCTTTGAAGACAGACAATATTTAATTTGTTCTAATAAATGCATAGGTTATAAGTGACAAAAAACATGTGTGGACCTTGTTGAAATTTATCATGCGATCCAATCAAATGTAAGCTGTAACCCAGGATAGAATTTTTGGACAAATTACTTATAACATATTTTAATAAAATAATTATCCCAGGGCATTGCTGGGCCCCAGTTTGTTCCCTCCTTTGAAGACACACAATATTTCATTTTTTTAATAAATGTGTAGTTGATAATTGACAACAAATATTGGTGGACCTTCTTCAGAACTAACGTGCAATCCAAACACAAATAATATGAAACCCAGGACATAGTTTTTGGACTAATAGGTTGTAAGGTATTTTAATAAATTTATTATCCAAGGGCCTTGGTGGACCCCAGTTTGTTCCCCCCTAGGAAGACACACAATATTTCATTTCTTTTAATAAATGTGTAGTTGATAATTGACAAAAAATATTGGTGGACCTTCTTCAGAACTAACGTGCAACCCAAACACAAGTAATATGTAACCCAGGACATAGTTTTTGGACAAATTACTTCTAAGGTATTTTAATAAATTTATTATCCAAGGGCCTTGGTGGACCCCAGTTTGTTCCCCTCTAGGAAGACACACAATAATTTCATTTCTTTTAATAAATGTGTTGTTGATAATTGACAACAAATATTGGTGGACCTTCTTCAGAACTAATGTGCAACCCAAACACAAGTAATATGTAACCCATAACATAGTTTTTGGACAAATTACTTGTAAGGTATTTTAATAAACTTATTATCCAAGGGCCTTGGTGGACCCCAGTTTGTTCCTCCCTAGGAAGACACACAATATTTCATTTCTTTTAATAAATGTGTAGTTGATAATTGACAACAAATATTGGTGGACCTTCTTCAGAACTAACGTGCAACCCAAACACAAGTAATATGTAACCCAGGACATAGTTTTTGGACAAATTACTTCTAAGGTATTTTAATAAACTTATTATCCAAGGGCCTTGGTGGACCCCAGTTTGTTCCTCCCTAGGAAGACACACAATAATTTCATTTCTTTTAATAAATGTGTTGTTGATAATTGACAACAAATATTGGTGGACCTTCTTCAGAACTAATGTGCAACCCAAACACAAGTAATATGTAACCCAGGACATAGTTTTTGGAGAATTTACTTGTAAGGTATTTAATAAATTTATTATCCAAGGGCCTTGTTGGACTCCACAATATTTTTTTTGTTTTCAAAAATGTAATGTAAAATAATTGACAACAAAGATTGGTGGACAATATTCAAAATGAACTAGACACTCATGACCATGTAAAGTGTAACCCATCAAAGAAATTTTGGACAAAAACATTCTAACAGATTTCTATAGTTTGAGTGGAGTAGCATTTGTCCCACACATATCTATATTGAAATGAACACAAACAAATGAAATTGTCATACAGTACGAACCTGTCATTACCAATAACAAAAAATATCATTTTTTAAAGAACATTCTTCATATATAAGGTCATAAACAACTTCTAATTCAAAATATTTGACACATAATAATAATTTCAAACTATTTCATCAACCTCTTTATCCCATAACTCGCATACGGAGTTCGAATAGAACGACTTTTGTAACGTGTGCGTGGTTGATGCTTCATTCGCGCATACATATTGCTTTCCTCCATTTCGTCACACATGTCATTGCTTTTATGAACTTCATCATCTTCCTCAACAGATTTGCCTCCCAAATCAAAACTATGATCATTTGTCTAAGAAGCAGAACCATTTTTGTCATAACATGGATCATATTCCTTAGGCGGTTGTTTCCTTCTCTCCTTCATCTTTGTTTTTAGAATATCAATTGATTGCTTAAGTTCCTCAATAATCGCTTCTTGTTCTAAAATTTCACGCATAAGGTCTTCCTTCTCTTGTAAAGAACACCCTCCTTCATTTGTCCTTTGAACTTTGCCAAATCCACACCTATATTCATGAAAACCTTTTTGGACAACTAAATGTTTAAGCTCTTCTTCTGACACGGCAACATCATGCAAAACCTACCCTCATGAAGAACATAAACCAACAAGCAAAACTAAATCATTCAATAAATTGATTCAATAATAAACACAATAAAGTTAAAAATTATAAACAAAGATCAAACTAACCGCCTTCTTCTTCAAACTACGACTAACTACGGAATCCCCAACTTTAACATCCATCCAATGCAATATTCGTGGAAATTGGCTGGTGGGAGTTCCTCCCTTTCTCTTCCAAATCAACAAATGCTCAAAAGCCCATAACTGTAACAAAATTTTAACAAAATTTTAACAGCCTTAACTAATAATTCGAGATCATAATTAATAAAACAACCAATTAACGAATAATTTATTATACCTGTAACAAATAAACACAACCATCCACATGAAAGTATTTCGCATTTCCTTCGTCGCTCAACAACAATGAAGCAGTACATAGACTCCTAACCAAGTACTCATACACAAGACTACCCCAATTATATTTTCCTAGACTTCCAAAGTCATCCACAATGTTGAACAATATCGGAAAAATTCTATCACTGCGACTAGACAATAGAAACTCACATATGCCTATCAAAACATACAATCTACAAAAATCAACTACACTTAAATCTCCATGATGTTGCATTAAGAATTCATAAACCATTTTGACATCAACGTTTTCATCATCAAAGTGTTTCCTACACTCACTATGAACAAAACCCTCATCCAAATCAATTTTAGTTCCAACAACCATCAACCCTAAACCTAAGCATACATCTAATAAAGAAAATCTAACAATTTCTTTAGTAAGGCGAAAACCTCCTCTCCTCTCAACCCAAACATTAACCAACTAATTCAGAAGATTTCTACTTATCTTCATAGACTCTTTCAACTTCGGCATCCAAGAAAATGATGTTTTTTCTAGACAAATAATTTGTTCTTGTGTTAAGTTCTTATTTAGAGAACCAAGATATTGCGTCCGATATGAATGTCTAAAATAAATCTGCATCCACCATAAAAAAAATACATCAAGTCATTATTTAATAGATATATTGAACAACCTTATATGACTATTTCCAAACTCATACCTTCGTCTCAGTTATACAACCATCGTCTTCACTAGCATCAGTCATGATTCCCAATTCAGATCTTCAGTTCACAAAAATAAATATAAATCAAATCATTCATAATGTATTCATAAATCATTTTCACAACATAAATGCACACATGTATTCAAGTGCATTTATCAAATATAACAAACAAAACTAGTAATCAAATATTGACCAACTGTTAACTGAATCCACAGAACAGTACTATGTATGTAGCCCCCAACAAATTGCTCTAATCATTGCACCGATTGCACAAAATAATTGCACAAATCAATTGGACAAATCAATTGCACAAATCAATAACCAATTGCACAAAACAATAGACATCAACACAAACTAAGAGTGCAAAAATAAGTAGTTCAAAAAAGATAAACATCGAACGTTCTCACCAACGAAACCAACGACTGCAAAATCTGGACGACAAGTACGTTCCAAAAATCCCTCTTCTTGCACCTCACATTCGCCTCCACGTCCAACGGTTTGGCAATGACTGTGTCGAAAAACAAGATAGTGTTGTTCAGGGGGAGGGGAAAAGGGATTTCGGGTTCGGGTTCGGGTTTATGACAACTGATACGGGTTCGGGGATTGAGCAATGAAAGAAGAAAGGTGCGGGGAACTATTGGTGGAGAGGGAAAGGGATTCGGGTTAGGGTTTCTCGAAGAGGGGTTTTGGGGTTTCAACAATCAGGCCAGAAGGGGTTCTGTCATGGGATTTGACGGTGGAGCAGAGGTTTGTGTGAGCGGGAAGGGTTTTGTGGCGCGCTTTCAAGAACACGTAGAGCAGAGGTGTGTGTGTGTGCGGGAAGGGTTTTGTGGGGCGGCGGTTGCGAGAAAAGGTCGACCAGAGGTGTGTGTGTGTGTGGGACGGGTTCTGTGCAGAAGAGGTTGAGTGTTTTGTGATGAGTGGCGAGTGGCAAGGGAGGGTTTGTGGGCACCTTTCGAGAATCTGGAGCGGTGGAGGAGAGGCGTTTTCGAAAACGAAAATAATTTGAGCGGACTGGTGTGTGATGAGTGCGGAAGTGGCTACACGCGCGAGTGCGTCCCCAAACGCTTCACCACTGTCATTTCATTTTTCAGTTATAAAAAAAAAATTAAATGAAATAGCTGATGCCACGTCAGGTGGTAACAAAAGTGGTCATATTTGGGTGTCAATGTATCATTTCTCTAAAAACTGTACTTAAAATGCCTAAACTACAATATGTCTCCCAACACTTATTTCACACATTGTACTCAATGTAACAATGGACATATTTATTTTAGGGAGAATCTTAAAAATATATGACATCTAACTCAATCTTCCATTTGACAAAATTTATTTTCTTTAATTTCATAACATACAAGCCACCTTGCACACTTTTGTGATTTTTATATTTTTGCTTTCGTTAATTAAAAGATATATTTTTAAATTTTTTATTAAAATCCAACTACTCTTATTTCCAAAAATACTGAAATTAATCATGCATGAATATTTAGTTTTTATTCAAGAATGTTTTCAAATGTATTTATAAATAACCTCATCTTCTATTGCAACACCTCCTCCTCTTTGTGAATAACATTAAAAGTAGTCAACGATTAATCTTGTTTTGAGACTATTTTTCAAGCTTTTCCCTCATCTAATAAAATATTATTCATATACAAAGATGGATTAATACCTGGGATGCTAGACAAGGTCCATCCATCTGATCTATGATGCTCCTTTATCTCTTGCAATACTTGCTTCAGGTATAACTTGATATATGTTAGAAGTGCGCTTTAAGCCTAACTCAACCCTACAAAACCGACTTGTAAGGTGAGGTTTGCACCCCACTTATATATTGTGAATTGGCCTTATCTCTAATCGATGTGGGTGGGCTTTAAGCCTAACTCAACCTCACAAAACCGGCTTGTAAGGTCTTATCTTTAGTCGATGTGGGACTTCCAACAATATAGTATAAGGACAAACGAAGGTATCAATCCAAGGAGAGATAAGAAATATGAGTGAATGCATATTTGCTAATTTGATCTAAGCGGAGGAAATCAAATATACTAACTTTAAACTAACTAAAAATATACTAACAATGCAACTAATATGTTGAATGTAGGTAATCCTAAATCTATATGTAGAATAAGCTATACGAATGTAAAATCTATGATTTATCATGCTAAACTGATCTACAATGCCTGGGCATGGAATATTAAGGTATGAATTGTACTAACAAAGGGTATGAAACATGTAATGAACTTCAAAACTAACTAAAATAATGTGCAAATGCTTAAATGCAAACTGTTTAATGAATTACCTACAAGAAAAACTAAGATGCAGAAAGTGCTTGATGAAATATCAAGGTGAGTTGTGCACACATAATTTACAATGCAAAAGTTCTAAACCTGGCCTAGACATTTAAACTAACTCTAATATGCCTTTAAAACTAAATTAAAGTTATTGAAACCAAAAATCACAAAATAAAGCAAGAAATCACAGAATTGGTATTTGATAGTGAAGTGTTATGTGTGAATGTGCAAGGCAAGGCATGCTTCGTATTTTGCTATGGAATGGCTCAATGAATGAATTGGTGATGTAAAATAGTTTTTATTAACATAAATTGAGTATAGAAGCTGAAATGAAGAAAAGAATTGAGTAAAACTCTGAAATCGAAAATTTAAAACCTAAAATTAACAAGAAAAACTATCATGAACGAATTTAACTGTCAAACTTCAAATTTTATATTTTTGTGGTTAAGTCTCAAATTGAAAGTGTAAGTTAAAGAAACATATGAGAGGCGAAAACAACACATATTAACATAAAAAAAACAAGTGAGGGAAAAGAAATCATAAAATATAGTATTAATAGCTCACAAAAACTAGAAATAATGGTTTGGTTGACTATGTATTGATCTAAGGTGGTTATTGTGCACTCTCTAGAGTTGAGCACGGTTGCACACTCAATCTAGTATTTGAGAAGCAAGAACAAAGATAATTTAATCAAATCAAATTGTTGTTAACTAATTGCAGGGAGAACCAAAATTAAGATGTCTGAAACAGAGAAAATAAACCAATAATTTAAACAGTAGCATTAAAACATTAACGAATTGGAAAACGCAACTGAATAGTGAAAACAACTCACTAAATCAGATTTTAACACACTATAAATTGATATGGTTGAAATTTGCTCTTACTAATCGAAAGACATTTGAATTTAGGAAGATAAGTTGTGTATCTTCTGAATTTAGCATGTTTCCACATCAAATCCAGTGTTGGAATGCAAGAAAATTTTATAATCAATCAAATCAAGTGAATCAAAGTCAATTTAGATGAGAAAAACAAAGAAAGAAGAATTGATCAATGGAGAAGTAATGAATCATGAATAAAGATAAAGAGAAGAATTAAAATAAAAAAATTGAACCTAAGAAATGCATTATTTACAATGAGGATCGAAGAATGCCCAAGGCACCAAGCTTCCTCGGTAGAATCTGATCTTTTGGAGCAGCTTCAAAGAAAGAAAAAATGGAAAACGAAAATCTGAACTCTCGTGTGTTTTTGCTATGTGTAGTGTTTTTGGTGTGTTCAACAAGTTCCGTGGTCATGCTTTTACACAGGAAATTTACTTATTTACTGGTTATTATAGACAACTACCACTGTCCTCGTTATCTACACACTAAACTAACTATGTTCTTTTAAGCTTCCATCAATTTAATCAAGGATTGGATATCAAATTCAAAAAGTCAACTAGGGGTTAACTTCTGGTCAACTCTGCATAATTGTTGGTTAACTCTGCATAATTGCCAAAGATGATTTTGATTTGTATGTGCAAGCTGATTTTAATCACCATTTCTTTACTGACCTTGCTTTATATTGTTGCACTAGAATCATAAAACACAAGTTAGTACTATTATGTATTCAAAACTACCTAAACTAGACTAAGTTAAGTCATTAACTAACCTAAAATTACTTAAAACTACAAACCAAGACTACACCTAAACTTTACCTACTATAATAAAATTTATGAATCAACAAAACTATATGATTGCAAAAATAGTAATGTTTGTTGAGTTAGAGAACTAACTAAAAAGAAAACAACAACTAAAATTTACCAGCTACTCAAAATGATTGTAAACTAAGAAGCTGAAATTAATAAAGACTATATCCTACACTAGACTACACTAGTCTACTATAGATTGTGGTATTTTAACTTTACGACTATGATGTATCTATATATCTAAGTATGATTTCTATTATAATCCTATTCTAAAATTGGAGAAAAACTAATCAGTCATCAATTAGACTTCTACAAACTAGATCTAATAATAACTTGCACTAAAAATGAGCTAAAATCTAAGCTAAGAACTAAGAATTGACAACTTAAATCTAAGCTAAGAACTAAGAATTAACAACTTAAATCTAGCAAAAACAAAGCAAAACTTTTCATATAATCATGACTTATCAGGGAGCATCAAATCTTATCATGAATATCCTCAACAGGTCAACAGGTACAACAATAACTATCACTCCATCATCTCGAGTATCAATAAGTGTGTTAGCAAGAGTACGAACAGTTGGAAGAGGATTTGCACTGTACTGCAAAGAAAAGACGATTTTGATGGAAAAGTGGACTCTACTATTAGTTTAGACTACGATGAGAATGATATAGATGTTAAATGTGAATCAAGCAATTATAATGCACTAGTAAATGCTATAATTAAGTCATCTAACTTAATTTGCTACACTTTTGCATCAACACTAACACTTGTATCCAATTATAGTCACAAGATGATATGTACTCATCTATATCAGCACATGCCTTACACATGAATGAATCAAAATAGGAGTCCCAAATGAAGATATTACTTAAATTTAATAAATCAAAATCTTCTAAAAATTCAAGAAAATTATGATCTATTTGAATTTCATATTGTTCTTTATTTTCTTTTCCATCATATACCTCTTTTTTGCTTCCTTCAATTGTAACAAACTCTTCACCAAGCAATAGATTACTTACATTGCTTTGCGCGAAACATAAGCACACCAACCAAACAATAATTCTAATATGCAAAATATTATATAGATTTCCCAAATAACCTCACTCAAATGTCTCTTATTGCAAAATTACTCAGTACTCTTGTAACATCCTAGCCAGAAATTACTTATTTGAAATTTAAAATAATAATAATATTAAATATACTACATTTATTATTGAAATTTTTTTCCCAAAACGCAGGAACAATAAAACTTTATTTCAAACGCATTAAATACTAAAATGCATAATACTAATTACAAAAATAATCCATAAAATCCATGAAAGCATTTCTATGTAAAAACTCCCATGTTGGCCCCACTCCGGCTCTAAGTATCCATGTGCTCACCTGCATCAACATCTGCTTCCATGTAATGAGTTACTTGATCATCGTCAAACACACACAGATAGGGTGAGCTCAAAATAAAATAAACATCACACGGTACATTAATAACAAAATTAAACCCCTAACACTTCTGATACTCTACCATCTCAAGCCCAACAATCTCATCTTCCTCTGAACGCTTCTTGATTCTACACCCTTTGATGATTTTACTAATCGATCCTTGTTGCCACGAGTGTCTACTCGTCCCTCTGACTACAAACCACCACCTATAGTTCACACGCGGGAATAAACTTGTTGCGGCCACAATCTGCAACACCAAGTGGAGTTCCCCGATACGAACCGCAATTCGCATTTATCCCAAGACGACCAAACTCATCGGATAACACCGAGGAGGGCAATCTTCTGAAACCCATCCGTACGAGCCATGATCTTGCACACTCCACTAAACTTCCAAAACCACCAGGCTACAATCTCGAGTGGCCACGTGGTACCCCAATACAAGTTGTACTTGTAACTGGGCCCCTAGCAAAGCATCACAACAAGACCTCCATCCAAAGTCGTGTAGAATTCTCCTCATAGTCTAATTCAGCACCCTAAACCGTCTGGCACAGCACACACATCACCTGGCGTTGTCTGATTCCATACTGCTTGACAGTCACCTCACACCGCCAAGCGACAAGCGTCTTTCAATACCTTTGCCAGATCCATTCTGCCTAGCAGAACCATCTTTGCCGCCAGGCGCCTTGCGGTTCTAGTGGCCATTGCCACTGTTTTGGGTCTCTACCGCTTGGCAGCTCGTACCGCGTCGCCAGGCGCCATAGTAGTAATGCAAGTGCTATTGGTTTTTGGCATTTTTTGGACAGGTCCTAAAGGACCTCAAACACTCAATAATCAATTTTTAGCATAGTATAAATTATTTCAATTTAAAAATAAAAATAAAACTTAAAAAAAAAACCAGTTTAGAATTCGGTTGTCTATAATATAAACTAAATTCTAACTTATTTTTAAGGTTATTTAAGCAAAAATAATGTCAGAATTCGGCTCTTCAACAATCAAATTCTAACCTATTTCTAAAAATGTGCTAGATTAATAAATAAAAGGCACGTTATGCCATTTACGTAATTATGTTTGAAATCTTTACCGCAGAAAAAAATTCGGTACGAATAGCCCACTTCTATTCCACCAACATATTTGATTCACGTGACAACCGTATGAACAATTATTAGTGAATAAAGCGTATTTTGAAATAATAATTTTTAAGTCAATATTATTAAAAACATAAGATGAAATTATCATATTCTGATTTTTTTTTTCAATTTGTTTTTTATAAACGTAATTAACGCTTTTGTTCGATTTACGTCACTAATTCTGATTGGTGCTCTTTTCTCCGGAGAAAGAAGAAGAAAATAAAAGACAGGTGAGAAGAAGAGTAAAGAACGAATGAAATGGGAAAGGTAGACGTTATATAATTATTTTTGTTCACTTCATTTTTTAATTAAAAGTAATGGTTTAATTTAATTAAAGGCAAGAGAAAAAAAGTTATAAATTAATTTTAGAGTATAATCCGAAATTAAGAAATATATTGAGGGCCAAGTAAACGAAGCAGTAGTTAGATGCAGAAGCATGCATAATCATTTTGTTTAGTTCAATTAAATAAAATAAAGTAACCATATGTGTAATTTTCTTACATTACATTGTTGTGACAACATTTAAGCTTTAGTCTTTTGTAACTACCCACCCACACAGAACACGAGTTTTGCTAATATGCGCCGTACTTTTTTCCTTTCCAAAATTGTGGAATTGAAGAAAGCAGAGCATCTATATAGATAAAGTGTTATGAATGATAATGCGTGATATGCACTTATGTCTCTATTAAATCATATAATCAAAATCTTAATTGTATAAATATTTTAATTAAGATATTTGTTTTGGCTTAAACCATCATGGGAATCAAAAGTTGATATGATCTTATTCGTTTGTTTGTCGTACATAACACGATCATATAACTTTTAAAAAATAGTCACTCAATAATCTCTCTTTCCTTTTTTTTCTCTCACTTAAGTTCATTTGGTTCTATGATTGAATAAACTATTTTAATAAGCTGCTCCTATATTTTAAATAAATTTGTTAGCATATTGGTCTTTAAATATCTAAAAGTATAATTCATTTTGGTATTCTTAAAATGCACCAAATTAGACGGTTAATATATCTATAACAATATATAAAGAAGATTTTCCTTTTTTATCTACATTTCAAAATACCAATTTTACCCTTTAAATATAATAATTTATTAAATTTTTAAAATTCACAATTACTTTTTTTACCAACTTTTTATAAAATCGACTATCTTTGTTTCTTTTCTTCTTCTTTATTTATCAATAGTTATTCTTTCATCTGTTCTGATATATTTCACTTTATTTTTAATAAATATAATTTTAGTTTATATATTAACTTAATAACATTATAATATTATCACTTACTACTATAATATCATACATATTTAAAAAATACATACACACAAACGCGATAATACCTATGTTTATGCTAGTATCTTCTAAAGAGAATATGTAACATTGGCATCTATGTTCCTGTAATTACCCATTTCTTTTTTATAAAGAGTGACAAGGTTGTACTTTAATATTCTTAAAGTTACTCTAAATATAATAATAACGTACTGTTATGTTCTTAATTAAACTGGACTGCGATCATAGCATTTCTCTTGACAATGACACATACTTCATTCTCTATTGGTAATATTTTTTCTTGTTAGAAATACAAAATATTCATCAATTTCTAGATTAGAGATTAAAGCGTTCACAATTTTGAATTATTCTCCTATTTATAGTAAGATTGATTAATCCCTCATTTTAGTTATGATTGATCATTTAAGGTTAAATATAATTTTTAAAATTGTTATTTGTTAACTTATATGTAAATTAATTTTAATTTATGAAAAAAAAATCATCTTTTCTCAAAAAAAAAAAGAAATTCTTATGAAAATTTTTAATCCAAAATACATTTCATTAATATAATTAATTCTCTCATATAGTTTTCTCCAAAATTCGTTTAATGAATAGAATCCATAGCACCTTAAATTTTTTTTGATAAATAGAATCCATAACAACTTAAAACTCGTTAGATGAAAATTGTATGATAAGAAATAAATCATAAAATAAGAACATAATAATGTATAATCACATAAAAAATATGTGATAGACAATATAAGAAACAAAATAATTTAAGATATAATATAAATGATGTTTAAACTGAAAATCTTCATTAAAATTATATAACTTTTTAGAATTTGACTTTTAAAGCTTTTATGAATTACAAGAATATTAAAATAAATAATTTTAACTAAATTATACAAATTTATATCGAAAAGAGAGTCTATCTTTCAAAAGACATTGAGTGTGACAAAATACTCTTAATGGTTGAGATATTATTTGTGTAATCTTTGATAAAGGTTTAGGTGTAATTTCTTATAGTGTATCAAAATTAAAAATATGATGAGTGACTTAATATTTGTATATAGTGTATAAGTCATGTTTAAATTGTTTAAATTATTAGTTCACTCTCGTGTGTATATAATAGTTAATGTAAATCATTATGATATTGCAAATGATAGTACAACAATACAAACAAAATTATAAAAAAAATGTTTTTTTATTTATTTGTAGATATTCTTTTGAGCAACCTTGTATTATATATATATATATATATATATATATATATATATATATATATATATATATATATATATATTTTTATATTTTATACATAAAAAAAGTAATAAATAACAAACATATTGTATGAAATAATTTGGTAAAAATTAATTTATTTTTCTGATACATACATTAAATTTATTATGATAGAAAAATTAATTAATTAGGTGACATTAAGAAAATTATTAAAGTCGAAAACATCAATCAATTTTAAGTTTTTGAAAAAAAAAAGACTATATTTATTAAAGAATAAAGGGAACATTTCTTTTACTATTATAATAATGATTGTAATTTTAATACTTAAAATAGATATAAGTTATAAATAATTTTATTATTATTATTATTATTATTATTATTATTATTATTATTATATAGATATATGCTTTTTGAGGAAGACAATATATCGATTTGAAGAGTATTACTATAAGTAAAATAAAATATTTTATTAACAATTAATTTTAGTGAAAAAAAGTTGTTACTTACGACTAATTTAGATATTAATTTATAAATAAAAATTATTGGTTCCTAAAATAATTACTATTATGAATATTATAATTGGTCGTTAAATTAACCATTAATTAATTAACGAATAATTTAGAAACTAATTCATTGTGTAACTTTAGTAACCAATTTTCTTTAATAGTTAAAACTTTAATAGCTAAATTTCATAAACCAATTTAGAGTCCAATTATAATTTTTTTTTCTAATAATTACTATTTTGGTAACTAAATAATTTTTTATTTTGTAAATTTGTATGTAAATTGATCATTATAGTCGCTAACACCTTTTAGTCACTAAAATTTTATTAATATTCACAAATTCGATAAATATCCTATTGTATTAAATGATTTTTTTTAAAGTTCATAGCTAAATTTCAGAAACCAATTTAAAATCTAATTATAAGTTTTTATTTTACTATTTTAGTAATATAATTTTTTATTTTGTAAATTAGTATGTAAATTGATCATTATAATCACTAACAACTTTTAGTCATTAAAATTGATTGTTAATGAGACATTTTTCTCATGGTATGTTATATAATTTAAAAAATTATTTATAACACTAAATGTAGCTGAACTTTATTAAAAATATGAACTTTAAAAAAATTCATTTAATACAGTAGGATATTTACCAAATTTGTGAATATTAATAAAGTTTTCAAAGTGAGAGTGTGATTATGATTTCTCATTAATTTTATACCGAACCTTCATGGCTTCATGGTGACCCTAATGTAAAATGGGGGGCCAAAGTAAACCAGAATTTAAGAAAAGAGTGGAGATTCAAAAACACGTTGCACTTTTACCATGGATGAAAGCTACAAGAAAAGAATCGTAGATAACTCTATAACTCGGTAAAATGTTACCGTACATTGATGCTGTATAATGTACTTCATCTTGTACAGTGCATTCGTTATCTATAGAATAGCTGAATTGTGTTTGACTGAAAAATTCTCATTAAACATGTTCAACCCGAGATTAACACTTAACCCATAAAAAATGTAAAAAAAAAAAAACACAAGAAGGAAATGTTGAATTATGTTTCTAAGTATCATTTTATACATTTTATGCAAAGTATATATCATGTACTAAGTAGTTAGAGGATGATTTGGATGACGTACTATTTGTGATTTTTTTTTTTTTCACAAATGCTCTTCTTCATTGGTTAACCAAAAAAATATATAAAAGAATATTAATCAGAATTTTTATACTAGTTCATCTAATAGTGCATATTACGTCTAGTTATTGACCAACTACTACTAGTTAAAACAAAGTAATGTTACATAGTACCAATGATTATTCTTTTAAATTGTAGTCACTCCTAATTAACTTCAAATGAATTTTCTTCTTAATAGTAGTAAGTTATAATGAGAAAACTTCATCACAAAGACATTATCACAAATTTATCACTAATTGAGCCTGTACTTTAACTTAAAAGGAAAATATATAATTTCATAAATTAAAATAAATTCTCTGAAAGGGAAATGATGGTCTCTTTAAGTGGTTATACATAAATGATCTAATAACAACAATAATAATAATAATAATAATAATAATAATTGGAAAAACTGTGGTCTATTATCACCAATAGATTATGGTTCTTTTAAGTTTTACAAAGATATCACATCTTTTTATATTTCTTTTTTATATTTTTCTGTGGTATTAGTAGAAGATAAACCTACTTAGTAAAAGTTGTTCGGAGAGGTTTTATGAGATTTTCTCTAGGATATTGATTTATAGATCACTTAGTTTTAATATCTTTGGAAGGCATTAAATATATAGATAGTTCTCTATTTTTATATAGAATTCTTATTATCATCCAAAACTCATGTGTTTTTGTTATATACTATGAATAGTAGAAAGATATAAAATAATGGCATGCATATGTATCTATGGATTAATCTTATGCCCAAAATAAAATCTACTTCCAATCTCTAATTAAATAATAAATATTTATATAATAGTAGGGGCATTACATTATGTTTAAACACTTGAGTCAGTAAGAAATGACACTTAAGTGTTTGAGTGTGTGGGATGCTCACATGGATTAGGATCTCACTTATTATCCTTATAATTTGTCACCATGGATTGTATAAGAAGGGAATTTTTGTTAACCATTATAAATTCTTGGCCAATCAAATTCAAAGAAGAAATTTTGATGTGTATTTATGTCATCTTATAAATACATCGAAAATTTGGTGGGAAGATAGAGTATATACCGATCATATGTCATTGAAGAAAAGTTTTCCGATGAGAGAAACTTTAATATGGACAATTAAAGACTTTCCAACATATAGGATGCCTAATTTATTTGGAGTTTTGTAAGGCTTTACCCTGGAATACAATTGAAAACGAAATATGATTTGATTGCCATCAACAATTATTACCGCATAATGATCCGTATTGAAGAAATAATGTTATTACATTTACAAAGGAAAGGCTCAACAAAGGTTAAGTGGTGAAAAGATTCAAAGTCCCCTGTCTTATTGTCAAGAGCACAATTGGACAATCACAATATTTTTTTTGAAAATTGTCGTATTAGAAGACTATACTTCTTCCACGTAATCTTGATGTTATACATATTCAAAGAAACATATTTTTAAATATTTTATGCGTAGTCATGATCACCAAAGGAAAGAAAAAAGATACATTGAAGTCTAGGAAATATTTGGAAGTACCTTTGTAGATTCAAGGATTTGGAATTAAAACTTGGTGGGAATGAGAATGTTGTTGAGTTCAAGGCACAATATGCAACAAAGTTGAGTTGTTTGTTTGTGCATTTTGAATATAAAACTACAAGAAATGTATGCTTCCAATTTAGGTAAGTAATACATACAGAACAATAATTTTTGTAATTAGTAACATGTTTTTACCAATGAAAATATATTCATCGATAAACCTAAATTGACCTTTTATTGTAGTTAACCATGGACATGACAACCTAAGCCTCCCTTTTCATTCCACCTTTATCTGCTCTCAAACCCATCGATCATGTCTTTTGCTATGGAAGCAATCTCCCACCTTCTCCTTCCCCTCAAGTTGTCCAAATCAATCAGAATTGCAACTTTCGATGAAATTGAAGAGGCAACAAACCAGAAAAACATTAATTATCGACGGTCAGAATCCGTCGATAATAGCCATAATCCGTCGGTAATAATATTTTACCAACGAACTTTCGACGGCAAAATATTCGTCGGTAAATCACTCGTCGGTAATCATTTATTGACGGATTGTTGAAATCTGTCGGTAATTACCGACGGAAACATCCGTTATCCTGTCCGTCAGTTATTACCGACGGATTAGACTGTCGATAAATCCATTCATGAAGTCCATGCCATTACCGACGGATATATCCGTCAGTAATTTCTGACAGATGCTTCTCTCGGTAATTACCAACGGACATATCCGTCGATAATTACATGGACTTCGGGAATGATTTACCAACGGATGGGTCCGTCGGTAATCTGTCGGTAAGACTAAAAATTTGGTTTGGGTTAGTTTATTTTTTAGACATTCCACAATACCTGCATATAGAAAATTCCAACACAGATAAATCCAGCAGTCCAACTTTCCAGCATTCCACTATATCAAATACTATATCATTATCAAACTCCATGACAATATATATCAAATGACACACTAAATTGTTCATAAAACAGAGAAAATAATATGTATCACAGGAATGTTTGTCAAATATTACATAAGCACGATCAATACCAAGAAGAAATAATAGTACATAAGTTTATTAAGTACATGCTGAAGAAAGTTTTTCTTAAGAACATGAAAAGCTAATAATCTTCATAATCAGGAGAAGATTCTTCATTTAGGTTATCGTTCTCTTCATTATTTTGTTGTTGAGAATGGGGTGGAGGGATTTCAGCGTTTGGTTGAGTAGGGTTTGGCTGTTGTGGCTGTGGCTGTGGTTGTGGCTGCTGAAGACGAGCCTGAGCATCAGGAGGGAGATATTGTAGGACTAGTGATTGAAAGGATCGAAACTCAGACCTCAATTGCTCATTTTCCTCTAGGCTGCGTGAAAGTTGCTGCCTAATATTAGTGAGGTCCTCAGTATTAGAAGAGGAAGAAGCTGGTAGTTGGTTCATGCTTTTATTTGGACCTGTATATTTTGAAACAAGTTGACCAGTCCCATAAAATCTTCCTTTCTTTTTCCCTCATACTATCTCAATCCAACACCTAGTCCTGATATTCTCATCCTGTGTAGGATCAACAGAGGATTGCTCTTATGTTCCATCAGCACATGAGAAAACCTCAGATCTAACTTGAGAAAGCCTAGTCTGAAATTCTTCCTGTAAGTAAACAATGAACAATTATTATTTTGTGGTGGGATATATTTTAGAGTAAATAATATTGAACAGTAAAAGAAGTTGGAATCCTCCCTCACGATGGCAACAACCTCGGTATGTGATTACATAGAACTCCTCCACCTAGACCTTCCTTAAAAGCCTACTAGTGTTGCCTTTGCCTCCTTTGTGTTTTGCCACATTATTGTCATTATGAGCTCCTGGATGTGAAAGAGGCCATCTAAGAGGATCTTATATCTATGATCTCGAACACTGGAAGACATCTTGGATCCGAAGGAAAGTGAGGGAGTTTCTGAAGGTGATGAGATAGGGTTCTTGAAACGACATCGGGGTGGTGGTGGGTATTGTTTGAAAAGGCGGGTGGTGGGATTATGCCATTGAAGATGAAATTTGGACCGACACATGGTTTGGATTATATTGTCTTTATTTAAAAATATTAAAACTCAATTGGATAAAAAAATATTGAAACAAAAATAATCATAGATTTCATAATAGAAATGAAATTATTAATTAAATCTTTAAAATATATTGTCACTGAAATATTAAGAATATAAAAAAAATTATTTTTAAATAAATAACTTTATTTATGATCTATAACAATATATAAAGAGAATTCCCCTTCTTTGTCCACTTTTCAAAATACCGATTTTACCTCTTTAAATATAATAATTTATTAAATTTTTAAAAATTGACCGTTACTTTTACTAACTTTTTATAAAATCAGATGTTTCTATTTCTTCTCTTCTTTATTTATCAATGGTTAGTCTTTTATCTATTCTGATATATTTCACTTTATTTTTATCCATAACAATATATAAAGGGGATTCCCCTTTTTGTGTCCACTTTTCAAAATACCCATTTTACCTCTTTAAATATAATAATTTATTAAATTTTTAAAAATTGACCGTTACTTTTACAAACTTTTTATAAAATCAGATGTTTCTATTTCTTCTCTTCTTCTTTATTTATCAATGGTTAATCTTTTATCTGTTCTGATATATTTCACTTTATTTTTAATAAATATAATTTTAATATATATATATATATATATATATATATATATATATTAATTTATTCACATTATAATATTATCACCTATTAATATAATATCATACATATTTAAAAAATTATACACACAGGCGCGATAGCGCCTATCGCGCCTATATTACGCTAGTATAAAGAATAAGAATAATGAACTATTATATATAATTTAGTTATTGATATTTTTATTTACTTTAAAATTATAGTTTTAAAGCTTCTCTTTTGGTTGTTATGAAACTGAACGAAAAGTGGGATAGGGAAATATATGACAGCAAGACATAGCAGTTCATTTTAAACTTTGCTCAAATACTTATTACACAGGAAAAGTCACTTAAATTAATGAGCACCAAATAGATGCTTTCTTGTTCTGATAACAAGATATCCATGCTTTTGGTTCCTTCTACGCTTCGTGGAATCATTTACTGTTACATGGGCCTCACCTAAGCATCGTAAAGTCATGCCCTATGCTTTTTGGTGACTATAAATCAGCCAACACAAATGAGAGAAACAGCGTTTACTTTGAAACATTGACTAGTAGATAGCTAGAGTGAATCACGAAGATGATGAGCTCGAAGTCAGGTTCAGGTAGCAATGTGCATCAAGGGAAGACCTTGCTGCAGAATCCATTTGAATTCAGTGATGAACAGATTCTGGATAATGTCTACAGAACCCATTTTCATTGTGTTGAGAAATGCGATGTAAAATCTCTTCACACCGTTGCCTCAACCGTCATCAATCACTCAATTCAAATCACAGACACCGTCATTCAACAGGTAATCATTCTTTTCAATGGTTTACATGTCATTTATGATGTTTACATATTTTTCTTCGTATGTAAATTATATTAAAAGCTAATTCAGTATTCACATATGCAAGATCCAATTTTGTTACCAATAAAAGGATTTGTTAATTAATAGTTTATAAATACTTCTGTAGACACTTTTTTACACTTTAAACCAGACATTCTTATCATGTACATGGTACAAAAATGTACTCTAGAAAATAAATGCGGTAGCATATACTTAGTTTTGTATACATTTAGAATGATTGGAGTTACTTTTTTTTAGCATAAAGTACATTCAATGGTTTTCTGACACAGGCGAGCCAACTCAGTGAGCGTTTCAGAGAAGAAACCATAACTTCAAGACAACTTACTGCAAAGCTCAAGCGAATTGCTTGTCAGGTGCTTGCTAATTTTCTATTTTCTGTTAATTAGAAATTTAGTTTAACGATTCACAACCAAAATAATGAATTTAGTGAAGGTTTAATATTTTCCATAATTATTTTTTTTCATTTTTTCTTATTATTATTTGGTGTTCTGTTTTTTTTTATATTAATTTAGCTAATATAAAATTGTGTTAAATTGATACTAATATATCAATTCGATGATATACATTATATTAATAATTGTTTTGAAAAGAAAATACAATTAAAAAACATTTAAAATACTAAAATGAAATTAATAACTTGTTATAATAAACAAAATAAAAAAAATTAAAATGAAAAACTACATTATTTGCATATGTCTCTACAATAACAAATAATAACGGATTAAATAAAAATTTTGACATTTTAAAAACAGGTACATAAGAAATTTAGCGTCTACACAATGTTTGAATGCTTTTATATTTGAAATGGTATTAAACATATAATCCTTATAGTCATTTATTATATCTTGCATGTATATTAATATGTGATATCTAAATAATAGTCATATCTTATTTTAATACAAAAACTTATTTAACCAATAATATATTTACAATGAAACGTGCAACTTTGTGTTTCAAATAAGTATTTGTGAAAAACTATTTAATATTGATGTGTGTAATTGGCTTAACGTAACAATCTCTTCAATAGATTCCATTCTACAGACAGGGAATATTATGTTCCCTTGAGCATGTAAGTGATGTTGACATGTTGTAATAACCACGTAGGCCACTTATACAATACTACAAATAGTACAAGGAACATAACTCAAATTATAACAAAAACTGAATTGGAAAAACATTCTCAATCTTCACGCTATTATAAAGTTGAAATGGTTGGAGATGTAGATGGTGTGCACTTCTCGTGGTGAACACTACGCGCATCACACAACGATGCTGATTCTGGAACAGCTGAAAGCATATTCGTGGGATGCAAAGGCACTGATAGTTCAAGCAGCGTTTGCTCTGGAATACGGGAAATTCTTGTACCTTCCCCTGACGAGACAGCACGAGGAGTCTGAGAAATCGCTGGCTGATCTGAACGGGCTTCTGGTGATTCAGCACAACACTCAGCACCTCAGTTTCTTCAACAGTGTGGTGAAGAAGGTGATGCAGGTGATTGAGTGCATCACCGAGTGGAAGAGGTTAACCAGTGCTGGCTATGATATCAAGGACGTCCCCACCTTGGCAGAGACTTTGCATGAGATCCCTGTTGTTGTCTACTGGGCAATCTTCACCTTCGTCACTTGCACTGGTCAAATTGATGACTTCACCACTGACCTCAAGTAAGACAATTTATACAAATTAATTACTATGTGCTAAAAACTAATTTTAGTTCTTATATTTTGTTCCATGGGGATAAATTCATCTAATTACAATGGAAGTTACCAGAAAGGTAAAGTTGTTAATCTAATAGAACTTTCAAAGATGAAAAATTTAAATTTAATAATAGTTATCATTTTTGGTTTTAGTGTTTTGTGTTAAAAGTATTAATTACGATTCTTCCCTTCTTTTTAGCATAGATACACGCTGCTTTTATAGAAGGAAAACCTCAAATTAGTATTTTAAAAATATAATGGACATGATTGTTCTGGAAAACAATCTCCATTTTCAACTTATATATATGTTACCAACTTTTTTTTGTTTTTTGTTTTTAAATACTTGATATATAAATTCTTAGAAGAATATATAATATGGAGGGTTGTTAATATTCATGTTTTGTAAGTATCAAGGTAGGGCTTTTATGTTACCAATTGCAACCATTAAATTTCTCAAATTGGAATTTGTTTGATATTTGATCAAATTTAATTCTTTTGTTCTATCAAATATATATAATGATTGCTATATCTTGATTCAGGGTTCACAAATATGAATTATCGAAAAACTTTGAGAACAAGCTTGACCTCATTCTGAGAACTTTTAGGGAGCATTTGGAAATGTGTAGCACGGAGATAGGTCGGTTATGCTTGCTTTGTACCTTATTCCCTTTTTCTAATATAGTTTGTAAACTGTAAAGAAGCTGAATTGACATTCAATATTGTTGGGATTTTTAGGGCTTTTGAAAATATGAGAGATATGAGAGATATATATGATATATTATACGGAGGAACATGTTTTTGTACTTTATTGATATAATCCAATCTTTTGAAGATTGGTTGGTTGTGACACATGATGTTGTAAAAAGTAGATCTTCCTCTGATTTATCCTCATCTGATTTATTCTCTACAATTTGAACATCTTCTTCAGAATCTTTAGATTTGCATACCTTTTCCACATGTCCCAATTGACCGCATTTGTGACATTTGACATCTGGCCTCCACCAACACCAATTGGGTTGATGACCTTTTCTCT
>Ga0214542_1004218_pt1 | contig 28709 bp, 9 predicted proteins | sample CNSS1metaG_FD_160096 | JGI IMG/M metagenome (GOLD analysis project Ga0214542, IMG submission 160096) | Root nodule microbial communities from cowpea collected in UCLA plant growth center, Los Angeles, California, USA - CNSS1 | ecosystem: Host-associated > Plants > Roots > Nodule | place: USA...
AAATTAATAAATTAATAAATTAATAAATTAATAAATTAATAAATTAATAAATTAATAAATTAATAAATTAATAAATTAATAAATTAATAAATTAATAAATTAATAAATTAATAAATTAATAAATTAATAAATTAATAAATTAATAAATTAATCAATTAATAAATTAATCAATTAATCAATTAATAAATTAATAAATTAATAAATTAATAAATTAATAAATTAATAAATTAATAAATTAATAAATTAATAAATTAATAAATTAATAATAAAAATAAAAATAAAAATAAATAAAGATGACAAAGAAAAACAAAGGAAACAAAAAAGATTTTTTTTTGTTTTTTGGACCAGACAAGGATTACTCCTTGCTCCTACATATCTCCATTCATAATGGAGAATCAGGGTCACGTAATTCTTTATGAAATAAACTTTTTGAAAAAAAAAATTTTGTTCGAAGATGTTGATATTACTTTTTTTTAATATTTGAAAATTTTTTATTTTTTTTAGTAAACATTAGGAAATAACGTTAGGAAAATAAATAAATAAAAGATTAGGAAATAACGTTTAGGATTAAACATATTATTTTAATATGAAAAAGTTTTACAACTCGTAACATGAAAAAGAAATGGCACAACATATTCATACAATGTCAAAACATGATATCTCTCACTTATTCATGCAACAATATTCACAACCCAATCAACAAAACCTTAATTATAAAACTAATCAACCCCAAAAAGCTTGACAGTAATGTTTTTTTCCATATCAAAAAGAAATAGTGAAAACATCAAATTCAACCAAGATCAAAAACACATCTCGAGAAAATACTGCATAACACAATAAAAAAAAATTAATTTTGCAAACCTGAACGGGAGATCGGACTTACAATAGTTGTGTTGGAACACCAAGAAGCACGTGGGGGTGGCGATCAAAGGTGAGTGGGTTTTTTATGTGCGAGGGTTAAAAGAGAATGTGTGCTTAGGGTGAGAGAGGTCTCCAAAAATTTTTGAGAGAGAAAATGAAATTAATTTCTTTCTTCTTTTTCTAATGGGTTTATATACATAACATTATAAATCTAATATAATCTCGTAATAAAGGTCTGCCTTAATTACAACGAGTTTTAAAAGGCAAGAACTGGTCTTCTTAATATTATTACAATATGAGAATCAAATCATAGAAAAAAATAGAGCACAAACTCAGACGTGATCAGCAAAATTGATTCTAATTAGTAAAAGAGATATTGTTTTGAATTATATTACTACTTTCTCTATCTGGAAAAAAGAGGTGTCATAAAATCAGAGTACAAAATCAAACGTGATCAGGATAGATTAATTATAATTACAAAAAAAGATATTCTTGAGAAACATATTAATATTTTCCTCATCTGGAAAAGGAGGTGTCATAAAATCAGAGCACAAAATCAGAGTAAATAATTCTAAATATTAGAACATATTCTATTTCTAATTATTAGACTAACTTCTTAATCTGGAGCAGAAACGACAAAGCATAGAGTGCGGGTGTGAAAATTAAATGTTGGGTTACCGTTAGTTGCAAAAAAAAAATGATGTGGGTGTAGAGAGTATTTTGGGCTAAAATAGAAACAAAGCCTCAAAAGAAAATACATACAAGATTAAAACAAGATTTTTTCTTTTTATTTATTTATTATTATTATTATTATTATCCTGTTATTATTATTATTTAGACAAAGGAAAAAAAACCAAAGAGAAAATTATTTATTTTTTTATATTTTATATTTTTTTATTTTTTTATTTTTGACCCTTTTTTTGAAAAAAACAAATTATTACTATTTATTCTATTATTTATTTAGCCAGACGAAATTGGGTGTTGACATTTGCACTTCTCTAATTCTTTCCCATCACCACTCCCACTTACAGACCTTCTTTTTTATCTCTCTTCAAAAAAAATATTGAAGGAGGTAGAAAATCGAAAGAAAATATTCTCTACACTTCCTCTTTCTCTTCCATTACCACCCACATAAACACACCTCCGTTTTACCTTTGTTGGGAAAATGAGAGGGTGAGATTGATATAGAAGAGAACATATATTGAAAAATTTCGAAGGTACGTCATTGCCAATTTCTAATTCTTTTGATTTATTTTTCTCATTTTTCATTATATATTTTTTAATCATAATAAATATTTTCTCTTCATCTGTTTTAGTATTTGTCTGGTCGCTTGCATCGTATAACACCAATTTTAAAATTTATTTTTCTTGAAAATATATCAAAAAGAATATAAAGAACTAAAGATAAAAAACATTTTTCTTTGTTTAAATTTAGTGTCTGTCTGGGCGCTCGCGTCGCGTGACACTCATTTTCAAATAATTAAAAATACCAAAAAACATAAAAAGGTTTTTTAAATTATAAAGAAATAAAAAAATCAAATCAACAATTTCTAAAAGATTCTAAGGAACTACGTAACCCCCGATTCTCCATTGTTAATGGAGATACGTAGGAGCGAGGATTAATCTTCGTTGGGCCAAAAATACCAAAAAGTTATTTTTGTTTATTTTGTAAATTCATTTATTATTATTTTTGGGAAAAATTAAATATTTTGAAAATCACATCCTTTTGCATATTTAGTTAAAGGTACCCTTCTTAGGACGAACATTGTGGGGTGCTAATACCTTTCTCACGCGTAACCGACTTCCAAACCCAAAATCTGATTTTTGCAGACCTTGTCTTATCTTGTTGATTTTTCTGTAGTTTTCCAGAATAAACTATGATGGCGACTCCAAACCTTGGTTCTTTTTCAAATTTAATTTTTGGTTCGTTGTCGTGATTTCGATTGCGACAAGCACTATTTTAATCCATAACATTATATATGCATAAATTCGTGCATATAAGAATACTTAATAAGAACATGAGAAAAACAAAGGAAAAAAGGATAAGAATGATATAGAACATACCTATAAATGATTATAATTTATAGGATTCTTTTGAAAATGGTTAAAAAGGTCCTAAACCAAGGTTTCATAGTTGTTGTTAATATGTTATTATAAATTATACAAGGAAAATGATAAAATGACTCTCATTTTTTTGAATCTTCCTTTACTCATTGACCTCGTAGTAGATGTGGTTTTTCTTTTTTTTTTTTATTATTTTTTTTAGAATAGACACTATGGCACAATTGGTGGAGGGCAAAAGTGGAAAGGCAGATGGAGAAAGGCAATTTTATGTTTTCGAATAGTTATGGAGTATCACTTTGTCGCAGATGTTTGAGTTTCTCCCGTTCTGAAAAGATTGTTCAAGTTTTGGTTATCTTCACATTTAGAATAGACGAAGGTAGCGACTTTTTCATTATGGTAAGGTCTTCTCCCCTCCTGAAATGTTTGTTTTCTTTTTTCATAGGTGTGTGGTAGAGGTACTATTTTTGTATTTTAGAAGTAAACGCCATCTTCTTATTTGTTTGTCTTTGTGGTGTCGCTCTATCGGCTTTTATCTTGGTCATTCTGAACACATGTCATGATGAGTTTGAGTTAGTCGTCCCTTGGCGAAAGTGGTAATTTGGCGAGTTGTTCCTCCTCCTTTGGCTTTGGAGGAAATGTTTTTGAAGGTTTGAGTTCGAAGAAGCACGATGGTTGTGCACGATTGGAGAGGCATGGACCATTGTTTTACGGTTTGTTGGCTTACGATCTTTTCTAGTGTTTAAAAAACCCAAAGTTTTGATTTTTCTAATTTCATATGTTGATTGTAGGGTTTCAATTTTTGTGTTCTTTACTACACTTTCAATTTTGGTTGAGTATGATGGAGTTGAAGTTGTTTATTGATCATTCATGAAATTAAATGTGCAACGTGCGTTATGTAATCATTGATTGGATAAAGCAAGCAGTTAAAAAGCACTTTGTGCAAAGTATAGGTTGTCATGAATTTTGACAATTTTGTTTAAGTAGAGAGGTTGCCCATAAATTAAAAACATGAGTTTATTTGATTTAAGTGACGAATTATGTTGAGTTAAGTGATGAATTGTGTAACATCCCGACCATATATTACAAATTCAAATAAATTTATTAATAAATAATTGAAAAGGTAACTTTTATTCAACGCATTTCTCTAAACCTGAGAAATAAAAACTTTATTATAATTGCCAAAATGTTTAAAACATTAAATTTAATTCAACCTTACGTATCCAAATTCAAATCCAATTTTCAAATCCAGATTACAATGTAATAAAAATAACTGTAGAAATAAAATCCCCAAGTTACCCCGCTCCGACGGTAAGTTTGACCAACATCTCCTGCAACATCAACTGCTCCCATGTAAAGTTACATGATCATTGCGAATCAGAAACAAATAGGGTGAACTTAACAGAATAAAAGTGCACTACATAATATAATAAATAACCATTCAATAATTCAAACACTTCTAATAACCCTCAAGTCTCACACCCCAAACTTCATCACTTGCTTTGGACGCCTTTTAGTTTTACACCCTTTGATGATTACTTTGATCAATCCTTGCTGCCACGAGTGTCTACTCGCCCCTCCGACTACAGACCACCACCTATAGTCCACACGTGGGAATGATCTTGTCACGGCCACAATCCGTAACACCAAGTGGAGTTCCCTAATACGAACCACAATCCGTATTTGTTTCAAGACTACCAAACTCATCGGATAACATTGAGGAGGGCAATCTTCCGGAACTCATCCGTACGAGCCACAATCTCACACACTCCACTGGACTTCCAAAACCACTAGGCTACAACCTCGAGTGGCCACATGTTACCACAATGCAAGTTACACTCGTAACTGGGCCCCCAACAAAGCATCGCATGAAAACCTCCATCCAAAGTTGTGTAGAATCCTCCTCGTAATCCAATTTAGCACTTGGAATCGCCTGGCTCCTCGTTCGAATCACCTGGCGAAAATTGGTTCTAGATCACTTGGTAGGGCACTTGGTGTCGCTGGGTGCCATCCCATTGAATTTTGGTCCATGCCCAATTTTACAACACACCGCCTGACGAGACCACTTTCGTCGCCAAGCGCTAGCTCTCGGATTTTGCTTCAAAGTTCACTTTGGGGCTTATCTCTTGGCAGTTTACACCGTTCCGTCAGATGCCACACAGTAATTGATAATTTACTGGTTTTTGGCACTCTAGAATATGTTCCAATGAACCTATTTACACAAGACACTCAATTCACGCAAAACATGCATCCATGACAAGTAAATACACTTTCATATCTTTAAGTTAAACTCAAGTACACAATATCACATGGTCATACATAAAACACAACCATATCATTGCTTTCATTCATCCCGGAGAATCACAATAAATTTACATAAAACCATCAAAACAAAATGTTATATCCAACATAAAATGTTGGACAACCAAAATATCGCACGGACAATAAAATAGTAATAATAATAATAAAAACAATACCAACGACAATAATGATAATAATAATAATAATAAAATAAAACAATAAATATAAAAATAAAAATAATAAAAATAATAATAAAATAAAATAAAACAATAATACTAACAAGACAAAATAATAATGATAAAAATAATAAAATAAAGCAATAATAATAAAAAATAATAACGATATTAAAATCACAAATAAAATAAAACAATGATATTAATAATAATAATAAAATAGTAAAATAAAATAATAATAGTAATAGTATTAATAATAATAATAAAAAATAATAATAATAATAATAGTAACAATAGTAAAATAATAGTAATAAGAATAAGAATAATAATAATATTACAATAAACTAAAAATAATAATAATAAAAATAAAAATAAAAATAAAAATAATAATAATCATAATAATAATAATAATAAATAATAATAATAATAATAATAATAATAATAATAATAATAATAATTGTGTCGTATTTAGAAGAAAAACTCTAAACAACACATCAATCCAAAAGGAAGAATCATAATAATCATAACAATGATGGGATCACAAAGAGAACAATACAACGAAAACCACAAACACACTGATACTCTTTCTAAAACCACATTCAACAAATATCAAGAGGTTAAACGATATTATAGCATATAATATTATTAAAACAAGAAATGACAGCTCCCCTAACCTGGATTTCTCGCTCCAAAAGTGTTTCTAAACTTTCTCTTTGCTCCAGATCGTCCTTCCTTTGAACCTCCAACCTTGAGACCTTCTCCCAGCCCTCTGACACTCTCCTCACTCCTCTCTTTAGGGTTCTGAACTCCCTAGGTTGCAACCATACGAAAATTCACTTGATTCTTCTAACTTTTCAACCATAAAACTAATTTTATTAAATTAAAACAAAATTAATTAAAATCCTCTTTGTCTGTGTCCAAATTTGTAGAACCTACTTCCAGCTCTTCACCTACTCAAATTTGTCACTAAGGCAAAAGTAAAATATTATGATTTTACTCTAGCTCAGGTTCGAACACACAACCACCCTATTGCCCAGTCAAAGCATAACCATTTCGTGTTTCATGATAATTCCTATGCATCTAGGATTACATTATCACGCACTATGATCACACATATTCTCAAAAGAATAAAATAATTATTTTAACACACAAATGGCATACACAAGACTTAACCCAAGTCCTCTGAACACAATCATGTACTCTCAAACATTTGAGTTAGTATTACTCCACGTCATAATTCCCAACATTAAATGAGATTCTCACTACCCGCATTTATTAATTATTTATTTATTTAATTAATTAAATTTTGCGGCTCTTACATTCCCCCCAACTTCTAAAATTTTCGTCCTCAAAAATTGGACTTTCCCAGAAATAGGTGCGGATAGGATTGTCTTATCACATATGCACACACATGCATATCATACTTCATAATCATAACCTAGTACCTAATTCACCTATCAAATAATATCGAATAGTATACCATTCTCTCATATCCAACCAGTTTCCTTTCCTGTGCACCAACGCCTCTTGGAAAAATATTTTCTCCCCTTGCACACCAACGCCTCGTGAAGAAACAAGCAGCAACCCTTACCTATTCACCAAAATCCGGTAAGAGCATTATATTCCCTAGGACTTACAAGCAACCACCCTTGCGTACTCACCAAAACCCAACAAGAGCACAACCCTTACTTGCTTACCATAACCCGGTAAGAGCATTGTTTTCTCTAAGACCTATAAGTAACAATCCTTGCTTGTTCACCAAAACCTGCCAAGAGCACAACCCTTATCTGTTAACCAAAACCCGGTAAGAGCGTTGCTTTCCCAAAACTCACAAGCAACAACCCTTGCTTGTGCAACAAAAACCCAGCAAGAGCACAACTCTTTCCTGCTCACCAAAACTCAGTAAGAGCGTTGCTTTTCCTAAGACTCATAAGCAATAATCCTTGCTTGCTTAAAAAAACCGGGTAAGAGCACTATTACTAAGCTTAGACCAAAGTCTTACGGTAGAACAAAACCCTCTTTTACCCCCTCACCAAAGTCTTATGGGTAAAAGTGCAACCCATTTTACTCGACTCTCCAAAGTATTCTGAGTAAAAGTACAACCTAGTTTTACAGATATGAGAGAATTCATACTATACATCAAATACCTAAACAAGCATAACATGCTCCATCACCATATCATTGCAAATCATACCTTACCTACCAGGTGAATATACTGCTTCTGCTCCTAACATCGCAAACATCCTTCCTATCACTTTCAGCTTCTCTATGAGAATCTTTTGTTGTTGTCGTGGTACTTCAAACTTCCCCTTCTCAGGGCAAGAGTTTGTGTAATGACCCGGCTTGCGACAAATATAACACTTCCTCTCATCCGACTTCGTTCCCGAAAGTTTCGGACAAACTCATCGAAAATGGTCTCTCTTGCATTCGAAACACTTTACTATCCTATGTCCTTCACGTTGAGATTTTGTGTAGGGTTTCTCTTGTCATTTCTCGACATTGTTACTGTTGTTATGATGTGTCCTCATAACCCTACTTGGGTCCACCTCTAGTTATTCCACTCTCTTTGCCTGTTCCACCAAGATAGGGAACTCTCGAATCCTTAAAGCTACAAGGAATCGGCGCAGCTCATGCTTCAACCACTCTCAAATTTCCTGCAACGCAATTCTTCAATGACAGCCCACGAGTAGAACCTCGCCAAATACTCGAACCTGTTAGTATAGGTCTGCACAGTCATAGTCTTGTGCTGAAAGGTGAGGAACTTAGCTTCCCTATCGTGTTTTGCACTATCCGGGAAATATTTTTCCAAGAACCTTATCCTGAAAGTTGTCTAGGTCACCTCCTCCTCTCGGGTCTGCATCTGCTGCTGTATCCCTATCCATCAATAGTCAACATCTGCCACTAGAACAAATGTGACAAATATGAGTCTTTGTGCATCCGTGTAGTCTATAACTCTACAAATCTTCTCGCACTCCCTCAGCCACACATCTGCCTCATCTAGAGTTGATTTGCAAGTGAATTTCGTTGGTCTATGCCTTATAGAATCCTCCATCGTCGCCGACCAAGTAGGTGGAATCATCGCTCGAGGCTGTGATGTAACAGGTTGCATCGCATCTAGCATCCAATGGATTGCGTGTGTAATCTCATCAGCTCCAACAACATTTCTCATCCTACGATTTGCCATAGCTTGAGCATGCCACATTTTCTAGTTGTTCCAATCACACAACTTAAGTTATGTCTTTGCAAACAAAACAAAAATTCAAAAGTTCACAAAAAGAGTCTCGCAAGAGAAACACGATAAGCTCACTCCTCAAAGACCTAAAAATTCTTTTGAAAACAAAACTCTGATACGAAATGTAACATCCCGACCAGATATTACTGATTCAAATTAATTAATTAATAAATAATTGAAAAGATAACATTTATTCAACACCTTTCCCAAAACATGGGAAATAAAAACTTTATTATAATTGCCAAAGTGTTTAAAACATAAAATTTAATTCAACCTTACATATCCAAATTCAAATCCAATTTCAAATCCAGATTACAACGTAATAAAAATAACTATAGAAATAAAATCCCTAAGCTGCCCCGCTCCGACGCTAAGTCTGACCAACATCTTCTGTAACATTAACTGCTCCCATGTAACGAGTTACATGATCATCGCCAATCATAAACAGATAGGGTGAGCTTAACAGAATAAAAGTGCACTACACAATATAATAAATAACCATTCAATAATTCAAACACTTCTAATAACCCTCAAGTCTCACACCCCATTTCTTTGGATGCCTCTTGATTCTACACCCTTTGATGATTACTTTGATCGATCCTTGATGTCACGAGTGTCTACTCGCCCCTCCGACTACAGGCCACCACCTATAGTCCACACGTGGGAATGATCTTGTCGCGGCCACAATCTGCAACACGAAGTGGAGTTCCCTAATACAAACCACAATCTATATTTGTCCCAAGACTACCAAACTCATCGGATAACACTGAGGAGAGAAATCTTCTGGAACCCATCCCTACGAGTCAAGATCTCGCACACTCCACTACATTTCCAAAACCACCAGGCTACAACCTCGAGTGGCCACGCGTTACCCCAATACAAGTTACACTCGCAAAGCATCGCATCAAAACCTTTTTTCCAAAGTTGTGTAGAATCCTACTCGTAGTCCAATTCAGCACCTGGACCACCTGGCGGACACCTCATGCTACCAGGTGCCATGCGCTTTCTAGAGCCTCTACCATATCTTTTTCGCCTGGCAGGATCACCCTTTCTGCCAAGTGCCATGTGTTGTAGGCTTCTCTGGTTTTCCCTTATCACGTGGCGGCACACCCCACACTGCCAGGCGCGACACCAATAATGCCACTGCTACTGGTTTTTGACACTTTGGAGCAAGTTCCAAAGAACCCCAAGAAATCAACATACAATCCATAACATCAAAATATGCTTATCCAGTCATAATCACATGACTGGATGACAGTCCAACACAATCTCATACATTATGAATTCATTACACCATCACTTAAGGTTTCACAATAGTCTTTTACATTTTTTATTTCATCAATTAATCATACCATATTGAATTTAACTCCAAAAAATTTTCTGCAACATTCTATTTATTCCAAATTCAGTATGCCAAGCCCACAATTTATCATCGCTACATGATCATGCACTTTGAAGACTTCCAATCCAGCAATCATGCGTATCATATATCTTCAACTACAGACATCCAAACTAAGATCACACTAGACAGTTAACGAACCGGGAACCTGGTACCAAGCGGTACAAAACCAGGGCCCAACGGTCCTTGCTGCACAAAAATATGAAAAACAATGTTTTTCATGAAAAGATACCTATTCCTCACATTCCAAGCATCCAAGTACACGATTCACTCATGCAATTGCTCAAAAATTCGACCAATCATGCATCCAACATTCATACACACTCTATTAGGGTACATTCATATGATTTTTAATCCCAACATTGGTACCGACATCATACTTTTGAAATCATCAATTCATCTAATTGCCTTAAAATCATCACACTCGTGGCAGCAAGGATCGATCAAAGTAATTATCAAAGGATGTAGAATCAAGAGGCGTCCAGAGGAAGATGTGAATGTTTGAGTTTGAGATTGGAGTGTAACACAAGTGTTAGGGGTTTTAATTTTGTTGTTATAATGTACCTTGTGGTGCATAATTTTATTTTGAGCTCACCCTATCTGTTTGTGTGTTTGGCGATGATCATGTAACTTGTTACATGGAAGCAAATGAATTTTAGACAAAGAAACTCCCTAGATAGCTTTAGTTCTTATTGTATACATCATCATGAGTAGCTAATCACTACAAAAAATAGGATCTTTTGTGACAAAATTTTAGTGATAAATATAAATTTTATCACTAATTATACTTTATTACTGAATAATTTTATATTTGTCAGAAATAACATTAACAATAGTAACAAAATTAAAAAGTTGTCACAATAAATATAAAATTAATAGTGATAAATATTAAATTTGTCACTAATTATATATTATGTGTAATCATTTATAACTTATCATAATTTTGTTAAATGATAAAATATACATGTCACAAATAATTATTTAATAATTAAAAATGTCATGCGATAGATTTATTTTTATTTTAAAAGAAATATAATTAATAAAAAGGTATGAATGTTTAATAATTAATAATAATAATATAATATTAATTTTATTTTGATGATAACATTCCAACTGTTAAAAAAAGAGTAAATTATTTTTATTTTATAACAATGTAATTAGTAGTCATGGATACAAAATTTGTAACTATTTATATATAAATTGTTATTATTTTTTAATTTATTAAAAATGACAAACTAGACTTGTCACAAATGATTACTTATTAATATAAATATGATAAAAGTATTTTTTATAAGAATATAATTAATAAATAATTTATTTAATTTTTGTAAATTAAGAATGATCATATAATATTAATTATTATTGCTATTTTATATTATTAATTTTTGTTAAAAAAGAAAAAAGAAAGACATGTTTGGCAATATGAGTTGAACCCAAGTTGTTTCACTAGATACTTTATTTCCGCTATGCCATTTTATAATCACTAATTTTGTCATCCAATGTATTAAAGTATCTATTAATTCATATTTTAGTATATAATAAATAACATGTCCACTTCAAATTAAATTTAACATATAGCATTTAAATAGTTAAATAGGTAAAAATAAATATACATAACATTTATTAATCTAGATAATCAAAATAATAAACATAACTAATAAGAAAGTTTGTTTTACAAAGGGTATAAAATAATAATCAATTATTATCACTATCATCTTTCTCAATAATATTATTTTCTTCATCCTCTGATAAATCAATACTTTTATCATCACTTTCTTCGTCTTCGTCAAAAATAACCTTCATTGGTATCATTGGATTTTCATTAGTTGTGGATTGAACTAAGTCATTTCTGTGTAATGGAAAATCATGCTCATGTGGCACATTAGATATCAATGAGATTGAGCCAATGTCTTCATTTTCTTGACACACCTTGTAGATTCCATTGGCATATCATACCAATCTCGTGGTTTTGTTTTTACTACTACTAGCTAATTAGGATCTTTGGTGTTGTTAAGACTTTGGCAAGTGTACCAAGTCGCGCAAGTAGTAACCGGTAAGACTGGGATATTATTTCCCAAGAGACTTGTGTATACTAAATAATTGCGTAATTAGTGACTAATTTAAACTAATGAATAAATCCATAATTTGGGTTTTTGTATGCAAGAAATTAAATATTTCATAAACAAGTAAAATTGAACTTGGATATTTGAAGACTCTAGAAAATGGTAAAGACTAGAAATGCAATGGATTGATATTAATCAAACACAACAGTCTATGCTAACACACTTCACACATGCATAAAAACACAAGCTATATTAAAAATGAAAATTAAAACCTAGAATGAGTTTAGAGTACTGGGTTGCCTCCCAGGAAGCACTTGTTTAACGTCACGAGCCTGACGGGTAAGGACTCTAGGCTTCACTAAGGTGCATGACGGTGGTCATCCTCAAAACTTCACCACCCAAATAAGGCTTGAGTCTTTGGCCATTCACTACCCAACTCCTTTGTGAGGATGGGTCTTCAATTTCAATTGCCCCATAAGCTTTCACTTCTTTGATGGTAAATGGGCCTGACCACTTGGATTTCAGCTTCTTTAGAAATAATTGGAATCTTGAGTTGAGTAGAAGCACTTGTTGACCGGGTTTGAAATCTCTTTTCACCAACTTCTTATCATGATAGGCCTTCACTTTCTCTTTATAGCTCTTGGAGGACTCATAGGCATTGAGTCGCATCTCTTCCAATTCATGAAGTTGTAGCTTTCTCTTCTCCCCTAACAAGGATGGATCAAAATTTAAGAACTTCATGGCCCAATAGGCTTTATGCTCCAACTCCACCGGAAGATGACAAACCTTCCCATATACCAATTGGAATGGAGTCAACCCAATTGGAGTCTTGAATGCAGTCCTGTAGGCCCACAAAGCATCGTCTAACTTGATAGACCAATCCTTTCTTAAGGAAGAAGTTGTCTTCTCAAGGATCCTCTTGATTTCTCTGTTTGATACCTCTGCTTGTCCATTTGACTAAGGATGGTAGGGAGAACCGACTCTGTGTCTGACATTGTAGTGCTCCAAGACTTTCTTCAACTGAGCATTGCAAAAGTGAGAACCTCCATCACTTATCAAGACTCTTGGGACACCAAATCTGGAGAATATGTTCTTCTTGAGAAATTTGATGACTGTCTTAGCATCATTTGTGGGCGTGGCAATAGCTTCCACCCATTTTCTAACATAGTCCACAGCCAACAAGATATACTCCTTAGAAAATGAGGAAGGCAAGGGGCCAATGAAATCAATACCCCAGCAGTCGAACACTTCAACCTCCAATATGATCTGCAAAGGCATTTCATTCCTTCTGGAGATACTCCCTGTTCTTTGGCACTTGCCACAGTGTTTCACATGTGCATGAGAATCATTGAAAATGCTCAGCCAATACAACCCAGATTTTAGAACCTTTGCAGTTGTTCTTTGTCCACTGTAGTGTCCTCCATAGGGTGAATTGTGGCAGTGCCACAAGATACTTCTTACCTCCTCTTCAGACACACATCTCTTTAACAAATTATCTGCCCCAATCTTGAAAACATGAGGATCATCCCACACATAGTATTTTGCTTCCCTGAACAGCTTCTGCTGCTGATGCCAACTCATATCCTCAGGAACAACTTGAGCAGCCTTAAAGTTTGCCATTTCTGCAAACCAAGGTCTATTAGATACTAGGAACAACTTTTCATCAGGGAATTCTTCTAACACTTCCTTCTCTAGTGTGGTCACATCTTCATTCACTAGTCTTGACAGATGGTCTGCCACTTGATTTTCACAACCCTTATTGTCTTTAATCTCAAGATCAAATTCCTGCAACAACAAAATCCACCTAATGAGTCTAGGTTTAGAATCAAGTTTAATGAGCAAGTATTTTATTGCAGCATGATTAGTGTAAACCACTACTCTAGAACCAATGAGATAAGAACGAAATTTTTCTAAGGCATACACTATTGCTAGTAACTCCTTTTCGGTAGTTGCATAATTCATTTGGTGTTCATTAAGGGCTTTGCTAGCATAGTGTATAGAATGAAAAATCTTATTCTTTCTTTGCCCCAAAAAAGCCCCAACCGCATAATCACTTGCATCACACATAAGTTCAAAATCAAGTTCCCAATTAGGTGCAGTGATTATAGGTGCGGAGACTAGGCTGTTTTTTAAAAGATTGAAAGCATTTAAACATTCAGCATCAAAATTAAAGGAAATATCCTTGTTGAGTAAGTTGCTCAATGGCTTGGCTATCTTGGAGAAATCCTTGATGAAGGGTCGGTAGAAACCCACATGTCCAAGAAAGCTTCAGATTCCTTTCACATTTGTTGGTGGTGGGAGTCTCTCAATGACATCCACTTTTGCTTTGTCCACTTCAATGCCCTTGGAAGATATTTTGTGGCCCAAGACAATCCCTTAAGTCACCATGAAATGACATTTCTCCTAATATAGAATGAGATTGGTTTCAACATATCTCTTGAGCACAACTTCCAAATTTGCCAAGCAGAGATCAAATGAGCTTCCAAACACCGAGAAGTCATCCATGAAGACCTTATGATAAATGTATAAAATAAGTAAATTTACATATGATTTTGACATTTATAATGCACCAATTGTTCATATTTCAGAAGTAAACAACTCCTTTTAGTTTAAGATGATAGAATGAAGTATGATAATATTTTAATTTCTTGAATTCAATGATATTTTGATGAATTTTAGTGATTTTTGTAGGAAAACAACAATGGTGTAGCTGAGGCGGAAGTATTGGCATTAAGCATTTAAGGAAACAAAGAAATAATATAAATTTTGGCCTCACAATTGAGCGACGCAAAATGGTGTCGAGCCACACAAGAAAACCCCTACATACCTAAAGTAAAAAATAAAATAGCTAAGCTACCAATGAAATCCTCCAAAGGAGGACATCTCAAGTGTTGATCACCATAATTGAAGGTTGAGCTGAAAGAAAACCCACCATGGGAGGAAACCCCTATTGTTGAGCACTAAAAAAATGAAGTTGAGCACTACCCAAAATTCCTCTATACATACAAGGCCATGCCTCTGGCTTTGATCATCTCTTTTTTAGTTTTTGTAGGTGATAAGATCTTTAAGTGAAAATTAAGATGATTTTTGGCATTTACCTAGCTTTGATTGTAACTTTTTGTTAACTCACCCTAATTTAGTTTTTTTTTTTGCACATTAGAGCACCAAAAGAGAGAATTGTGGAAAAGAAGAAGATTGTAAAGAAAATACTACAAAATTGGGATGAATTCAGTCAACACGACTAAGCCATAGAAATGGTGTTGAGCCATAAAGAGCAATCCCTCATGAAAAGGAAACTTCAAGCACCAGACTTGTAGTTGAGCCATGGAAACTATTTCCCAAAGAAATTACCGCAAGAGTTGAGCATTAGAGTTAAGGTTGGGCGACAAAGAAAACCCAAATGGAAGCGAAACTCTATTATTGAGCCACAAGTGTGTAGTTGAGCATTGCCCTGAACAATTTATAAAAACATAGTTGCACCTCTAATTTAAGAGAGCTTTTAGAGAGTCTTTTCACCATACCTTTAGAGAGTCTTTTGGCCAAACCTTTAGAGAAAATTGTAGGCTAGTTCAGGAGCTTTATAAAGCTCCATCTCAGTGTTTATTGTATATCTTTAGAGAGCATAAGAGATCTATAGCTAGTCCTAGTTTTGTATTACTTACAACAATAATGAGGAGCTAAACTCTCTTATGTTGAGATCTAATTAACCCTTTGAACTTCTTGTATTAGTATTGTTTTATTTATTTACATGTTTGTGAGTTAGTTTATGCTTCTTGTTGGATTAACTGATCACTCATGTTATTTCACCAGCTTGTGATTGATTAGGAACTGGTTTCAAGTTGTGGATCAACTAATTCTCCTTCTGCTTTTAGATGTTAGGATTATATATAAAGCTCTACTAGCTAGTTATAAAGTCACACACTTAAAGCAAGTTATTTATTTAAACAATCATTGAGGAATCATACTGGAGTTTAATGATCTTAGGCTTTAGATGTCAGAAATAGATATAGAGTTACATTTAAAAGCACTTCTAGAACATAAATAATTGTATCTAAATAAGTAAAAGTTGAATGAGTACCAGAAAGGGTTAAGTGATGAAATATGATCACAACATGTCTTTATCATGTTGAAATTAACTCTTTTATTTGAAATTTGTTTTACTTCATTTTTCAAAAACCAAAAATAGTTTATTCAAATTAAACAAGTTCTAAACATCATGTATTCTTCCAAATCCATGTGGATATGACACTTGTTATACTACAACTACTAAGTATACTTACTGGAAAATTGATTGCATTAGAGCATCAACAAGCTTTTTGGCATTGTTGCATGGTATTTATGTTAAGAAAACTAATATTTATAAGCAATTGACTACTGTATAAATTGTACAAAGTTACTGATATTTCATATTAATACTTAATGCTTCTTGCATGTTCTTTTTGTTCACATCTGCTTGAAGCTATTGTGTATGCAAAGAAGAAAACAAAAATAGGTCATGTTCCTGAAATAGAAAGGACCACAAGGAGAAATAACAACAAAAATAGGAAGCACAAAAAAAACGTGAAACTACATCAAAAACAATAAGGAGAAGTAGCTGACTCAAATTTTCTTTTGCATTGTCACACACCAGACCAAACAGGCTTTAATTAGGTTTATAAGCCTAATTACAAAAAGTTTAAGCTAAAATCATGTAAAGTCTAACCCACATGGGATACTTTACAAAATTTAACCTAGTTTTAAACAAATAATGTATGAAGTAGTTAATGACTCTAAATCCAACAAACCATATGTTCATTTTTAATTCTTGAAAAAAGAAAAGTTCAATGCAAGTAGAATTAGCCAAAAATAATATCTAAAAAAAGTTATGACTATAACAATGAATAAAGATTAATGAGTTAAAAATATAAAATTAAATCCAATATATAAAATAAACCCAATTTATTGTTATAGAAAGGAAATGATGTAAAATTGAAAAATTAACCATATGAAAAATGAAATCACAAAAAAATAAAACACTAAATGTGTTTACATAATATTTGCAATCAACCTTGGAGGCAAATTTAGCACTTGGAATCTTGGTGTTAAGATATAACAAGAACAACCAAAAGCATACAAAAAACTTATGGAGAGTTTTTGGTTTCTCCACAATTCAATCAGAGTTTTTTCCAATATAGATTACCCATTTAATTTAAAATAAAAATATTCAAATCAATCTAAAAACACCTCAATTTTAATTGGTTATAAATTTTTAGATTAGTTTTTATTTTTTTATTGGACTGGTTTGATGAATACACTATATAATAATAATAATGATGATAATAATATAAGAAGAAGAAACCTAATATATGAATTTGTTGGTAAAAAAATATGTAAGCCTTTCTTTTTACTCAATCTTATACCATAATTGTAAAACATAATAGATCTTACATGTTTTGTTTCATCCATTCTCGATTTACTCCTTCTTTCATTTTCTAAATTTTCTCTTTAATATGTATTTATTCAGTCTTTAATTCCTATGACTGTTGCAATATAAAGACGTTCAATTGATATAATCTTAAAGATAATCCTCAACTTTTCTTCTTTTCTTGGAGTTGTCATTATTTCTCAAATTTTGAACTTTTGATAATGATTCTCATTTATTTGTCATCAGAAACTTTTAATTAGTTACAAAATTTCTACATCATTTTTTACAACAACAATTTCTCAGTTGTCATTTATGATTGTTGTGAAAGTGGATTTTTGCATTAGTGAATTGATTTTTGTCCTAGAGTTTAAAGAACATTTAGACTATGTACAAGGTCTGAAACATGAGCTTTAATTAGGTTCATAAGCCCAATTACAAAAATTTTAAGCTAAAATCATGGAAAGTCTAACCCGCATGGGATCCTTTACAAAATTTCAACAAATTTGCCCCAGTTTCAAAAAAATAATGTAAGAAATAGTTAATGACTCTAAATCAAACAAACCATAAGTTCAATTTTAAGTCTTGAAATAAAGAAAAAACCAATGCAAGTAGAATTAGCCAAAAATAACATCTAAAAAAAGTTATGACTATAACAATGAACAAAGATAAATGAGTTAAAATTATAAAATTAAATCAAATATATACAATAAATCCAATTTATTGTTATAGAAAGGAAATGATGTAAAAATGGAAAATGAACCATATGAAAAATGAAATCACAAAACGATAAACACTAAATGTGTTTACATAATATTTGCAATCAACCTTGGAGTCAAATTTACTAATTTGATTCTTGGCATTAAGATATAACAAGAACACCCAAAAGCATACAAATAACTTATGTTGAGCTTTTGGTTTCTCCCACCGTAAGAAATATAGTTATTACCTACAAAAAGTTATCTACAAATTTTTTTTCGTAGATAATTTCATTTTATCTATGAAATATTTTTCGTAGATAACATTAAATTTCATGGGTAAACATGATAGACTTTAACAGAAAAATTTCATACGAAAAATTATCTACGAAAATTAACATAGAAAATAAATATTAAAAAAATAAAATAAATTTATTTTAAAATATTTTACATACGAAAAAAGTTCGTATGTAACAATTATATAATTTTTTAATAAAAAGTAATATCTTATCTATAATCAAATTCGAAGAGATCATGTTTTTTATTTTCTCCCAAATAATACTCTTCCCTCGTGCTGCAAAACCCTTCCTTTCCTAAGACCAAACACGAGAGCCTAACCAAGCACTAAGACACTTAATGCAAACATCATAAGGGTTTTTGGTAGAACGTAGTGGTGCCAGTCCTCATCAACAACATCGGTCACTACAAACATAGTGATGTCTCGATGTTGTCTTTGTCTTGTATTTATCTCGACGTTGATGCAAAAAGAGAACCTCCTAGCTTAGGTTGTATTTGACTTGTTGGGATGCCTTGATACTCATTTCAATTAGTTGTGCATATGTGTATATTAGGAATTACTATGTTGAATGAGTTTTTATGTGAAAAATTGGAGAGCAAGGTCACGTCAAGCTGCACAATTTATTCTATAAATTCATGGGAGGATATCAAGGGTGAAAAATAAAATTCTTGAGCAAAAGTGATAGGAGTCTAGGAATTAGACTTAGTGGAATAAGTGAATACAAAGACAATTAGGTTATACTTGCATTTTGAGTTCTAAGGTGAATGTGTTAGGCCAGAGAATGTCTTACACTTTTAATATAGCCAACCTACATTCCTATTATTTGAGTTGTTTCACCCTTCCTTTAGTACCTTTTACCCTATGATTCAGCCCTAGACCAGAAAAAACAAAAAAATTTCCCTATTAAGGAGCTTGAAACACTAAAACAGGTTAAGTGTGTGTAACTGTTAAGTCCCGATTTTTGCATGGTTTACTTTGATAATTGTGTTCTTAAGAAGCTTTTATAGTTTAGTCTTTTAATTGTGAATTGTTAGTAACATTGTTAGATTTTTCGACCTTAGTTTTATGTGCAGTATTGATTTTTCTTATTTTTGATTGATATTTCAGCTTAAATTTGATTTTGTGATTTAATTATGAGTAGTGGTGGGGTTAATTTGAGATAATTTGGTGCAGATTAAAGTTAAAGAGCTTGGTTGAGTCACTCATTATTGAAGAGCTGAAATTACCAATTGAAAGGAGTTGCACTTGGAACGTGTACCTGTTATACCACTGAAGACTACTTCTTACTGCTAGTTGAAGTTGAAGATGATACTTGTTGATTAATGAATTTACCTTGGAAGATGGTGAAACATTAAATGAATAATGTGTTATTATTGTTTGTTGTCTACCCATAGATTATACTTGTTGATGATATTTAATGGAGTGTAAGGTGATGTCATGGATACCACATGTTGTTTATATTAGTTGAGAGAATTAACTCTTAGTTGTTTTTAGTTGTTTTTTTTTCATATTGTGAATATATAATTGTGAATGTATAATTATAGTGTTAATAAAAAAATGGCCTAATTGGGTTTGAATAGAGCTGTCAAAACGGGTAACCCGGTCCGGTCCGGTTCGACCCACCACGGGTTGATCACTTAGTGAGCCAATCCAACCCAGCTTACTTATTAGCGAACCAAAAAAATTTGAACCCAACTCAGTCCAGCACGAGTTGGTGGGTTAAACGGGTTGGCTCATAGGCTCACTTAATTAAAAAAATATAATTTTTTTATTTTTTTTCAAACAAAACTAAATTATAGTTCTAATTAAAATCTAAATAAACTTTAATACAATCCAAAAATACAAATTATGTTAGTTTTGAAATGGTTGAAAAGCCAAGAAGGGGGGGTTGAATTGGCTAGTTAAAACTTTAGGCTATTTTTGCAAGCTAAAAACCTCCTTTAATTGAATCAAATAGATCACCAAGTTAGGATGCAAATAGTACTGAACTGTACACTTTCAATCGATCAAAAACAGAGTTAACAGATTGATTTTACTAAACAGATTATGTTCTGGTATAATCAATCGATTGAAACTGATAAATAGTCGACTGAAATATTGGGAAAAATGCAGAAAAGTGAATTTGAATTTTAAACCAGAAACAATGCTCAAGAATGATCAAGATCAGTTCCAAATGATTATACAAACAAGCTCAATGCTTCAGATGCTATGAAAACATGCAAGAACATGAAAAAAATGATTAAAGCACAAGTTCTTGAAACTTTAAAATGAAAATGCAAGAGAGAAAGGTTAGAGAAGAGAGGACACCACGAATTTTTATACTAGTTCACTCAAACCTGAGCTACATCCAGTTTGTCAAGGCAACCTGAGCTTGACTTTGCACTATTTCAAAAGTTTTACAAAGAATCCACCCTTACACTTCCAAAATATGCAAAAACACCACAAAAGACTCTTGAATCACACAAGAATCACACCAGCACAACAAGAACCCTCTTGCAGACCTGGAAAACCACCAGGCACACACACAAAGCTTGAGAAAGATCAAACCTTAGTGGTAGCACAGCCTTGCCTACCACAAACCACTTTCTCCAAGCTTCAAACCAAGCCAAAAGCTTCAAGAATTGATCCAAGATCAATCTTCAACAGTTGCAACACCTATGATCACGAAGGAGAGAGTTTCCACAAGTTTCTAGAATCAAATCGTGCTCTAAAATGATCAACACACCTCTCTTTCGAAAATCACAGCTTTTATAGTGAAACTGTTACGAAATTCAACAGGTTGATTTTCAAATCAATCGGTTGATTTCACTTGACTTAAGTGAAATCAGTCAATTAAAAACTAAATCAACTAATTGAATTTGTTGTAGTTTAAGACTACTGCAGCCATCCTTTTAACCTGTTAAAAAGCCATTCAACATATTAAAAGAGACATTTTAACCTGTTGAAAAACCATTCAACAGATTAAAAACACACAAAAGACCAAACTACATCTAATTAATGCTTTAAGGTCTACAACATGAATTACAAACTACAAGCACACTTTCTTAATGATGTAAGTACATGGAGAGCACACATTCCAGCCTTGATCACCATGGATATCATCAAATCTCCTTTCCTTCATCAATGTAGACTTCATTCCAATGTTTATGGCTTCAAGATAGTTCAAAAGAGCTTCATTCAATCTTCATCAAATCTTCAAGAAGTAAACCACCTTGGCTTCTCATGTCAACAAATTATTTATGTGTTAGCTAAGAAAAACCAAATGCAAAGCCCAATTTAACAAAAAACACTTGTGTGACTCTTTATTTGTGGGTTGGCTCACCGACCCGATTCACCACGAGTTCAACTCGGGTGAGTTAGGTTCTAGGTAGATCGGGCCGGGTTGGCTCACGAATTTCAACCCATTTTGACAACTCTAAGTTTGAACCAATGACATCTTAAAGTGTAGTCAAATGTTCTACCACTAAGCTATGGACCATTTGTTGTTAATTACTGAACTGGTTTTTATAAATGGTTATTAGGGATTCTATAATCTATTTTAATTATTTTATATTTAAGTTATCCAAGAAAAAAATTCATATGTAAGTTCCTATTAAAATTTCGTAGGTAATTTATCTACGAAGATTTTTGTAGGTAACTTACCTACAAAAATTTTCGTAGGTAACTTGAGTATTGGGAAGTGTCTCTTTTCTACAAATATTTTTGTAGATAATTTTAATAAATAAAGTTATCTACGAAAGTATATTTTTGTGGATAAAGTTACCTACAAGTTGTTTACATACAAAATAAGTTTTGTAAGTAATTCGTAGATAACATCAAGTTAACAACGAAAATTGTTCATTATCTACGAATTATTAATGTAGATAATTCACATATTTCTTAAAGTGTCCACAATTCAAACAAAGGTTTTTTTTTCAAATATGAATTACCCATTTAATTTTTTTTAAAAAGAAATATTCAAATTAATCTAAAAACTCCTCAAATTTTATTGGTTATAAATTTTTAGATTAGTTTTTAATTTTTTTATTGGAGTGGTTTGATGAATACATATTATAATAATATTGATGGTAACAGTAATAATATAAGAAGAAACTGATATATGAATTTGTCGGTAAAAAATATATAAGCTTTTCTTTTCACTCAATTGTATACTATAATTGTAAAACATAATTGCAAATTGTACATAGCATCAAGTAGAAAAAATACATTTGCATGATATCTAATCTATTAATAAAGTTCTTATTTTGATTAAAAAGAAAAGTAGACTAGTAGATTAAATACTCAAGATTTTTTCCTTTTCCTTTTAGGCAGGGAAACACCAAAAAGAAGTTCGAAATAAGATCAAATATAATCTATGAGTACAAACATCATCATTCAAGTTAGCTTTAAATGACTGAGTTAAACTTAAACCTTGTTTTTTTTTTTTAAGAAGTTCATTTACATAATTAAAATTTGATATTTAAAACTTAATTTTCTTCTACTTCTTATATTAATGTATTGATGGAATCATAGTCTGATGACTAAGGTTCTTCTTACTCTTTTTTTTTTTCATCTGTGGAATTTTATACGTTAAAAATGAGCTAAGAAATCAATGGAATAGGTACTTGTCACTTTAAGCAGCCAACAAAATTTAAAAGTCTAGCAAAAATGATTTTAATTAAAAGCGATTGTGCATGCTAATTTCTAAAAGATATATTATTATATAAGCATTAGTAAAATATTCCTACAACCCCTTTAGTTATAAAGACCACTTACTATTTTATAATTGAAACATAAAGCAATCAAAGTAAACAAATATATATAATTAATTGTTTGCAAAATCATAGTCATAGAAGAACTTATTCTATTCTAAACTTGTAGCTATTGGAATATTTTCTGTGAAAAACATTGTCAAACATGAACAATCAATAGATATATCATATAGGGTTAGCATGGGGAGTCTTTAGGCATTTCATGCATATATGTCAAACAACCCTACATGCCAACACCGAATTTAACTTAATTGATTGACAAAGACCCTAATCTTGTAAAAGGTCTGTGTTTAAGAAATATGATTCCTCATAATCATTCTACTCTAACTTTGTTTTGAGAATCACTTATAAATATTTTGGTGTAGCGTTAATATATATATATATATATATATATATATATATATATATATATATATATATATAACATTTTAAAGGGTTAACAAATTTTAAAAATTTCACTTTGATTAAAGATAAGATAAATTTAAATTATATAAATGGATATAAATTTCACTTTATAAGGGGTGAGTGTTGGTAAGTCGGTTTTGTGGGATTGAATTAAGTTTAAAGTATACTTCTTAATATGGTATCAGAGCCATAGTTTGAGTTCCTAACAAAATTTGATGTTTGTTGGGTTTATTGTTCCATTTGCTATCAGACCATCCATTAATGTTAATCTCACACGCGAGATGTATATACCTCGGCATGAGGGAGGTAGGTTAGAAATTCTACATTGACTACAGATAAGGCCAATTTACAATACATAAGTGAGTGCAGATCTCACCTTAAAAGTTGGTTTTGTATGATTGAATTATACTTAAAATCTACTTTACAAGTCAATTTTGTAGGATTGAGTTAAAACTAAAGTCTAATTCTTAAAATTCAATTGAGAAATATTTGAAATATATATTTTTTAAAATTATTACAAAGAATTGAATGATTTAATTATACCTGGAAAATTATAAATGAATGATATAATATATATAAAACATCTACCTTATTAGTTCTCGTAAAATTTGTATTTTAACTTATAATGGTAAGAAACTACAGTTGAAAGACATTAAAAGAGGAAGAAAAACACTGTACTGAAAACAAAAAGTAAACGGAATTAGATTCGTTATTTACCACAGTTTAAGAATGATCTCGGGGATATATCTTTCATAGCAAAAGTTTAACTTTATTGATTACGGTAATCATCTTGATGTTCAAGATTTTCACCACAAGTTTTGCAAGACGAATATATCTTACACATAGGTGGAGAGTTTATTTTAATTTAGTGAATATTTTTATGCATGGAAAAAGATTTAAAGAATAAGATTATCAAATTATAGTTAAACTCCCCAATGATTAATTAATTGTTTTAATTATTTTAATTAAAGTGATACCTTGAAATAAATAAATAAAACCTCAACATAACACATACCATTAACATTTCTTTTATATTCACTTAAATTCCACCACCATTTTTTTCAATCCTTATATATTCTTCATATTCAAGGTGACAATCTTGCACGTCTTATATTTATTTGTATATATAATATAGTATTATAAGAATGAAATCGTGTTACGTCACATTTTTTTCATATAATGTGATTAAAATAGGAAGCTGGTGATATTCCCACTAAAATTTACCTGCATGTTCTTTAAAATGATGATAATAACTAATTTATTTTTTCTCTCTAAAGCATAACATGGTGAAGGATTCGAAAATAGTAGTAACCTAAGCATTCGATTCGCATAGTAATGAAATTTTAATATAATTTATGTGAGTGTTTAAGCATGTTAGGTAGAGAATGGAACATATGCTAAATAATTCCAAAAGAGTTATTGTATGATATTGCGAACAAAGTGGATTTCAAATTACGTGCCCCAAAAGAGGGAAAGGCATAAGCTTTATCCTCTTTGTCGAGATCATATAGATTATCATAATCCTAATAATATATTATACATCTCCACATGCATGTAAAAAGCAAACAAACATATATTGTTTCACCATAGAATAAGCAAATAAAATGCACATATACTATTAATTTAATTGACTCTACATAGTGAAAGGTCGACCATCATTATTCTTGTCTATTATATGTCGATTTAGATATAGAAATATGGATATTAATCATTCATAATGGATGAACAATATAAATCCAAAATGATATAATCATATATAATATATCATGTATCTTTTTTTCTGTTTTAAAATATTAAGACTATAAATCAAACTAATAATCACATAACCATTGGTATAATCAAATAGATTGTAGGCTAATAGATTTTTTGTTTTTAATATTTGAGAAGTTTATTAATGTGATCTTTAAGTTTTTCTGTCCTTAATACAATCTTTATTTTATTTAGAAAGAGTCAATATAGTTCCTTCTGCGAATGTTACTATGTTTGAAAGATGATCATATGTGAGTGATTTTAGACTTATACAACCTTTCACCCTCTCCGTTTCTACTTACCACTCTTTTAAATCACTTTCTCGATTTCTACCCCTACATTTTTAAATAAAATAAGCACTATATTGTGGACAAAAAAAATTAAAATATCACATTAAATAAACTCTTCAAATGTTGAAACTAAAAGCATATTAAACCTAAATTGTATTTTTAGTTTTGATATATAACGCAACAATGTTTCAATTTGAATCACATATCTTATACTTTAAGATATTTCATTAACAACTTATCAATAAAGTATTTAATTTATAAAACAGTAATATTTTTATATTTTTATGTGATAATAATTTATAATATTTTATATTGATAACAATTAATATATATGATTCTATTTTTGATTGGCATAATAACATTTATATATTTATTATATCAATTTTTATAAATTTTTTTTTGGTTTACAAATATAATGTATTATATTATATTATTTTTAAAATAAATATATTGCCTTGTCGTATCCTATTCACGTGTATTCGTACATGGTATCTTTTGACTTTTCCGCTTAATACAATTTCTGTAGTGAAAGAATTCCATCACTATAAATAATAATATAATTTAATAAACCATTTATCAATGGAGACACGTACTAATGTCTTAGTTAATTTTCCACTAGTCATTGTTTAATCAATGCTAAAGTGATATTTCTAAAGTCTTGTTTTATCATCGTAAAGTAGCTTTGACAAAATAAGTTTAATTTTTCCTTGGTACAGGTTCCATAGGAATGCAATTCGATAATTTTATATTTAAATTAAATTTGAGTTCATCATTCCTTGTTAAGTGGCTAAACCCTACATATGTTGAAGTTTATTGCATGGTACTATTTGGGATGAATCCAGTCACATCTCAATTTCCAGAAGGCCTAATACGAGTGCATTTCACTAAAAACATAATGGTTAATTTATAATTAGTTTTTATTATAATTACTAATAACGTCTATATCTATACTACTACTGAAGAATGTTTCACTTAATTTTCTTTCAATTTTAATTAATTTTAATTAATTTTGAATTTGAGAATAATCGAGAAAAAGAGTTATATGATAATTATTGATCAAAAACTTGTTTAGAGATGAAAAATGAAAAAGATAATATGAAAAGAGGTTGACTGTGTTAAAGATATATGTGTTAAAGATATATGAAAAGAGGTTGACTGTTGAGGTAAATTACCGACGGATACATATGTCGGTAACACCGTCAGTAAATCACACATAATATTATCGACGGATTACGTTGTCAGTAATGTTGTCGTTAAATCGATTTGTGTCTTTTGGTAAAAGTTTTTGTCAGTATACCATCGGTAAATGACACGTGTTATTACCGACGGATACATCCATCGGTAAGTGGCTAGTTAAAATTGATTAAAATCAGAAAGGGCTTCGAAAACCAGTTTCACAATTTCCCCCGCTCCTGACCTGCCTGTCTGCCTCCCATCCATCTTTGCACTGTTGCCTATAGCTCAAATTGGTTCAGTAGCCTTCGTCGTCTGCGGTGTTGTCGACGCTTGAGATCGCTCTGTCGACGCTTGAGATCGCTCTGTCGCCAACCTGGTCAGCGCATCTCCATCGGAAGCCTTTGCTCACCTCCGCTAACCTACACACACCTCTTATCTCCATCGCGTTCATCTCTACAATTCTTGGTCCCCAAATATGTTAGTACGAAATGAATTTCTTCAATAGAGGTTAGGGATTGGTTTTTGAGACGTTAGTTGGTTGAATTTTGATTCAATGTATGTGTTTTGCTTAATTAAACATTTGCCTATGGTATTAGTTTTATTTCTACAACGAAATATTATTTTTTATTATAAATATATTATTTCATATAATATTATTTTGATAAAATTATTTATTATAATTTAAGATGTATAGTTAAAATTGAAATGCTGATAATGAAAACAAGTTTTTTATAATGTTAATTTAAACTAATTTAAATTTAAATTACTTTCCATAAAAAGATTATTGTGAAAAAATACTAATAATCAAGATTTAATTAGTAATTTGGTTCTTATATTTAGATTTTTAATTCATTTTAGATTTTATATTTTTCTTTTGTTATAAAATTGAGTTTCTATTTTTTTTAATCTCATTTTTTTTAGAAAAATATAATTTGGTCATTTCTATTAAATTGGTCTAAATGTCATTTAAAAGGTGTCATGTGTCAAAACCTGGATCATCTTCTACTTTGGCATCCTATAATTTGACACATGACAACTTCCAAATTTTGGCATGTGACACCTTTCAAACGTCGTTAACATCAATTTAATGGAAGGAACCAAATTGACTCTACTAAAAAATATTGGGATTCAATTGAGTAAAAGAAAAATATATAAACCAAAGTGAATTGTAGGCATAAATATAGAGTAAGTATAAATATAGAGACTAAATTACTAATTAAACCATAAATATGTGTGTGATAATATTCACTCAACAATATTAATAGACCTTATTTATTAATTTACATATATGGATTTAGTTATTGAATTGATTCAAATAATACTTTTCTTTATGGTTAATCTTATTTTATAATATCTATTGTTAATAGGAATAACAAATAAACTCATCCTTATTGATATTGTGCAAACTCATTCCCATTTTGAGAAAAATCTACAAATTGACTAGGTACTATATGAAGATGGGGATGAATATGTACATATTTTGTTAGGAATCCAAGTGTGAGTCTAAGTCCCACATTGACCAGAAATGAGAAAGTAGAGCACTATATAAGAATCAAGACCCATAAACTCATTGCCTTAAGGTTTTGGGTTGAGAGTGGTGTTAGTGTCTTATGTGGTTAGGCTCAGATCTCATTGGTGTTGTTCTCCCCACTGAAACCCCCTCTGTAAAACCTGACAAGTGGTATCAGAGCCGATGTTTAAAACCAAGTATGAGTCTAAAATTTTTAGGAATCCAAGTGTGAGTCTAAGTCCCACATTGACCAGAAATGAGAAAGTAGAGCACTATATAAGAATCAAGACCCATAAACCCATTGCCTTAAGGTTTTGGGTTGAGAGTGGTGTCAGTGTCTT
>Ga0214542_1004220_pt1 | contig 28699 bp, 4 predicted proteins | sample CNSS1metaG_FD_160096 | JGI IMG/M metagenome (GOLD analysis project Ga0214542, IMG submission 160096) | Root nodule microbial communities from cowpea collected in UCLA plant growth center, Los Angeles, California, USA - CNSS1 | ecosystem: Host-associated > Plants > Roots > Nodule | place: USA...
TATATATATTTTGTAACCTTTGATGAATACGGTGACAACTTTATCAGAGCTATTAAAAATTTAGTCTTGTTTACTGAATATATTTTTAGCATATAAACTTAAAAAGTACAACAACTGACCCCAATGTATGACATTTCTATGTTTTTTGTGAAAATTAATCCCTTATTATGCTTGTTAGCATTAACTACGTCTAAATTTGAATTTTTTTTATTTCTATTTATTTTATGTGTATATTTAATTTATCTCATTCATTTAAATCCAAGATTTGTAATAAGCTATCAGTTTGACTTTTCAAAATCTACACTAATTTACAAAAAGCAAACCTCTTTATTTATTTTTTTTAAAATACACTTATGAAATTTATAGTAAGACAAATTGATTTGAATTCAAATTAATAAATCTTAAATATATTAGGGTTGATACCAAAGCTTTTGATATTCTGCCCATTAATATAAATAAATTTGTAATGAACAAAATATTCACTACAATTATAATATTCTGTTATTAAATCATCATTTAATACATAGATATATTATTATCAATTTATCATTTAATATGAAAATGAAAAATAAGAACGTGGATATAATAGAATTTTTTGTTATCAAAATTGTATACCGCGATTTAATAAAAAAAATTAAATGTATTTATAATACATCATCCTATTTTCAAATTATATGTAATATAGATATATTGTAATAAAAGATTTAAACATAAACATAAAAACTATATTCTATTATTAAATTATCATTTAATGAAATACGAATTGATAAAAATTAGCATAATATTTTTCTATCAAAATGTAAAATACCACTTAAAATAAAATATTCAGCACATTATTTTATTTCAACTAAATAAAAGAGTATATATATATATATATATATATATATATATATAAAATAATAATTCATCTAATTTTTATATTCTGTATTTTTTTTCTAATTGTATCATGTAATATAAAATATTTTACAAAAATTATTTAATAGATTTTACTGATTCGTTTTTCATATTTTATTATTTTGTCTTAATAAATAAACATTTCACAAAATGAAATATTTAAATAAAACCAAATTGTGTAAAGAAAAAATTAAGATATTATCGGACTTCTTATAATTCAACTATATATTTTTAACAAATATTATATTAGTTTATTATTCTTTATTTTATATTTGTCTAGTATAATATAAATTCATTCAAAATAATGTATTATTACCATAAAATCAATCAGATTATATAAGAAACTATATAAGAATATAATCTGTAGTTTCCATACAATTCAATACAAATATATTATGGTGCAGGACATATATATACAGTAGTTTTGTATTGTTTATTAGAACAGAGTAATATTTTCAAAATAGTTACATGATATAATATATTAGATAATATTATAATTTTCTTAAAAATTTTTTGAATAATATATTGTTTAATTATATTACATAACTTAAAATTTTAATTAACTAGAAAAACTATTTCATTTATTTAATATATATTTCTTGAATAATTTAAATTTTGGAAAAATTGTTTCCCATATTTGATTTGATTTATTTAAAAATTGAAAGGTCCGTCAGTTGAAAACCGAGTGGCCACACAGATTAGAATATGGGACGCACCCGGTGTTGTTATCTCTCTCTCTCGATGTGGGATTGGATCCCATAAAATCCATTTTATTCTGTAACACACCATCATTCACGCTCCGTCCCTCTTAATCTTTCTTCATCATCATCTTCTTCTTCCCTCCCAGGCCTCAATTCCAATCGCCATGCCTCATCCCACGCACCACCCCCAATCCCAACCCCAACCCCAACCCCAACCAAAACCTAATCCCAACCTTCTCTCTCTCTTCCTCAAACCCATCATTATGCTTATTCTCACCTCCCTCTTCTTCCTCTTCATAGGCTTCGCTGCCTTTCTCCTTCTCCACCTCTTCCTCCTTGGCGGCGCCTTCCACCGCCTTCGCTTCCGCCCCTCCTCCGCCTCCGCCTCCGCTTCCAACGCCCTCCTTCCTCGCGAAATCAATAAGCTCCCTCGCTTTCGCCTCTCCCGGGGATCCCACATGCTAGCCGACTCCCACTGCGTTGTCTGTTTAGACGCCTTTCGCAGCGGCCAGTGTTGCCGGAAACTCGCCGCCTGCGGTCACGTCTTTCACCGCAGGTGCGTCGACACGTGGCTCCTCAAAGTCGCCGCATGCCCCACGTGCCGTACACCCGTGCGATTTAATGCCGGGCCTCCAGTACATGACGCAACACTAGGTTCTGCTTTTGGCCAGTTTCAAGCCTGCGAAACTGACTCCATTGCCGACACCCTTTTATAGCTTGTAAGTTATCGGTTTTATGCCGTTTGGTCTAAGAACATATAAGGTTATTTTTATTCTCTTTTCCACATGTATAGTTTCTTTATCGGATTTGAACTGTAGCAATAGTTTTATTTAGTTTTCTCATTTTGGAAGTATCAGAAAGAAGTGAAGAAAAAAAATAGGAATTTGCCTTAAAATCTAACTCTGTTGCTCTGATCATCCTCACCTATTTGCCAAATGATTTTTCCTCGGAATGTTTCACAGTTGTTATAAATTCATGAGCTTGGCTATGTCTTCATATATTTAATTGTGAATTTGAATTTGATAGTTGATCGCGTTCCTTATTTAGTCAACCTTGTGGTCGTAATTTCATCTTCGATAAAATTCGGAAAGTAAATTTTCTTGTTCTTGATAGATTGATGCGTAGAGAATTTTTATAGTACATAGATTGATGCCTATATACCGAAGTAGATTACTTTTCCATGGTTGCCTCTAGTGTCGGTTAAGTATTCGTTATTTTTAAAGAGTTATTGAGGCCATTGATTTCTGAAAAATAAGGAGTTCCAGACTACTTTATATAGGGATAGAGATACAAGTGTGTGTATGAATGGTGATATAACGTGATTCAAATAGAGATATAATAAGTATTAACTGAGTGCAGGAAACTTGATGGTGTTTTACATGTTATCGCTCCACAAAAGTGGATTGTCATCGATGAATGATTTAAATTGCTGTTTGTTAATTTTTGTGAAGGTGTGTGAAACATTGTCGTGTCACTAGCTGCATTCTTTTCTGCTAGTATTTAGTGTTGAGGGATGTCTAGCTCCATAGTCCAACGAACGAAAAACAGTGAACTTATGTATGCAAAAAATCTTGGGCAAGTTACAGACTTTCTTGCGTTTTCTTGAAATTTGTATAGTGTTCCATATAATTAAGGGAACATCATCACTGGCTGATAAAACAAGGGTTTAGTGTGAAATTTTAAGGAACAAGAAGGGTCATTTGGATTGTGTGATGGAAATTTTGTGGTGGATAGATGAGGCGTGTGATGAAATCGTGATTTTGGTGACAAGGGAAAGTTTGTTTACATTGTGAAGTTGATCAAACCCTTCTGCGTTTTGCTGCATTTTGTATAAATTATCAGTGGTTTGTTTTAGAAGCTTTTACATATAAGATCAGGTGTATGTAGTTTTCATTTCACCGTATAACAATAATAGGTTTTATTTTATTTTTCTGTAGTGTGATTCCTTAAATACTCTGCATGCATAAAACATTTTTCATTGGAGTATTATTAATTATTAATGGTGGAGTGTGGAGCACGTCCTGCGGTACATCCAGTTCGGCTGTTTTATTTGCTGTGTGGTCTTTGACACAAGCACAAGAAGTTGCTGATAGCTCAGGGGAGCACCAGAGAACTCGCACAAGACATGGTTGATCTTTCTAGATGGTTAACTCCTTAAATCTATGTTTGTTGTGGGGAAAGAAATGGCAGAAATGAAAATAAAGAAGGAATAAATTGAGAAAAGAAAAATGAATAAGAAATACAATTGAACTTTTAGTTGTTTGATTCAAGTAAAATAGTGAAAAATTATGAAGAGATTATTTTTTATAGTTGTTTGGCTTGATTGGATTGAGAAGATAAATTAGTGAGCATGTAAATTAGTGTTATATTTTGGCATTTTGAGAAAGAAGGGCATGGTGAAGATGAGAAAAGTAAAATAATGTGTTTTCATAGGCTGAGGAGGAGTATTAGAGTAGGTGATTGACAGAGGTATCAAAAGTATTGGATAATATCTTCTCTTCGGAGGTATATATTGGGGGAGGGCTCTCATATAATAAACTATAAAAGGTTCATAAACATTATGTTTCGTAAAGGTTAATGCCGACCAATTTTTAAAGAAAATTAATTTTCCATACGGATAAACCCTTACGGAAAACTAAATGTGACGTTATTCTTTGTCTGAAGATAGTTGTTATATGCTGTTTTCCTCAAACTATTTGTACATACCTTTAAAACCTGGCTTTCATTTATTGTTGTCAACAAAAACAGAGAAAATTAATAGAATGCTGTAGTGGTAGAAAATTGTTAACTTGTTTAATTGTATTTTTATTTTTATTTTTATTCGTACCGTTAGTTTTTAATCTTTATTTATTTGAAGTCCACTCAATTCCGACACCGTCTTACTCTTCACATGCATATTGAAAAACAACAGGAATATGCTTGGTTTTCTGGAATATACTTTGTTTGTTTTAACAAAAATCAATTTTGTTTTGCTACTTTTTTTTCATTCTCTTCTAAATTAATGAGATTTTGTTTCCTCGTGTTTTTCACGTGTAACAAACATACTATAGAATTAGTTACATTGAGTTTGTTGACATGACTTCTGTAGTTACGAAACCTATTTTTATTGTGTGACCAAAATGAAAAAAGAAGAAGATATGATTTATCTTTTTTATTAGAATTTTACTGCTTACAACTCTGTTTGAATTTTGCCTGATTTTTTGGGGAATAATATTTGTTTGCCTTTTCTAAAAAAATAAGAAAAGAAAATAGTTAATCAAGACATTATATATATATATATATATATATATATATATATATATATATATATATATATATATATATATATATTGTGTGAAGGATGTATAATAGTTCCCGTTGTATTAACAAAATAAAATTTTACTCATTCTTTTAGTTAATGAACAATGGCCTCCAATGCTTGCATAAAAACTAACTGTCAAACGAACTGTGATGATTTCAATTTGTAGGTTAGGCTTATTGTGCTTTATTTTGTAAAATGCAGGGGTGATGATTATTTAGACATGGTTTTATCTAGGGGTGGTAAAATGGGCTAGGTTCAACGGGTTAGTCCATCATCCTGTGTTAAAAAAAAAACATGTTGAGTTGAAGATTTCAATTTGTTAGTCCGTTCTGATCTATCTAATCCAATCTGTCAACTTGACAGGCCAAAGTACAGGTCAGTCCGACATGTTTTAAAAAAATTAAATAAAATAAAAGTAATTAAAAAAATTATTTTTTTATATTATATTTTTTAAATATCTAAATATATAATAGTATTGTAATTTAAACTATTAACACCTACAAAGTTTCAATTATTAGTTATAATTAAATAATTTAATATGTAAATTTAAAAATTATTTTAATTTATCTAATTAAAAATATTAATTAATCAATTAAAAGTTTAAAAAATATTTTATTTGATTAAATATGCCTTTAATAATAACTTATATATATATATATATATATATATAAATATAAATAAATATATATATATAAACTAATTTTAAAAATAAAAAAAATTAAAAAAAAATTGAAAACAAATTAAAAAAGTTTTTTTAAAAAAAAAAGTGGATGGGTCAGGTCTCATCCATTAATCTATCAAATATGGGATGAGTTGTGATTATTGATCCATTTCTGTTTGGCAGACCAGTCTGACCTGATTCGTTTTTGATTGACCACATACGAGCCGGATCAAAATGTCGGACTGCCCATTTTGTCAACCCTAGTTTTATCATTGTATGGTGGTGGTTACATGGAGATGAATTTAAAGTTTGTTGACTTTGGGTTAGACTACTACGAGAGATGGAACTTAGAGCAGGTATATTTTTTTACGAGTAAAATTAAATTACTATAATATTTTTTAAATTAAACTTACAGGAAGTGATAGTTTTTTATGTCCAAAGTTTTGGCGCGTATTGGTAACACACTACATAGGAAAATATATATTGCCCATATGTTTCTCTTCATATAAATAATTTTTACAACCAAGACTTAAAAAAATAAATAATTTTTAGCATTTAAATAATTATATAAATCTAAGATGTGCTAAAAAAATGTGTTTGAATGTGTGTATATGATTTTATATTTATAATAAAATTTTAAATTTAAATATAATGTTATTGTATACTATTGATAAGTTATTAACAGTAATGAAAATTAATTTATAAATAAAAATAATAAATTTAAAGAATTGGACGGTGTTAAAGAAAGGAATTACGTAGAAATCAACACAAGAAAAATAGTTTTTTTTTCAAGAGGAAAATTAGTTTGAAGTGGTTATAAAATATTTTTTATTAATTGTGAAAACAATGTGTTAAATAAACATTCTAGAAAAAAAGGAAAAACAATATTAAACCTAATCTAATTGAGTTAATTTAGAGACCATGCTCATGTTATGAATATTTTTTCCATTGCCTTTCATATTAGAAAGATTATAGATTGTTTCAAATCATGTTACGTATTGACGTCTAAAATATAGATTGTTCATTAATAACATTCATTATGTAATTTACTTTTGTTAATAAAATATTACATTACAACGAAATATCAATTTATTGTATCAACCAATCACCTCTCTTCATATTATAACGGTAATATATATATATATATATATATATATATATATATATATATATATATTATACTTATTAATTGTATTTGTATACAATTCATATACCCATATATGCTCAGATATTCTGTTATACTGTGAATAAAACTTTTTTATTGGATTGAGTTTTATAAAAAATCATAATTTCTTTTTGTTTTTAATTATAGCAATTAGAGTAGACGAAAAGGGAGTCATTGAAGATTTATTTTTCAAAGGAAAGAAAAGACATCTATTTATAAAGAAAAAATGTTTGACTTGCATGATCATACAATCCTTCTTATGTTAGTGAAGATGTGGAACATCATCAGAGAAAAGCGAAGGCAACATTCACATGGAGGTCTATTGGTCAACATCCTAATAGTATTTACATAACTAAGAAAAATAAGGGAATCCAAATAAAGTTTTAAGGTTTATATTAACTAAAGATAAACAAAACAATAAATATAGCAAATGTTAAAAAGAACCTAAATATTTTTATTAGAGCTATCAAAATGGGTTGGAATCCGCGAGTTAACCTGACTCACCACGGATTCGGACCGGATTGAGACAAATTTTAATACGGATTGATTTTTGACCCAACTCACCCGGGTTAAACCTGTGATGAGTCGGGTTGGCTCACCAACCCACAAATGAAGAGTCACACAAGTATCTTTTGTTAAGTTGTGTTTTACATTTGGGTCATGTTAGATTTTTTTAGCCAACACATAGATAATTATTTGTATTTTTGTGATGTTAGTTTGTATTTGGATTGTATTAAAGTTTATTTATATTTTAATTAGAATTATAATCTAGTTTTGACTGAACAAAAATACAAAAAATTATATTTTTTTTTAATTAAGTGAGCTTGTGAGCAACCCGTCTAACCCACCAACTTGCGGTGGGCCGAGCCGGATTCGAATATTTTTGACTCGCTAATAAGTGAGCCTGGTTAAGTTGGCTCACGAATTTTTTTGAGTCGCTAATAAGTAAACCAAGTTAGATTGACTCACTAAGTGATCAACTCGTAATAGGTCGAATCAGATCCGTTCGGATTATCCGTTTTGACAACTCTAATTTTTATTAAAAAAAAAAGAGAAGCATCATGATAATAAAATTAAATATTCACAAAAAATTTTAAATAAAAGATACTGCGTAAACTTTCACAATTTTTCCTTCTTCGTTAAAAAGTCTGTGTTTAGTTTAATATTTTTGAAGTCCAGACTCAAATTTGTTAATCACAAATTATGTTTGACAAATTTTTATTATGTTTCATTGAACCTCAAAAATAAATTAGTTTTAAACAAAATCATACGACAAAAACAAAATCATAAAACTTTTGTCTTGAGATAATATTTTCTAATTCATTTGATCAAACTTGTTTTTTATAACAGCAAACAATCAAAACATGTGTTTTATTAAATCAGGTTAGGATTGATACTTAGAGCGCAAGATTTTCTAATTATTTATAATATGTCAGAATAAATTTATCATGGATTTAAATTGGATTGAATTAAAAATAATATATTTTTTGAATATCATTTAATCCGAAGATTAAAGACATGTTGTTATGGGCATAATTATAATTATTATAGTCAATAAATAGATAGGTATGATTTATGAAAAACAGTGGTGTTCGTTTTCAATAAAAGGAAATGAATTATAGGCTATGATTTGTATGATTTGTGAGATTATGTTTATTTTGGATCCCGTTGTTTTTAGAAAATTTGGAAGAGAAGTTTGTCATCTTATCACTGTGGCCCTTCTTATTATATTAGAAAATCATGTACCATTCCATTATTGATCCTTCTTCACGGAGATACATGTCTATTATGAAGAAGTAATGGAACGGATACAGTGAACTTGTATCCGATTCTAACTTCATACATTTTTTTCTATTTACACGTAGAGCTGAGCATAATTTATCAAATTGTACTGAATTGTGGATTATCTATATTATTCTATATTAGAAAAATTGAATTACTTTTAATAAAAACTAAACTATATTGTCATATAATTCAGTTAAAAAAAAAGTAAACTTGTTGTGTTTGCAGTTCAGTTAACTGCTTGAACTGCCTTTTTTATCTTTTCTTTTATGCTTGTTGTCGTAACATAGTTTGTTTTGTAGTCTAGAAAAATAATGGTTACGAAGCAAAACGAGTAAGTAAATTATTTCAATATTATTTATCCATACTATTTGATAATCATGTGTATATACTGTCGAAGATATAAAGTTTATACTTTAATATGATATGTTACCAATTTAATTTTTTTTATATTATCAAATAATTAAAAGTTATATTAAAATATAATTTAAAAATAATTATTATAAAATCAAATAAGTTTGTTATTTAAGTTAACAAATAATGATGTTTAAATATATTATAATAATATATATATATATATATATATATATATATATATATATATATATATATGTGAGCAAGGATTTAGAAAATAAGTAAGAATAATTTTTTTTATAACTAAAGTTTAAATATTTTATTATTAAAGTATTAAACATATAAATAAATCTTATTATATATTTGCTTTTCTTAATCAAACCACATTCATTTTAGTTTTTTTTCTTCTTCGAACTATTGTATCTCCTAAAAGAAGAAAATTAGAATCGAGAATGAAAAAAAAAAACTCTGCAATCCCAATTCTAATTAAAATTATATATGCCTCAAACCATCAAAACTTTAAAACATAAAATAAAAAACGTGAAAGTTCATTAAATCATGATTGTATGAATGGAGTTTTTAAGTATATCTCGGTAATAGTTATAATAAGTTAGAAGCATTTAATTTTTTTGATTATGTGATTAAGTATGTCTTTGTGTCTAGTTAGTTAGTTATAATATTTTGATTTTGGTGTATTGAAATATTATGCACTTGATGTTCTCTATGTTGAGAAATGAATGACATTACTTGTCTACAGGAGGAAAAATGGTTAGTCTTCATCTCGTTGCCTAACATCTAAAATGGTGGAAGTACTTGTTTGTACAAAAAATAGTACAATTTAGTTTAAAAATAGTGCAATTGATCTAAAATCAGTATAATTCGATTCAAAAAATAGTTCAAAAATAGTACAAACTTTAAAAGCAGTGTAGTTAAATTCAAAAATAGTGTAATTCACTTAAAAAATAATGCATTTTAGTTCAAAAGTAACGCAGTTTGTAAAACATTTCAGTTTATAACAGATCAATTAAGTTCATATTATAGTGCAGTACAGTTCAGTGTAGTTCAATTTGTTAGAAAAAAAAATAGTTTAGTTCAGTTCATCTGAACGTTTTTTCAGTTTAGTGCAATTCAGGAGAACAATTTTTTAGTTCAGTGCAATTTTTAATAGTGTAGTGCAATTTAGTATGATTTGCCCAGCCTTTACACGGGTACATTTGTGATTGTATTCGATTCTAACTTCATTTTTTTCCACGTACTCGGTTATATTTGTGACGTATGTAGTTCTAATGTGTTTGAATATTTTATCCACATCCGTTTTTGCTTTAATGAACAAAATTTAAATATTTTATTTTTCACTTCAAATATATTATATATTTTTTCAATTAATAAATATTGTTAATATTTTTATTTGTGAAAAAAAAATTAAAATTAATTAAAACTTATCTAATTATCATTTTGGAAAATTATACTTTGACTCCTATTTTTTGACCCTCATCCCTTACTTTCTAAGGTGGATTAGTGTGAACCCACATTAAGTCACGACGTTAGGGAGTAAAGAATAAGAGTCAAAAAATGGGAGTCATAGTATCATTAAATCATTATCATAGATTAAATTTTATTTTTTATTAATCACATCCCTTAAATTATATACAAAATTTTACAAAATTTACTTTAAAATTCACTCCGGTATCACTTTCAAATTCTTTAAAAAAAATAATACAAACTCCACCCTCAAATCGATTCAAATCAATGCTATCCCACTCTTTCCAATATTTTCACTCATAAGAATCACACCCTAGATAAATTTTAGACAGAATGAAGTTGAGTTTATCTTAATCCACTAATAATAATTTTATATTATTTTCTATAAATTTGTTGTTATAAATATTTGTTACTTATAATTTCATTTTATTTTGATGTTTTGAAAAAGAAATTATACAATATCCCTGTAAAACAATTTTATAGAGAAAAAGCATAGGATAAAGTATAGTTAGTAGCTTTTACATGCAATTTATTGAGATAAATCTTTCACATTTGTTTCTTTAGTAAATTTTAGGAGGACATTGAAGACGTAACTTCGAAGCAAGATTACGGAGGACAGAGAAAAAATGGGAAGGGTTTGATTTGATGATCCAACAGCAGCAGTAGAGTAGAGTGAGAGTGAGAGAAGAATGGAGGAATCGGGTGGCGTGTGGTGGTGCGTTTCGGCAGTGAAGATGATAGTGGAGTCGATAAAGATCATAGCCTGTAACAAACTGGTGTTCGCATCAATCATGCTTCTCACCACCCTCCCTCTCTCCACGCTTCTAATTTCCCAATCCATCTCCACCCACTCCCTCACCTCGCAAATTCACCATCTCGAGGCCCTTGCACGCTACGCCCCCACACGCTTCGAGGCCCGACATGTCTGGCGCCAGTCCCGCCACGACGCCCTTTCACTCCTCCGTATCAAGGCCCTCTTCTCCCTCCCCTCCTACCTCCTCTCCCTCGCCGCAGCCCTCTCCGCCGTCCACTCCACCCGCCTAGCCCTCCACGCCGACACCACCCACTCCCTCCTCTCCGCGGCCCTCCGCCTCTTCGCCACCACCATCTTCGTCTACGCCATCCTCTTAGCCTTCTCCCCCATCCCGCGCTTCCTCGCTGCCCTAGCCTCCTCCGCCGCCGCCAGGCTCCTCCTCCTCGCCGCCGGGTCCGCCCTCGAGGTCTACCTCATGGCCGTCATGAGCGTCGCTCTCGTCGTCTCCGTCGCTGAAGAGAGGTTCGGCTGGGACGCCATTCGGGTCGGATCCGCTCTGATGGAGGGGAGCCGGGCATGCGGTTGGGCCCTGTCGGGTCTGTTCGTACTGGGGTCGAGCCTGATCGGATCGAAGGTGGAGCGGTTGATGGAGGCTGAGGATTGGATCAGGGTTGAGGATAAAGCCAATGTGATAGTTTGGTACGGTTTGTTAGTGCTGTGGAGTTACGTGATTATGACCATCTTTTACTGTGATTGTAGAAAACGCCATCCAATTAGGGAACTCCAACCAGAGGAAATGCAACTATCTGCAATGTAATCAAACTAATCTAATCCAACCTCATTTTTTGTATTTAATTTTTTTTAATATTATATTTTTCGTGTACAATTCTTTACCATAAAGTAATATACCAAGAATAGGATTTTCCTTTCTTGATTAGGTCTGTTTCTTTGTTGATACTTTTATCTCTTTTAAGTAATCTTGAGTAGATGGTGGTGGAAGGAATGAATAACAGAGTATGTTGTTTTGGTCAGATAAGGAGGAGCCACGTTTACATTGGAGTACACAACTAAATAACGGAAGCCAACTTAACAAATTTTTCCGTGGAATTGAAGGAGCAATAATCCACATTCCAGGTACCATTTGAAAGTGACTGTTTTCTAACAGAATATCGTTATCCTCTAAATTATAATGTAATGCATTGTTTTATTTACTTTGTTTTAAAAAATATTTAGTTAATATATATATATATATATATATATATATATATATATATATATATATATATATATATATAAGAAATGTGTTTAAGTTTAATACTTTCAACAAATGATAAAATATGGTTTAGTGTAGAGTATGTCTCGAACTAGATTCCATGATTAGGCAGCTGGCTAAATAGAACGTCTTAAACGGGGATTATTTATGAGCATTGTTGTTAGAGATGTAACAGTTTCTATGAATAGTTGTTTATATAAATATCTTCTAATGACTCTTGAAAATTTAAATACGATTTTAAGGTATTTTTAATTTTTTTAACAATTGCATTATCGTTTAACGAAAATCTTTTAATTCTTAAATCAGTAGTCCAGTGGACTATTTATCATGAAAAGGTTATGTAGTATTATGTATCAGATTGGAGTTACTACTGATAAATACTACATTCAGTGATAATAAATACAATGAATGAAGATAAATAATAAACTGACATTATGTCAGATCGGAGGGGATAATATGTTCTTTTTTCCTGATAGATAAAGTATAGGATGGAAATATATCATGTTTGGTTTGGCAGAGTTTACTTTTTTTGAAAAAAAAAAATATATTGAGTATGTTGATTAATGTAAAATGTATTTTTGTGTTATTATTTATTAATTTTGTTCTAGTATATTAAAATTATATATTGCTTTAACTTTTACAAATATGTAAGGTAGAAGGTATAAAGAAATATCTATGTCTTGTTTAAAGGTCTTTTATGAAATAAGATATTTATAAAAGTTAAATTAGATCTTAAAATAAATTGATATTAAATAAACATGTTAGAGTTGACTTGTATAAAAACATCGTCGAGACCGGTTTTTAAAAAAGAAAAAAGAAAAACTATTTTGGTCATATCGTGAATGACAAGCTTTTTTTTTTTTAATTTTGAAAAGATAAGTCAAATCTTATCATAAAAATGTTAACAAATCATACTTAAATTTTGAATTTTAAACACACGAGACCTGTTTAAACAGTGCATTGAGCTCTAATTATTTGCAAATGCCATAGCCTTGAAAAAAAAAAAAAAAACTTGTTTCCAAGCTAAGCTATATTTAATCTACGTATAGCAAAGTCAAGTTGGATTAAACTTGCCCAAATAAACATCTTTAAGAATTTTTATTATTATTTAACTTATAATTTAAGAATCGATGTATAAAGAAAACTTACAATTTAAGAGATGTACTAGTTAAAAGAGAAAAGAGTATCCAACTATCTTAAAATTACTTCCTAAAAAACAGTTCCACGAATTGTCAGATCCTTCTATGTTGCTCCTTAACTGTATTAATTTTCGTTTCTTAATTTACTCTTTATTCAGTAATCTATCAACAAAAAGTACTCTATTTTCTTACTTTATTAACTGATAAACAATCTTTTTGTCAGATTATTTGGTCTATCCGTAATGCTGTATTGGTAATGTAGTGCTTTCTCATCTTTGTGTGATGAACAAGTTTTGGTGACGACAGAGAACTTGGTTATCAACCTGTTCGAGGAAGCTTTATTTTTTGGAAAGGTGGTTCCTGGTAAATTCAGGGCACATACTGAAATACATCATACATATATACTGAGGAAATATAATCTATACGACTAATTTTAGGAACAAAAAAACTTTGCTAATTTCCTTTGCTGATTTGCTATTGAAGTACTACTTTCTTGGCATGGATTGGTACGTAAATATATGGTTCGTCTGTGTGAGTCACAAAAAAAAATGTAATTCTCATAGATACCGTAAATATCATATTACAATAAAGAATTTAGAAGACTCCTTGATTTTGAAAGTATAAACTTCGACTTTTATTTTATTTTAAAATGTTTAGTTTTTTTATTAAATATTAGATGATTGGTAATTGAAATTGCATTATTTTTGTTTGTACTATCTTAGTGTGTTGCTTAGAGTTGGCAATACAGGTCCATCTGTCCAAGGTTCGTCTCAAATTTAGTCTGCAAAAGGTGAATCAGATTGTGATAGATTAATAGTATATGAAAAAAACCCGAGAAGGGAGATTTTCTTGTCAATTCACTGTACTTTTTGTTTGGGTTTTACTCTTCTCTTTCCTCTTTTTATTTATTTTTTTCTCTAACGAAACAAAATCCTATGCACACTACACTCTTTCTCACCCTGTTTTCTCATTCACTCTGGATGAAAATTGAAAAAGGGAAATTCAGTTTTCTCTGCATTTTTTTTTTCCTTTCATTGAGGAAGAAAATACATTGTTGTGAGGTGTTCGAAGTAAATAAATAGAGCTTTACTCTTACAAGTTATGCAACATTGAGCAAAATTTGTTCAATGTCAATTCACATATATACTTCAAATTTCAATATCAACATCCCATTTTCTCTTGGCTAGAATTGTCATTGCCAATTTTTGCTTTGAAATTAATTTGCCAAGCTCTTTGAAAAATACGTTGTTGTTGGTCATACGTTTTTGTTTAACAACTGTCTGTCAACCATGAGTCACTACATCTATTAGTTGTACCAAAATGTGTGGAAGAAACAAATTGTTGGTCTTCTAGTTCTCCTTTGGTCAACTTTGCATCTTTCAATTTTAGACTTTCAAATTTGTTCTATATGTTCTAAATCACCATATTTTATGACGTTGACATCACTTCAACAGTTTTTTATTTTCATAGGATCATTTTTTTTTTTTATTTAAATGTAGACAGGTAAAAAGGTCTCACCTTGCTGCATGGTGAATCCTTCTTAAATTTTTATTTTTACATTTAGCTGTGCACCTTTTTAATTTTGTGCTTTTACGTAAAAAACATCTTGTACATCCTCCTATTATCTCATCATTATTCTCTGCTCCTACACTTGTAAGGAATTAATTAATTCTCTTAAGTTTATGTTTAGACTCCTCCAATGTTAATACTTTGATTCATACTTTTTAATACAGTAGTAACCAAATTTTTGTACACTAACCCGGAAAGTTATTCCTGAGATGCTACAATTTATTTACTATATGTAATAGTTCATCAACATAAACTTTTCATTACTTTTGTCTCCTTCATTCTCCCCATTTCAATTTTTTTAGTCAAGTTGAGCATTTATGTGTCTTTGATTCTTTCACAACCAACATATTTTGTTTGAGGTAATCCCAAATATTTTTGATAGATTTAAGATTCATAGTTCTTGTAAAAATAAGTTTGGATATAAAAGAAAACAAGATAGTTTTCTGCCCTTGCTTTTTTTTTTTTTCATTCTCCTTTATAATATTTCATCTTAATAATATTTCATATTTAAAATCTTAGCCTTTTTTCACTATCTCCTAAAACTTTAATGATTTGATATAACAAATTATCCTTGCAACCTATAACTTTCCAACAAATGAGTCTCCATATTATTCAGGTTAAATTATTTTTTTGTCCTTCTATTTGTCAAGTAATATCAGTTTGGTCTTCAAGTTTTTTTTTGTCTGAATTTGGTCCTGATCTTCTTAAAAATATTCAATTTAGTCCTAACTGTTCGTTTGATTAAATGATATTAAAGTCAACTACATGTGTCAATTTCTGATTTTTTTTAAAATTTTTGTTTTACACGTGTCACTTCACAGTTGTGCCACATGTCAAAATGATTCAATTTGGTCCTTATAGTTTCAATTTAGTCCCAAATTTTGTAAAAAATGAAGCAATATTGTCTCTCCTTAAATTGATACTCAATTTAATTTTTTATAAATCTTATAGTGATATTCTTACTAAAATTAATGTTTTTATTAAATATTTTCAGAAATATTTTAAACTAACTTTAAATTCTATAGAAAACGTTAAACTTTGGTTTTGTTTTAAACTTGAAATTTAGTTCCTAAACTTATGTGTGACAAGTTATTTGGTTTTTAATCTTGACTAAGTTTGTATAATATGAGACACTTGATGTCTTTATATTTGATGACAAAATTGTTAATTGTTGAAATTAAGTTTGGGGTTTAACTTTGTTTAATAATAAAACTAAAAAAAAGCTTTTTTAAAAATACTTTTACAAATATTTAATAAAAATTTCAATTTTAGTAAAAATATTATCATAAGATTTATACAAAAACTAAATTGAGTGTCAATTTAAGAAGGGATAATATTGATTCATTTTTACAAAAAGTAGAACTAAATTGAAACTAAAAAAAAAAATATAGGGACCAAATTGAATCACTTTGACACGTTGTAGTGAATTATGTAAAAAAAATCAAAAAATTCAAAAAAAAAACATAAATTAACACGTGGTGTTGACTTTAATCTTGTTTGGTCAAAATTAACAGTAATGACCAAATTGAATCATTTCTAAGAAAATGAGGACCAAATTGAGATAAAAAAACTTGAGAACCAAACTAATATTATTTGACAAATAGAAGGACCAAAAGAGTAATTTAACATATTATTTATTTATTTACATAGAGATAGCGTAGTTCATTCTCTGTAGCATCGTCGTTTAGAGATCTTAGAAATTAACAAAAAAGCTACAATTGGATTCATGTGTCTATATGCAACAATGTATTAGAAGAAAATGAAAATATCGGATATGAAGGAGTAGTAACGAAACTTTGACAAACAATTTAAAGGTATCGAATTAAACTTTTTATACATAAATTATTATTTTTAATTAAAAAAAATCTTCATTTTATATACTCAAAATAGACACATATGATAATAGAATCCAAACAAATATGATTATCTTTCACTATCATATCATAAAATAATCATAATAAGCTATCATTAAATGTCAAAAATTACTAGTATGAAATAAATTGTAGTTAAAATAATCTTCAAATTAAGTTGTAAATAATATTTAAATATAAATATAATTTTAAATTTAATATAATTATATATAAATATAATTTTAAAATATACATAAAAAATAAAATGAGAAAAGTTTGGGCCCTCTATCTAGGGATGGCAATTAGGGTCTGGCCCATTGGGTCGACCCGCAGGCCCACGAAAAAAACGCGGGGCGGGCCAGGGTAGTGAGCCCGCAAGCCTGCAACCCGCATGGGTCGGCCCGCAAGCCCACATAAAAATTAAAAAAAAACTTGCACTTGTATATTAATTACTTTTTTTATGGACTCTTGTATTAACGTTTCAAATTCTTGTATAACTGGAAAATGTATGAATATGTTGAATTATCAATTTATCATCCAACTCTCCAAAGTTTTTACTTAATTTTGTGAACTTCTTAAAGTTTTCAAATTTTTTAAACATTGAAAGTTTTATCATAAAAATTTAAAAAAAAAAAAAAGCGGATCAGCCTGCGGGTCAGGGTGAACCAGTGTTTGCAGCCCGCATAAAGTGTGCGGGGTGGGACGGATCAGCCCGCGTTGTGCAGGCCTTATGCGGACCAGACCTAAATGGGTCAGGCCAACCTGTATTGTCATCCCTAAAGATAAAGAAGTTAAAGAAGAAGAAAAAAGTTTGGACTCACAAATAGTAACTCTTAATAATGTTAATGTTGGTTTCACATAACATCCTACATTATCTCTTAATAGGATTCAATTGATTAAAAATATATATATATATAAGTACACAAATTAATCATAGATTAAATATAAAAACTAAATTACTAATTAAACATTTTATTAAAGTACCACACTTCCAAATCAAGTTAGAAAAAGATCACATTAAATTCTATTTATCAAATATTGAAATTAATTGACTTAGAAAATAAATATGTGGACTAAAATCTATTTTTCAAATACTTAAATATGAACACCAAATTACTAATAAGACATATTTTTATTTTTAAAAAAATCCAAAACCAAATTCTATATCATGTCAATATAGTTAAAAGTAAATATTTTATAAAACCCAAATCTTTCCCTTATAACTTCTTAATTTAATGCTCTCTTTTATTTTCTCTTTTGGCTCAAGTTTTGTACACAGATTAAGGAATATAATATTTTTTTAGTTTTTTATAGAATTTTTCTATTTCACTCTTTTATTTCCATATTGCAATAGATAAATGCATGTAAATTAATTAAAAATTAGGTGAAATATTAGAATACAAATAATAAAAGAATAATTAATATTATTTTTAACTTTGGAAATGACAGTATAGAAATTAGAATCTTTAAGACACATCAAAAGTAGTGGAGGAGATGGTTTATATCAGTTTACAGACGATGCATGATCATGAAAATTTATAGTGATATAAAGAAATGAATAAAATTTTAACTTTTTTTAACAATTATAAGGAAGAATCACAATCATCTCTTTTAAAAATATGCTAAATGACATTTATATTACATCTAACTTTATAACTTATGCTCATTTTCTTTCATTTTATAAATGCTTATATTTTAATTATCTCATTCACACATCAAACTAATTACAATCACTTAACATACAATTATCATTTAATTAACACAAGATCACCGTAGCTATAGACTATACCAGAATCATCAAACACAATCAAATTTTCTCAACTCAAGAGAGTAGTAATATTCAAACATCAAATTAGTATACTCACACCGTACAGATTAAGACTAGTTTTCCCTACTTTGTGAAAATTCAAATGGTTCTATTATTACTAAAACTTTTCTAAATCTACAAGTTCTCTATCTAAACAATATGTCTAAGAGACAAATCAGATTATACCCTCATAACTATTGATCAATAGAGAATCAAATAGAAAAAATGAGAAAAAAAAAATTACCTCAAAGAGAGATGAATGTAAAGATGAACAAAATTAAATTAAAGGAAAAACTAAAAATTATCATACTCAATTAGAAAAAATGATAAATTAGACTTGAAGCTGCGAAGATCACACAAACAATTTCGATCTTCAAACAGATTATCAAATGATTAAATAACTTAAAAATAGCTCTTTGAACAAAATTTTAAAATGACAAAACGTTTTAAATAATGAGATCTTTTATAAACTTTTTATTTATATTAAACATTTTATTATTAAAATAATAGGATTTCATTACTTTTAAATATTATTATTTTGGAATTAATATATATATATATATATATATATATATATATATATATATATATATATTTGAAAATTATGAGAAGTATGGGAAAATTTACAATTAAAAAAAGAGAGAAGAGATGCATTTATATCTATTAATAAAAGTGATTCGTTTTTAAGTGTTTTATAATATTTTTGCTGTACATCCGGTTTTACTCTTATTGATATAAACTATTTTATTATTTTATAGTTTTATTTTAATAATTATTTTTTAACAATAAAAATTACTTTCAATAAAAAAGTATACATAATAAAATTACAAAATAGTTATTTATTTTATATATAGTTTATTTTAATAATTCTTATAACTTTTTTAAAGACAAAAAGAGTAGATACATGTGTGTCCGTCTATATTTTTGCTTTAGTAATAAATGGAAGAAATGCCGGTAATTTTATTTTAATTGATTTTTAAGTTTAATCTTTATTATTTTTAATCTTATTATAAGAATTAGATAAGAGTTTACCCACATAAATGTATGAGTCAATTTATTTGTTGAGTGAAAAAAAGTGAAAAAATATTGAAAATGAAAATATATGTTTTTATTTTATGAAATGTATATTTTAATTATTATTAAGTTGGAGAAGTGCGAAGAAAAGGTGGATAAAGAGGATGTGTAGCTAGGGGTACCGGAGGGCAATGGCCACCATTCTACCTTCATCCAACCCTCACTTTCTCTCCTTTAACGCTCCCACTTCTCTCAAGTAAGTTCACTTCTTCTCCTCATTTTTTTTCCTGCAGATTCCCTGATTACTCTCGCTGTAATCATATTCGTTCACTGCACCTTCGATTGTAGTAGTTTATGCATTGAATTTATTTTTCTCCAACAACCATCTTACTTGCTTCTAGTTATACCGAGGAGGTTATGAGAAAAACTGTTTAACACGGATGGAAAATATTAGGAATTAAGACTTTTCAAGTGTTTAGTATAGCAACAGTTGATTTATGGTTTTGTGCTCTATTAAGAATTGTATTTTCATCTCTTAAACTTCAATTTTCATACGTCATAAGGGACTGCGTCTAATTTTTATCCATGATGTATTTGCACAAGTTTCATAGCAAGAATCCACTTTTAAATGAAACTAATTATTTTATTTTGAGATTCAAAGAACACTGTAAAGGATTTGGAGAATTCGCACAAAGTTTATTTAAAGATTTCGTTAGCTTTATGAGTAACATAGCAATGATGTGATATAGTTAACAAAATTATGCAGAGGAAGAGAGAATTTATCTTCATGTAGGCTGAGATTGACCAATTCTAACAGGTAATTGTTGGATTTTTGCCATATTGAAAGAGAATCTACAGACATGGAATAAGAACCTTGTTTTTCTATTGCTGCTTAACGAGATTATACTCCTTATTTTAGGTGGGGACAGATTAAAGAGCAAGATGTAAGCATGGTTGTCAATAGAACCCGAGGTCAAGCGATTGGAGTCCTGGTAAACTCTAATTATGCATTAATTGAAGATTCCTTGTTCATCGTTTGTTGAAAATGACTTGTAAAATAGAATGCTTATTTGAGTTTATATAATACTGTTGGGGCTTTCAAGTTATTGGTATGCTTCTCAAATTGTTATTAATTTGTGTTGCTTTTTGCGCATTTCGTGTGTATACTGTTTTTAGTGAATCTATCTTATAGTCTAGACATGTACTGACGTAAAATTACAATTGCCGAAGTAGAAAATTGCAAAACTCAACAGGGATGTGAAGGTTTGTAACAGGTAGAAAGTCAAATAACTTTGAGGAATGACACGTTTTGAAATCTGCGGGAGTTATAGGTAGGACAAGTCTAAATAGTGAAGGAAAACATTGCATTACATATACAAAATAATGCATGACGGCTTCTTAAATACATGATGACTTCTTAGTATACCTGTTTTATTCCACCATATAATCAGTTCATGTTCAAGAATACATAACAAACATTATTCTTATATAGAAGACATTGCTAAATCTTAATATGTATGATGTTTATTTACTTCACTTGACAATATCTGATGTTCTTATTTATTTACTTTTGTTTAATAGAAAAAACCATTGCCAGTTACATGTGTATAATTGAAATCTGGCTTCATTGCTTTCTTTTGTCTCTCTGGTAGAAAATAAGGGATGGAATCTTCTTGTGACGTGATATCTTTGAGCTTTATCCTGAACCATTTATTGTGGAAATTACTCCATTGTCTAAACTAGTGATCATTCATTGGGGATTTATGATTTTCAGTACACTTTTTTGGTTCTTTTGTCCTTTTAATGCAATAAACCAATTATTATTAGTTACATCCACTTCTTGCTAAACTCTTGCTTCTTTTGAATATTTAGCTTACGTTCATGAGTCATATGTTTCCAGTTAGATTTCTTTTTTCTACTTCTGTATCCCTTCTATATTTGACATTTCACTTTGTATCAGTTTAATAAGGGTTGCAAGTTTTATAATATAAAATGATAATTATACAGGTAGCTTCAGGAAAGGATGACACGGTCATGGTTGATCCCGTTGAAGCCAAGCGATTGGCTGCCAAACAAATGGAAAGAATCAAAGCAAAAGAGAAACTCAAGGTGAAAGCAGTTCTGTTGTTGAATTTGAATCAAATATTCGGGGTTGTTGCCATTTAGTAAAGAAGCATATGAAAAGTTTGAAAGCCATTTTCCTTCCTTATAATTGTCAGTTTGGGCAGAAGGAAACTGAGTATGCTCTGATGAAATTTCTCAATTCACTAAAAATTTGGCCAACTTAATGTTCTGATTGTAGAGAAGACGCCAAATTGAGGCAATTAATGGAGCTTGGGCAATGATCGGTCTCACGGCTGGCCTAGTTATTGAAGGTCAAACTGGAAAAAGTATTCTGACTCAGGTGAAATTTGGAAATGCTTATTTAACGTGTACTTGTGTCATGTCCAAGAAAAAACATGAGTTCAAATAAACACAGGCACATACATGTCACATACACCTAAGAGCCTTCCTTTTAAAGTGAGTTTGTCTCTAATATGATCTAGTAAGGGTGTATCCCACCTAATTCAGTTTACGTGCATTTTTAACCTACTCAATTCAAAGACAAGAATTGGATCAAATGTCTTATATCTCCACCATAATGTTCTCAAATCAAACAAATAACATTTAGACAGTTTTTCCACCAAAGAAAGCCCCCATTAAAAAAAATGTCTTATATTTTTAGAAGATGCCTACTTGTCAATGTTTCGCTTGATCGAAGTTTTACACTTTTCAATTGTTAGATATTTGATACATGAATTGTATTAAATCCATTTGACTGTACAATTATTATTTGCTGTTTTTTTGTTTAAACTTCTCTTCTTCTCCTTTCAGCTGCAAGACTACTTAGGTGCAATTGTTAGTTTTTTTGTGCGGTAGACTTCTTCCAAGATGTCCGTGGATACAAATGGAGAACTCCAGAATTCTTTCTCACATTCTTTGTAATTATATCTTTTGACTTCATATCATTAAACTTAAAGAGTATGCCAACAATGTTTTTTCTTCACACTTTCACAATTCAATTTTCGTTTTTACCTGGTAAGGATATGTTACATACAATTGTTTTTCCCATGTCTTCTAGTACTTACTTTATACAGAAGAATTAAACTGCTAACCAACTTGTGTAGTGATTGTTTTTCCCTGGTCTGCTATTTATTGTTAAATTCTTGGCACATTTTCTTTGATTACTTAGGATACAACGGACACAGCTCCCTTATCTGATCTCAAAATTAATTAAAATAAAAGAAAGTCAGGTACATCCAGTTTTAGTTACTTTAGTTTGATGACCTCATAGCTACCAAAACTCTACAAGTGGTTATGAGTTTATGCAAGAGAGACTATAATCAAGATATTAGGATGAATCCCCTATTCTGTCTGCTGCACAAAAAGGCTATGTAGTGTGTGATCTTTTCAATTCCCAACTTTGAAAAGAACTATATGATATCACACACAAGCGCACAGATTTTCTATGCCTTGAGAGTTATAGATCCTGGCAGAACTATACTGCTACTGCAATACCGCTGAATTTTTATACTACTTTTACTCATTAATAAGGTGAACGAACGAACATGCTATTCTTTGAGCAAGTTTGAACGAGGGGTTTCGATGAATAAAACATTTCATCTTATTAAATTGCCAGCTAGTATACTGTTTTTTTTTTCGTATCCGATACTGCTTTGCGAAAGGCTTTAGAACAACACTGTTTTTATTCTCAATCACTGTTCAGTTATGATTATCGGAAAATAAGTTAGAGTTTCGTATTTCATCAAAGTTGCAAGATTGTGTTCAAACCAATCAATCCATTCTAACTAGCTCAAGTTGAAATCAGTCAAAGTTTTCGGTCCTGAAAATCCAAAGCTGTTTTCAAAAGAAATTTCTAAGTTAATTATTAAAAAGCACAAATTAGATTTAACCCTCTAAAAACCACAAAAAGTTGAGTTAAAATTTATTGTGCAAAACTACACAGTATATTGAGGTAATTCGAAATGTGCTTTTGTATCATCGCTCAGGTAAATGATTCTTAATAATGAGAAAGAACAAATGGTAAAATTTATTCATAATTGATTATTAAATTCGTAACAACTTCATTTCATTGCACAAACTTTTACACCAAACAATGTTGCTTTTAAAGAAGAAGAAATCACAAAAGCTTTAGGATTTTGTTCCTACCGGTTTGATTTGTTGCAAACCTCGAAAGGTTTCCTCCACTAAGACCAATTATTCAGTTTTTAAATTTTAAACATAGTTGGGTCCCTTTCGAACAAAAATGTGCGTCTTGGATAAGAATGTAATGTCATCATAATAATCTGAACACCTTATACTCATTAACTTTTGTTCTCACAACCGGAAATAACGAGGAAACTGTCCACCAATGCCATAGAAAGTTGCTAGTTTTGCTCAAGAAAGTTAGTCAAAATAAACAACACGTTTTTTGAGTTCCGATGTGGCACTATTCTATTACTCCTCTTATTTCTCCTAGTTCAAAACATCAAATACCCAAGTTAGTCGTATAACACTTATTATTTATTAATATTTCGTAAATTTCACAAATGTTTAGAATGAAATTATCAACCATAGAATACTTAAAGGGTCACAGGTAATATAATATCATTATAGGTACCATGCGAGTCTCAACATTAGACCTGGCGACAATTTTAAAAAAATAAAAATTAAGTGATCCATCTATGTACTCGTCAAAGGAACCAAACGAATAAAGAATTAAAAAGTAAAACATAGTACCAGATTATAGAAAATGCCAGTCCATGGCTCGAGCTTTTTTGAAGATAAAATCTGGTGCAATCAAAATTTAACACGGAATTATTTAGTAATTTTATACTATCATGAAACAGTTCATACTTACTGCAAAAATTCCCTCTTTTCTGGAAGAAAGGGGCAGTAAATGTATCACACACATTAGGATAATGATTGAGATGTTTTTATTTTTGGTTGGGCACGAAGGAAGGACGGTAGAAAGAAAGATGAATTAGAATATTAGGTTTTAGAATATTAGTTATCCACTTATCCATGCGCCCTATTTGAAATAAAAAGCGAAGCAGATGATGTTTATTTTAATGGTTTGTTGAACTTAACGATAACTACAAATGATGAAGGTTGTCAATTTGTGTCTTGTGCTTTTGAAATTGCTTAGTGTAGATAAGGCCTTTGTTAGTGTTAGCGTGGAAATAAGATATCAAAGTCTTTTTCACTCACCTTATCTCCCAAATTCCAAGCGCATCACAATTTTCTTTTCTTTTTCAAAGACCAAAAAGTTGCATTCTAGCCTGTCCAAGGGGAACACCAAGGCCTAAAAGACAAAGAAGCTTAATATAGATTAGTTATTGGTAATAATATTCTTTGGTGTAAGAGCATAAGAAAAGAGAGAAAGAGGTGGAGGGAATGCGTTGTACTTTGAATATTCTGAGTCTCGTTAATATTCAAAAGCTTCGTCTCAATTATCTATGCAATGCATTAATTAAAAGTTCCATATTTGTTAGTAATAGATCGTGAACTTTTGTGCATAAGGTGGAAAGAGACCTTCATTTGCTGGCTGGCCTACTCTCACAAATGAACTTGCTGGAATTTTTTATTTGGCAGTATTCATAAATGTTTGGTTGCTTTTCATATTCAAAACCAGTTTGTTAGGTGACCTATATAAATATTAACTACTCTCAATTTCCCATTTATGTAAATCATTGGAAGATAATGTTCAAAAGTGAATGATCATGTTATCTTTGCAGCAATATATGTTAATAATAAGTTAGATTTTCATTTATGTAAAATTTATATCATGCCATTTTTTTGTTACACTCCCTGTAATTTTTTGTAAGTACTTGTCCATCAGGTGATACATCGAGTTGTGTTTTAGTCCAAACAAATTCATTACTTTCTTACATAATTTTGTCCTACTAAAAAATGAAGTTAAAAACTAAGGAAAAAATAATGTTAAAATATTCTATTATTGGCTTCTATATAAGGACTTCAAGAAGGTGGATTAAGTGGTTGAGTCAACTGGTGGATGCACTCTAGCACTTGTTTAAAATTAAGTGTAACATGAACAACGTGATGTTTTAAAACCTAACATATTGTACTTGTATAAAATATTGATGTGTTTGTTGAGATGTAATAATACTATTTTCTTGATCAAGTAGTAAATCAAGGATAATTATTGTCAAATATCAAAGATTTATTATAGAAGTGATTTATATATAAAACCAAAATCTATTATGGAGATATCTTATTAAACAAATAGGATTAAATCATTTATGAAGGGATTGAATTGGATTTTTAATATCTTTTTAGTTATTAACATATTTTGAAAATCTTTTTTAAATACTTAATGAGAAAATATGCTTTCTTGCAATTTAGAGAAACAATAAAGATAAAAGATAGAGAGATTGTACAAATTATTTTATATTAGTTCAAATCTTTCCTATTTTGTATCTAATGTTAACCACTTAACCTTAAAATTATTTTCACTATCTGAAAATGTTATTAATATAACTACAACACTTCTAAATAATGCACCTACAATATCTCTTGAACAATCTCTCAAAAATATACAGACATTTTTTAAAGCATGTCAATACAAGGTAAAATACAAATTAAGAAAAGAAACAAGAAAATTCATGTGTTTATGATGAATACTAAGGATTAAATTACTTATGACCAAACAAACTATTAAGTGCACATCCTTTTGAAGTGTTTTTCAATGATTTATCATGAAATAATGATGATCAATTAAAATTTTTTTTGAAAGTTTTTTATAAAGACATAGCTTTGATTTAATTGATTAAGTGATGATCAATTATCTTGTTTTTTTTTTTCGCAAACATGAAAAAATATTTTATAAAGGATTACAAATCTTGTTAAGTGATAAACAAGCAATCAAGAACTTTTAGAAGAGAGAACATACCAATACGTAATGGATTATTTGATAAACAACTATATTAATAAATTATGTTGTTTTTAGTCAATCAATAAATAAATAATATAAGTTTTGTTCTTTTCAACTTAAATCCATACATTACTTATATGCAATACATAATACAAGATCATTAATGACATGGTTCATCATTAAAAATTTCCGACACTTCAATTTACTTGATCATCTTGACCAATATTTTTCTCTAATTTTCAACATATCTTATGCATATTGGTGTAAGAGTCCATTTGTATGCATAAGGATGTCACTTTTTTACTTTTTGTTTTTATTTTTTATTTTTTACAAAAGGTTATGTGAACTTTGTAATGTAGTAGGTATATCTTATACAAAGTTAAAATATACTTGATACATACTAATTTGACTTTTCAAACAAAATACTTTGAATTGTTGGATTAGTAGCTGGAATTAGTATGCATACTTGTTTGGGTGAGTGATTTGTTTATGGATAATAATTAAGATATTAAAATTTTGTTTAAAAGAGTTTTGTATGTGATAGAAAGTTAACAAATATAATATGACTAGAGACAAGGTTATGAAGTTTTTACATGAGAAAAAGCATTAGTTTAAATGATTTTTCAATGTTATTAATGAAAGTGTAATTGTAAATTACATAATACTGCTTAACTCTTGTTATTTTTTGACATTATAATGATATAGTGAATGACGAGTTACAATTAAAATGTTGTTTTAATAATAAGTTTAAATAAAAAAATAGATTGAGAAAAATACAACAATAATTTTGGCAAAAAAATGTCGGTAAAATTAAGAAATGAAGGAGCAAGACTTTGAAAAAAATATTATATAATCAAATATTATCATGTGATAAACTTAACATTAATTATTATTATTTCTCACATTAGCAGCCACCAACAACCTACATTAGGTTGGATTATTAATTTAATGAATCAATCAAGCTGGCTACCATACAACATCCTTTCATTCAGTTTACACCTTCATACAATTAATATTTTGCAACTCAATTAGCTGTGATTCCTTCACTTCTTCTTTTTTATTAAAATATTATATTTTCTAACAGATTAATGAATTCGCATATTTGTGGAAGAATGATGTATTTTTTTTATGGCTTCGTTGTTCAAGTGTTAGAATCGTCATATTAAAAGACTCTAAGAGCCTAACATAAAAAGAAATGTCTTAATGACACTTTTTAGAATAATAAATCTTGACCCTGTAGTACGTTAAACTCACTCACCTCTTAGATGTTAAAATATTTCTGAAAATATGAGAGAAATGGAAAAGAGACTTCCTTAGGATTTCTTTTTTCTTTCATATTTTTCAATAAATTAATATTTGAAACAATGAATAACATTGTAATAATTGATAAAATACTTTTTTGTCAACTTTATTTTTTAATAGCGATTAATATAATAATATTTTTGTTGCAAGTTTAATTTACATTAAAAACTTGATATTTTAAGATGTTTTTCGATGTCTAAACTTATATGAGATAAGATTTTTGTATCTTGAAAATGAAAATTAATGAGAAATTACGTGTTTAAACAATCAAGTTATTAATACATTTTAAAGAAATATTGTATTATCTTTTAAAAGGAATATAAAAAAAACGGGTTATAACGTAAAAGTGAAGAGTTTAAGAAAAAAAAAAATATATATATATATATATATATATATATATATATATATATATATATATATTCGGAAACTAAAAAAAAACCACCAAATTAAAATAAACTTTATTAGAAAATAACATCATTTAAATATTTTTTATTTTTAAAATTTGGATCATTAACAAATATATTTGAAAACGAATAAAACTGTAGAAGTTTTTTCTCTCTCGAGAAAAAAGGTTACTCAATCTTTGTTCTTTTTGTTATGAATTAATGGTCGTCCATTGATTTATACAATTACTCATATGATTGATAATCATATTATTCATTACTCTTTATGATGTAATATTTTGTATTTACTATTTGATTTTATATCCTTTCTGGG
>Ga0214542_1004224_pt1 | contig 28678 bp, 22 predicted proteins | sample CNSS1metaG_FD_160096 | JGI IMG/M metagenome (GOLD analysis project Ga0214542, IMG submission 160096) | Root nodule microbial communities from cowpea collected in UCLA plant growth center, Los Angeles, California, USA - CNSS1 | ecosystem: Host-associated > Plants > Roots > Nodule | place: USA...
AATAGTCTCCAACCTTGACCAATCTTTGTTGAACTTCGTTGTTTGTTGGATATTAGTATTTTGCAATTCACTATAGTTTTAGGCCCTATAAGAAAGACGTCTTCTACCTTCGCCTCCCGAATAAAGTTGGCAAACTTTGATGGCAAATCCTACATGATTAAAACGTTTATTGTTAGTATAAGTATTTGATTTCAATTATAGTAATAAGTATAATAATAAATAAGAAGGAATATACCAAGTGACTTGCTTTGCTTTGATACTTTGACAATTTCACTGAAAATATAGATCTTGTCTTTTGATGAGTAATACGGTTCATAAATGTTGTCCAACTTGTTGTTGTACATCCACCTTTAAACACTGTTAGGTGAAATAAAGAATTTCCAAAATACTGAAACTGGATGTGAGAATCACTTTGAATTTGATACAAATTTCTCATATTAAACCAACCTTCAGTGATCCTTGGGTTATCTGAATCCATGTTATAGGTAATTGTTGTGCTCATACCATTTACATCTACCAAGTGCCACTGTGGGCCTAATTCGTGTGCATAACTAACAACAAAGTGTTGATCAACAAACAAAAATGGCTACAAAATAATGAGGACACTAAATTATTTTCAAACAATAAAGACATTATCAATATTTTTTCTACAAGAACAGAATGAAAAACAAAACATATATAAGTTGTCAACAGACTTATATAGCAACAAAAAATATATCTATTTATAAACAGACGTTGATAAAAATTGAATTCAGAATTAATAATTCATTTCAAAAATAAATAGAAAAAAATAAAAAAATGAAAAAATTCTGAACATTGAAATCTTTAGATATATATGAAAGTGTAGTACATACGTTATGAATACAGAACACTGCGAACCACATAGAACAGAAAATCTCAATGCATGGTAATAGATCTAAATTTGTATTTGTGTTAAAATTTAAGACATACCTTAGAGAATATGTAGATGGTGTTGAACTTCCAAAGTATTGTTCTCTGATCTTGGGTTTGCTCCATTTCCAATTTTGTAATTGTAGAGAAATGGAGGTTCAAATGTAGTGTTGAGTGAAGGATGTGTATGAAATGGTAAAGTGAAAGTTGTGAAGGAATGGGAAAGTTTAAGTCAGAATAGAGAACATTATCACGTGCAAACAGTGACAACAAATTTAAAATTGTTATTGTTCACTAACACAAAAAGTAACAGATAAAATAAAGTATAGAAGTTACAGGTAAAGTAACAACAAAAATATATAATTCGGATTCTTTAACATTTAGAAAATTAAAGAAATGAAATGCAATTATGTAAATTTAAATGAATGTTGTTTTTTCAGTAACACCCAAGCACATGTATCTAGACATTTATTGTTGACAATACAGTAAAGCAACAAATAACAATTAAAAACCAACATATATATAACTAATAAAAGAAACAATAGTGTATTAATAGATCCAATGGATGTAGAACCATGAAATTCTAATAAGAGAGGTAGTAATAGAAAAATTTATTATGAAAGGAATTCAATTCAAGATAAGATAATAATAGATATATAAAGAATTATTATTTAATCATTTTTATTACGAATGATATTACTTTTCTCTGCCAATTGCTGATTTATAATAAGTTTCCTTCTTCTTCATGCAACTTTCCCATTATTTTGGTCAAGTTCTGCAAAATGCAGTTAAAAAAAGGATTATGAAATGCATTTAAAGATGAAACGAATTGATTATGAAATGATGTCATCTAATATTAATGTGTGTTAATTGTATAATATGCATTAAAGATGAATAATGAGACTAATAAGTATGTAGTGCTAGCATTTGTACTGAATTTGAATGAAAATTAAATTAAATAACAAACTTACCACAATATGTCAACTCGGAAAGTGGCTTTCTAATTGTAGATTGAATTCTTTTATTCTGCACGTCTGTATCTTCATTGAGAGATAAGTAGGTTTTGATAGTTGCATCTGGCGTAACATTTTCTTTCCATACTGGTAAAATAGTTAAAAAGTCAAATGAGAAAAGAATAGATGTAAAATATGCAACACAAATAGAAAACTATGACGCTGAAAGGTTTTACAAAATACAGATTTGTGTTAGTGCAATCAATGAATGCAGATTTGTGAATGAAATGAAAAACAGTTTGACAACAATGAATGCAATAATAAATTTGTTGGATGAAATGTATAGTGAATGAAAAAATTATTACCACAATTTCTTAATTGAGAAAGAGGTGTAGTATTTGGAAAAGGAAATGCTTCACTTGGACTGGATTTGTCCTCATTTGTTACTGCAATCAAAATAACATAGATGAAGTAAGATTAGAATTTACATCTTTGTTTTTACGTATGAGTGTAGATTTAATTGAATTGGATGAGAAACAAATGAAATGAGCTAGAAAAAATGAAGAAACTTAAAAATGCAATGTGAGAAACATAAAAATATTGAACATGTGGACTTCATCAAGGTATTGGAAAAATTTTGTTAGACAATGTTCTTCCTTTTTCTTCTTCCATTTGTTGAATCCATTTTGTTGTGATAATGTTCAAAGTGTGCAGAATTTATGCATTGTATTGTGGTATTATGGTGTTTTACAAATTCATTACATGTTGGAAATCAAATAAGATTAAGATTTAAAATTAAAAATAGAAAACTAATAACAAAACCAAATAACAATGCACTGTGAAGAAAGTAAAGCAGAGAGCAAGAAAAACCTATTAGTATATGTAGGCACATTTCTTCATTTCTTTGTCAGCTAGAAACACAAGAATATCTCCTTCTTCCAAACGATTGAATGTGCAGAAGTCCTTCCATCCCTTCCCAATATTACTTGACTTCTTAGGTGTATTACACAGCAGAAGTTTACATTGAACAATGAAAGTGTTGTGACGTCCCTGCAATTCCAACCTCCTCAATCTACGTTTACGAACGTAATCTGCAAAGTCAGATTGTAAGTCCTGAAAAAAGAACAAAATAAGACCACAAATAAAAATATATAAAGAAAATAAAATATAAAACCAAAATAATAAAATGATAAGTTCACTAGATGGCTGCCTTTGCATTGAGATTTTGACAATTTAACTCTAAATAGATGCTTTTTTCGCAACCGAATTAGGTTTGAAAGAAATTTGGCACCAGTCGATATTGTAGACATGTTGGGGAATACAGTGATGTGGAAGGTAGAATTGCCAACATATCTAAATACAATTTGATGGATATGTTGCAATTTATAAAAAACTCTTAGGCTATACCAACCATCCGTGAGAACGGGATGATTCACATCCATATTAAAAGTTAACTGATGTTGATTCCCTTCAATATCTTCCAACTGCCAAACCGATCCTAATTCCTCACCAAAAATAGCCAAAAATATTGGATCAACATGTCCAAACTCCTAATGAGACAAAAAACAGATAGAAAGGTCAAAAAGATGAATAAGACAAATATGAAACTGATGATGAAAGCATAAATATTAAAATCCAGGAATAAAAACATGCATGGGTGATGTAAACAAATAAAATAAGAGACATAGACGAAAAACTGATAAAAACAAAGAATAGAAAAGTAGTGAATTTGAATGGTTAATGAAAAAAGTTGACATCTTTAGAAGAAACCAATACTAAGTCAGAGTTCAAACAAAGTAAAAATATAAGTTGTCTTATGAAAGACAAAAAAGGTCGACATACATGAAAAATGCATCAAAAACAGAATATTTAACGGATTTCAACGATTATTGAAGAAAGACGACATTTTGATAACAACAATGAAATGAAGTAAGATTTGGAGAATAGATGATGAAGGAAAATATAGTTTAACATACATGAAGCATGGGAAACAAACAGAAAAAAATGACCTTTGAACGATTATTGCACAAAGTTTAAATTTTTAGAAAGAAAATCGAGAATAAGTAATATTGTGTAAAAAGTGAAAAGAGAAATACATGTTTTTGAACGATTAAGATGAATGAAGAAGTAATGTGGTATGGTCTAAACTTAAAAAAAACAGCAAAGCACATACTTTTTCAAGTTTTTGTGAAGTAGACGTACCTGATTATGAACAAAATGATACGTAGTGAACCTTCCTAAAGTTTTTCTGGCAGTGACACTCAAAGAGGAATCCATGGAAGCAAGTGTAGGGGAGTGACCTTTCTTTTTCAGTGATTTTGTAAAAACATAAAACTTGATAGTAAATAAGGAAAACAGACGGTTATATAGATATGTAAAGACTTCTAATTAAAGAGAAATTAAAGAAGGTTTTTTGAAAATACAATCATATTTAATAATATTTTTAAATTAATTTTGAGAAAGTAAAAATAACTTTAAATTTTTTTAAAGAAATATACATTTTTTTAATAAATAAAAACAAATAAGAATTTGAAAGAGTAATAGCAGATAAAAATAATATAATAAAATATTCAGAAAAAAGATAACTAATTAATAAAAGAATAAAAGATAATATTAAAAGTTAATATATAGATATGAAAAGACTTGTAATTAAAGAGAAATTAAAGAAGGGTTTTTCAAAATGCAATGATACTTAATAAAATTTTTAAATTAATTTTGAGAAAGTAAAAATAACTTTAAAAAAATTATCAAGAAATAAACATTTTTTTAATAAATAAAAACAAATAAGAAGTTGAAAGAGTAATAGCACATAAAAATAATATAATAAAATATTAAGATAAAAGATAACTAATTAATAAAAGAATAAAAGATAACATTTAAATAATTGTACAATTATGATTGAGAAAATCAAAATCAACTTTTATCCTTTAAATGCAAAGTTACGAAGGTTTTTTGATTTGTTAATCAATCTGTTTGATGAAGGAATAATGGTTTTGAAAACATCAAAAAAAATTTATATGTTACGAAAACGATAATGTACTTGAAAAATATACATAGATAAAAACTTAATAACTTTGATGTAGCTAGCATCATAATATAGTTGACATTAAAACTAATATCAAAACTTCGACATTATGCTAGCAATATATACTAAATTTTAAAAATAACCATATACAACAAAAGGTATATAAATTTCTAGAAATCTATTTAAAAAAGGTAAAAAAATAGTGAAAATAAACGATTTTTTATAACCCAAAACAAAAGGAAAAACCTATGCTGAAATTAATTAATTTAATGTAACTAGCATGATTATGGTGTTGACAATGTCAAATTATATCAACACACTTTGATTCAGCTAGTAATGTGAATGTAAACATAGAGTACAAAATTAAAAATAAGCATGAAATCTATTCATAATTAAATTAAAACATAGTTGAAGTAATATTGTTTTCAAAATAACAACCTAAGACAAACACAAAATAATGGTCATGAGTACAAATACATAACAACAGCAAATGTTTTTCAAAAAATAACATAATAAACATAAAAATCCAAATAAAGTCTATGACTTTTCAATCTTGATATTCTTCTTCAACATCTTCACTGGAATCTTCTTGTTTTCTTGAACCATAGATTGACTTTGTCTTTTAAGTTCTGGAACAGGTGGTTGAGTAGCCAAATCAAGATTGTCCAGTTGAGATGATTCTTTGCGGGTTAACTCATGAATTTGAACATCAATTACATTTTTAGTTTTCAAGGATTCTTCGGGAGGAACATGGCTTGATACTATATTGTTCAAATCATCACTTAGAGTCTCAACATCATTTGATTCTTTTGTGAATTTGATCAACAAATCCTAAAAAAAAACAGATTAGCATATACAAAGCTTTACAAAATAAGTTAAATTGTAATCTTCAACTACCTCTGCAATGGAATCATATGAGATTTGATTTGTTCGCTCATTTAATTTGCTTTCTTCTTCATTTGTAGAGTATAGATCCTAAAAATTGTATCCAATATAAATAATATTAAAATTGAAGAAAAATATAGGCTAACACGTCAAAAAAAAATCTTACCAAAGACTTAATTTCAACATCAGAAAAGCTTTCAATTACTTTTTCATCCATGCAAACTTTTTTAACTCTGAATGATTGTTCAAATTTGCTATTATAATCATTCTTGCACTCAACTTTGAACAGATAGGTTTTATCAATTAGGACTTCAAACTCTTTAGGCAAGTCTCCAGCAGCAGTGTTCTATTAAAAAAAGGATTAATATAAATGATGTAAATTAATGTAAAACAATTACTGTACAACAATAATGAGTAAAATAAGTGGAAACGAAGTACCCAATATAGAATAGGAAATAATTGATTGTGAATTCATTTGAAAATCAAACAAAACATTTAAGTTAAATGTCAACAATATAAGCAGAAATGATTAGATTAAAAACTTAACCTTGTCTTGTAAGTCAAGAATGTCAGAGCATGATTTCTTCAACATTGCACTTGCATCACGATCAAATACAACAAAAGTTGTAGAATCTGTAGCATCAATTACATGAAGTTTCAGTTTATACCTAAAAAAAACAATAAAGACATTATGAACATTATTAAGTATTCTTAATATTATATTAATAAAATCATGTTCTGAATATTCAAAATATTACCTAGGTGTAACCTTAATGGCATGCTTGTTACACTTTTCACAAAAAAACATTTTGGAATCAGGATAAACTGCTTTGTTGCAGATACATGTTGTATACCACCAATCATCATGATCTAGCACATGTTTGATAGTAGCCTTTACTACAAAAGTACTTTCCTGTAAAATAAAGAATATCAAATTATGAACAAAAAATAAATGGTCATTAAATAAAAATATTTATGTGCAACATAGAGACAAATATTTGAACCTGTTTAAAATCTTTTAGACCTTCAATTGAACTCCTAGGATGCAGCTTAATGAAATCATCTTCTAAGCTAACTTTAGAAGAAGCACAAAGTTGGGTAAGAGCTTGAGAAGGAGATTCAGTACTATCCCACATCCTACGTTAAAAAAATGTTATATTACAAAGATATACATATATCTATCTATAAAAAAAGATATATGTTATGTATATATACTTACATTTTTTTCAACTTGGTTGCATCTTCATCATCACAGTTAAAACTTATCTTGGTACAGTTCATACAGTTTTGAATATAAACTTTATCTACAAAAGAGAACATGTCAAAAAGATTTTTATTCATTAATACAACTGTAATAATCTGGTTTATGTTAGTTACCTTGGAAGGTCTTCACTTTGCAATAATGCAAAGCAATGACAACATGTTGATCCTCTCCAGAGGCCAGAAATGCATTTAACATATCAACATATTGACCAAATAAAGTACACTCCAGTTGCAAACTATTGAATGTTAAAAATCACATAAAAAGAGAAGCAGATGAAATACATGAAGAAAAATAAAAAACAATAAAGAACAAAAACAAATGAAATCTGCTTACCCATCAGCTTCAATAAGGATGACATTCATTTTGGTTTTCTTACCAGCTTTCTCTAGCTCCCTCTCTGTTCCAACACCAGTAAACATCCCAATCACATCTACAGAAAGAGGAAAAAGAAAGAAAAAAAATTAACAAAAAGTTATACAAAAAAATGAAGAAAAATAAGCAAAACATACTTACTAACTAAGTAATCTGTGTCAAAACCAACAACTATGATTGTTGAAAAAGGGGTGTATGAAGTTGTAGTTTTCGGAACTAAGGTACTTTGCACCATATTGACCTTGGTTCCAAATTGGAAGTTGATCTTATAGGCGTGTTTTGTGGTTCTATAAGAACCACCATTACATGAAACACTAAAAGATTGGATGGTGTAAACCTTATCCTCTTTGATTTCATACTAGAATTTGTATATCAATGTGCGTCTAACAGATGCATGGATTAGTACACCCTAAAAAAACAGATTTATAAATGAAAAAATAGAAGCAGATTTAAACTTATAAAAACATATTTAAACTTTTGGGTAAAAATAAAAAATTTAGGAAAAGTCAAAAAATAAAAGGCGTTTATAGTTTAAGGAAGATACCTCTTGGTCTTGAAGAACAATTTCCATGGAAAATGGAGTTTTTCCTTTTGTGTAATCTTCAACAAACCATAACCTTACAACTCTTGCAAGGATATTCCAAGTCTCCTTCTCAGGGTTGAGTTCTTGTAAAGAGTGAGTGTGTTTCTGGATAACAAACATGGTTGAAGGAATAAGGGAAATGAGGGAAATTAGAGTATAGTAAGGAATGAAGAAAGGTCTGCAGACATGTATTTGTACAAAACATAAAGACATAATAAAAAAAGATTGGAAGATCATAAATACAAAACAACACCATACGCATGCTCTGGTTTTCATTTCACAAATTTAGAAACAATCGGCAAAAGCAAAAACAGATTTTGACATGAGTAAAGATATTTACTGAAACAACACGCAGACTATGGTTTAGGTTAAACAAATGGAGTAAAAATTGGGAAAAGTGACTGAAAAAAATACGAAGATCACAGAAAAAAACAAAAGTTGTTTTTCACATGGCTCAATGTTATGCAATAAAAGGAAATATGGCAGAAAGCAGTACAAAAAGACAACAAAAAGTAACTTTAAATGTTGGAAAAGGTTTACAAATCAACGAAAATACGAAATAAAGATCTGATTTCAAATAAAGATGTAATTTGAACATTTGAAAGTAATGAAAAAAGTAAGAAAAATGTTGTTACGTAAATGAAAAAGGAAAGAACTCAATTGATGTATGCATATCAAAAGACATAAGAATTAAGTAAACCTGAAATGTTGGGGCTTCTTTTAAGTTGAGGTAGAATCATATCAAATTTCAACAAACATTAAGAATAAAAGGTCAAATTACATCCGGCTAATATTATAAAGGAACTATCTCATGTAATTGAAAACAATAAAATATGCAATAGGTCAATAAAAATAAATTTTGAAACGGTAGTATGGAATTTCTTTTAATCAACAATAAAACAATAAAAAAAATAAAAAATATGTTAAAGGGATTCCATTATATCAATATTATTGACCTACATTTTAAAGTTAGTTACCATTACAAACTACTCTTTGGTCTCTGCTTACATGAATGCAATATTCATAACTAATCAACAACATATTTGCTTATGACTTTAGATGGCAACGGTTTCTGCATTCCAACAAAATTATACCTGAAATCTTGGCGTGTCTTGAAAGTTAAGGTGAATGGAAAGTAAGAGAAAATATAAAAATAACTTAAAAGTGAAATAAACCTCAAATGTTGGGGTTCGAATTAAGCAAACCTGAAATGGTGGGATTTCTTGAAAGTTGATGTACAATCACATCAAATTTGAGCAAACATTAAGAATAAAAAAGATTAAGAAGTGAAGCAACTTTCTCAGTTAATAGAAACCAATAAAACATGCAATAGGCAACAAAAATAGATTTTTAAAACTGTAGTATGAAAGATCTTTGAATCAACGATACAACAACAAAATAATCAATACAACAAATTCATAAATAATTCATAAATAATCAACAACAAATTATCTTATGACATAAGATGGCAACAGTTTCTACATTTAAAGTTGAGGGACAATAAGATCAAGCTCAAACTTCTTCATCAGACATCAGAAAATCAATAACAATGAAAGAGATGTTTAATCAAAATATATGAATTAAACAATTAAACAATACAACATATTAAAGGAATTCAATTATAAATTTAATTATAATGGAGAAAAAGAAATTTGATCAGCAACTGGAATCCGTAGTACACGTCAGGATGAAGTTATCTTATTAGAGTTAATGAAGGAATAAACCCAAAAACAATCTACATAAACAAAAAAAAACAAAAACATGAGTTAGAAGAACATATCAGATTGAAATGGTAGGGTTTGAGTCTACGTCCACAAAGAAGTGGAGAGGGTTTGATTCAGCAGAGACATCGAGAGGGTTTCAAAAGGTACAGAACCACAAAAAAAATCTACCCAAAGAAAAGCATGAGTAAGAAATGAAAAATTAGGGTTTCAAAATTAAAAGTGAAGAGATAAAAGTTATTACCTAAGAGCGATGGAGATCGTTTGAGGCGGCGTCAAAGAGATGGGCGCACAGAAGCACAAAAACAATCTACATAAACAAAACAAACCAAAAAATGAGTTAGAAGACAAAAAAATTGATGTTAACGAAGTTGGATTCACTGAGACTAAGAACAAAAAATTAGGGTTTGAGGATCGCATTTCAGGCGGCATCAGAGAGGTGGCTAGGGTTTGATGAGGCAGAAAGGGGGAGAGTGCGATTCCAATGGAGAAGGTTTCATGCGGCACAAAATTGGAGAGGGTTTCAGTAGAGAGAATCGTGGAGATGGTTTGACATGGCAAAAATGTCGAATGAAGTTGAGAAGGAAGAGAGGTGGATCGCATTTGTGGAGGAAGAGCGAGAGAGACCGTTTGAAGCACAAAAACAATCTACACAAACAAAACAAACCAAAAAATGAGTTAGAAGCAAAAAAAAATGATGTTAACGAAGTTGGAATCACTGAGATTAAGGCAAAAAATTATGGTTTGAGGATAACATTTCAGGCGGCGTCAGAGAGGTAGCTAGGGTTTGAGGAGGCAGAAAGGGGGGGGAGTGCGATTCGAATGGAGAGGGTTTGAATTGAAAGAATCGTGGAGATGGTTGGACGCGGCAAAAAGGTCGAATGAAGTTGAGAAGGAAGGGAGGTGGATCGCGTTTGTGGAGGAAGACCGAGAGAGACCGTCTGAGGCGGCGGCAGAGAGGTGACTAGGGTTTGAGGACGCAGAGAAGTGGAGAATGCGTAAAACAGGTTAGGGTTCGATAGAGGGAAAGTGAAGAGAGGTGGAGAACGTTATTTGGTGTCGTGTTTGTGGAGGAAGAGCGAAACATAGCGACTAAGGTGGAAGCGGAGGCAGAGAGGTGGCTAGGGTTTGAGGAAGGAGAGAAGTGGAGAGTGCGTAAACGGCCTGAGAGAGAAAGTGAAGAGAGATGGGAAGTCAAGAGAGAGGAAAAACATGAGTGTGGTGAAAAGCGAGAAAGATGATTGAGACTTCCTAAGAAGATGACAAGTGTCCAAATTACCTTAAGAGGTAAAAAAATTTAAAATTCTGAAATTGAACAAATTCTGAGAAAATTACACGTGTAATTTTTTGCTTTTTGTGATTCTTTGAATTGTATTATAAATAGATATGTCAGTTTAAGTGTCACCTAAAGGTGAACTTAAATGAATGACTTGTATGGTATCTGTCAATTTAAGCATTACCTAAAGGTGAACTGAAATGCATGACTAATGTAGTTATTTGTCTGAATCCATTAAATTTATCAAAGCATTAATGTGTGCGAGCTTATATTTTTCTACAACTTCCATGAATATGTGTGGTCTGGGCAATAGTGTGATCAAATGCAATGGCTTTAACTATGTTGATTGGTACAAACAAATCCAGTTTCAATTGGGTTCCTTTGATTTAGATTTAGCCATAGTTATGGATGAGATGCCCCTAGCCATCAATGAGACCATTACAATAGATGAAAAGACTCTTTATGAGGCTTAGAAAAGGTCTAACCGATTGTCTTTGAACTTGATGCGCATGACCATGGCAGAGAATGTGAAGGCATCTATGCCCAATACCGAAAATGCAATGGAATTTATAAGGTTGATCAAGGAGTATTCACAGTCGGACATTACTGATAAGTCCATTGTGGGTACTCTCATGAGTGAGTTGACAACCAAAAAGTTTGATTTGTCACAACTCATTCATGATCAAGTAATAGGGATGGCAAATATAGCTACAAAGTTGATGTCAATAGGAATGGAGGTGAATGAATCCTTTCTAGTGCAATTTATTATGAACTCTCTTCCTCCTAAATTTGGCCAATTCCAAGTGAATTATAACATTATTAAAGATAAATGGAACTTTCAAGAAATTAAAGCCATGGTAGTTCAAGAGGAAGGAAGGCTCAAGAAAGTGAAGGATCATTAAATTAATCTTATGACTCGTGATAGTTCTAGCTCCAGCAAAGCTAATCCAAGAAAGAAGAACAAGAAGGACAAAGCCCCAATGAAAGTTAATGAGGGCAGAATTATGGACCATAAATGCTTCTTTTGCAAGAAGATGGGTCACTTCAAGAAAGATTGTCCAAAAAGGAAATCTTGGTTTGGAAAGAAAGGTACATTTTATGTTTCTGTAAGTTTTGAAACAAATATATTGAGGTGCCTAATAATACTTGGTGCTTAGATTCTGGAGCTACCACTCATGGTTCTGATATTATGTAGGGATTTCTTTCAATCCAACCCATAAAAGGAACTGAACATTATTTATATATGAGGAATAAAATGAAGGCACAAATAGAAGGAATATGGACTTATAAATTGATTCTAGACACTGGTTATTGTCTAGATCTTGAAAAGTGTCTCTATGTTCCTAGTTGTGCTACACACCTGATTTTTGTTGGAAAGTTGAATTGTTTAGGTTTTAATTTTAAGATTGAAAATGGTGTTTTTCATTTGTATAAACATGTTTCTAGTAGTAAGTGCAATGTACAAAATGAAAATTCTGCTTTCTTATGGCATCAAAGATTGGGTCATATATCTACAAAAAGGATGATGAGGTTGGTGAAAAATGAAATCTTACCTCAATTGGATTTTGGTGTCTAAGATGTATGTGTTGATTGTATTAAAGGTAAACAAACCAAACACATATCAAAGAATTATGCCACAACAAGTAATGAACTTCTTGAATTAATACACAATAATATTTGTGGTCCATTTGACATTCCATCTTGGAGTGGTGAAAAGTATTTTATCACCTTTATATATGATTTTTCACGATATTGTTACTTATATCTTTTGCATGAAAAGTCTCAATCAGTGGACATCCTAAAGGTGTTTATTGATGAGGTAGAAAGGCAATTAGATAGAAAAGTAAAGGTTGTGAGATCTGATAGAGGTGGTGAATTTTATGGAAAATCCACTGAAAGTGGACAATGTCTAGGTCCATTTGCAAAGTTTCTCGAAATTTAGGGTATTTGTGGACAATATACAATGCCTGGTACACCACAAAAAAATGGTGTAGCAGAAAAGCGTAATCGTACTCTCATGGATATGGTTAGGAGTATGTTGAGTTATAACAATGTTCTTAAACCTTTGTGGATGTATTCATTAAAGACTGTTGCTTATCTTCTTAACAGGGTTCCTAGTAAAGTAGTTCCTAAGACTCATTTTGAAAAAAGTGTGGACCGGAAGGAAACCAGTTTAAGACATCTTCATGTTTGGGAATGTCTGGCAGAAGTAAGGATATATAATCCACATGAAAAGAAGCTTGATGCAAGAACCATTAGTGGTTACTTCATCAGTTATCTTGAAAAGTCAAAAGGATATAGTTGAGTCTAGTAATGTTAGGTTCATTGAGAATGGCCAGTCCAGTGGGAGTGAGAAATAACGCATACTGGACATTCAAGAGACTAAACGTAATGTTTCTACACATGTCTCTTCTCAAATTATTATCCCTCTTGTTGTTATCCCTCTTATTGTATCACAATCACACAACATGCAGAGACAACAAGTTGATGTTCCAATACCACAAAATGAACATATAAATAATGAACCAAGTGACAATGTGCAAGTCACTAATGGGAAATGGTAGAGGAACCACAAGAAGAAATATTAAGAAGGTCTGTAAGACAAAAGAGAACATCTATTTCAAATGACTATGTGGTTTACTCTATTGAAGATGAATGTGACTTAAGCATTGATGAGGATCCACTCTTAGTTAAACAAGCCATGGAAAGTGATAATTCTGAAAAGTTGTTCAATGCAATGAAAGAAGAGTTAAAGTCAATGGATGACAATCAAGTTTGGGATCTAGTAGAATTGCCTGAAAGTTCTAAACAAGCGGGTTGTAAATGGGTCTTTAAGAACAAACATGACTCAAAAGGCAATATTGAAAGATATAAGGCCAAACTTGTTGCCAAAGGTTTTACTCAAAAGGATGGCATTGATTACAAAGACACCTTCTCTCCTGTTTCTAAAAACGACTCTTTAAGAATTATTTTGGCTTTGGTGGCTCATTATGATTTAGAGCTTCACTAGATGGATGTTGTAACATCCCGATCGGATGTTATAGATTTAATTAATATAATAAAGAAATAAATAATAAAACTTCATTTATTATAACTTAGATTCCCAAAAACACAGGAAAATTAAAACTTTATTACGATATATTGTAACTCACATTTCAAAATTCATAAAATTCCAAAATATATAAAAAAACATGCTCAAATACTCCAAATGTTTACAAAGTCCCTAAAAATACATAATTAGTAAAACTCTGATAAAATCTTCTCCCAATACTAGCCCTGCTCCGTCTCTAGGCCTCACCAGATCCACTTGCAATATCATCTGCTCCCGTGTACCGCGTACACGATCATCGCCAAACACAAGCAAATAGGGTGAGCTAACAGTATAAACATATACATACATATATATATATATATATATACATACATATATATATATATATACATATATATATATATACACACACACAACAAATACATATATCACAACCACACCAAAGGAAATCCATCCTTTGATTTCACACACATGGCCACTACCATGTCAACCTTGTTCTACATCTTCTAGTGAGTACCTCAAGATGTCTTGCTGCCATACCTATCAGTCACAACTGATAGAGCACGTGCGGGAAACCATGCTACGAATCACACACCGTAACGCCAGGTGGAGTTCCCAATACGAATTTCATTCGTAATGTCCCAAGACTACCAAACTCATTAGTTAATTATTGAGGAGGGCAATCTAACTAGACCCATCTGTACACGCCGCTATGTGCACACTCACACCGACAACACTCGCCAACCCAAGCCACAACTCAAGAGTTCCTCGTGTTCATCCGCCATCCCGAGTCACAACTCAAGAGATGCTATTCTGAGCCACAACTCAAGGAATACCACATGCTTAACCCCTATCTCGAGCCACAACTCAAGGGATACGTTTCGGGCCACAACTCAAGGAACACTAGTAAGCCGACCTTTAAGATATCCTAGAAGTCTTGTAGACCATGCAAATGAAATCAGCAAAATATAATTTTGCTGCAGAAATATCGCCTGGCGCTTCTAATGAGTACTAGACACCGCCCACTTCCAGACCGCCTGGAGGGTATGATGAGTTCGAACCTTTGCCCTCATTAAGTGTTTAAATTTGGGGGATTTAATATCCTTTTTGCTCTTAAGGATTGATTTTAATTACACACTATATTATTGGATATTCTTAAGTTTAATAATGCAACTGGAATTTAATAGGTCCTTAAGAGTGTAAATTGGGAATATTTCAAGTCATAAAATAAGTCCAAAAATCAGAATTTTGGAGAGAAATAATTCAGGATCTAAATGCACCCCCAATTTTAATTTTTACACCCCCTTCTGCAATTGGGTAATCTAATTCTGAAAAGGAATATTTCTCGAGCTCAATGCACCTCTAGTTTTTATTTTCCACACCCCTCCTGAAATTGGGTCTTCTAACTCTGTTCTGCACCCCTTCTTTTTACTAATTTGCACCCCAATATCACTTAAACTCCACTCAACCAAATTACGCCACGTATCAATCCTCCACTCACTAAAATAACCAATTAAAGCTTACCACATCCTCAATCCTCCACTCACTAAAATAACCACTTAAAACTTGTCACGTCATCAATCCTCCACGTCATCACCTTCTCTTCTCCACACATAGAGAAACCCTAACCCTAATTTTTTCTCTTCTCTCACCCTCACCATGTCGTAGCCGCTGCACCTAACCCCGACCGTCACCCCACCTCTATCGACCTGTCTCCTCCGCACAACATCTCCGACACCAACCCTGCCAGATGTCCGCCATTGCTGCACAACTCGCGAAACCTGCAACAGCCACGCAACACCGTTGTAACACGCCTCTTCCGTCTCACCACCACCTCCACGCCAACCACCATCTCTCTCGCCACTGTCGCACCACTCGCGGAACCTGCGACAGGCACGCAACACCGTTGCAACACGCCTCTTCCGTCACGCCACCACCTCCTTCAAATTATCACGCTGCCTGAAAACCACCATGGCTGCACCACCCGAGGTCGTCGTCGCGCCTGCACTCATCCACAATAGTCCGTGCACCACACACAGCCATGCTCGACGCCAAACCGCCATGGTCGTCGCACTCACGCCGAAAATCGCTTCACCATCATTGCACCATCGGAGCTCACAAGACTTGCAACAACCGCCATGGAGCTCCAATGCATCGTCTTCTTCGTTCATTCTGCTGCCACCACCATCTCCTCGCACGAACCATTGTCCTCGACCCGTCTTCTTACGTGAATCGTCGGATCTACAGCCCCCATCTTCGCATCACGCTGGAATCACCATCTTTTCGCAACAGCCACAGACCCAGCCCCTCTGGTGTTTTCGCCGCCACCGCGTCAACCACCGTAACCTTCGTGCAACCACTCATGGCAGTCAAACCCTAATGGAGAGAGATAAACTACTCTGACACGTGGCAGCCTCTCAATGAACTGTCAAAGAGTCAAGACTGGTCAACCAGTCAACTCTGGGCAAGGGCGGTCAACGTTGGTCAACCTGACTATTTTACACTATATTTGGCAGGTGGTTCCTCTATGGGAACCCTAATTGGCCTAGAAAAGGATTGATTCATCTAGCGGCAATTCATCGCCGGCCAAACAGTTTCTGGAAATTTCCAGAAACACTAGCTTTAAACGGAATAAAATAATTCATGCATAATCATACTATATTTAGCATGCCAATCAGACTTAAAATAAAATTAACGCGTAAAGCTACCATATTTAGCATGCCAATCCGACTTAAAATAAAATTAACGTGTAAAGCTACTATATTTAGCATACCAATCAGACTTAAAATAAAATTAACGTGTAAAGCTCCCCTAACCTGGATTCCTTTGCTAAAAATGGAGATTTTTGGGAGTTCCTCTTTGATCACTAGGCCGCCTAGCACTTCCCCTCAATTCAGCTCCCAAATGCACTCAATCCTCACAGCACACTCTCCAATTTCGTATTCCTCTTACTATGACACAATCACAAGCAAATAAACCCTTCTTCTCACCCAAAATTTGTCTTTTATTGGTACCTTAATGGTAGATTAATGCACTAAAACGAAAATTGCCATTAACTAGAGTTTAATTACAATTCAAGGTCCATTTAGTGGTTGTTTTCCAGCCTCCCTTGGCTGCCCATTGTCCACTAGGGTTTCTCTACCCTTTCACCTTCACGCCAAAATTAATTTTAGCGAAAAAGAAAGTAAATTTGTATCTACCAAGGTTCAAACCCATACCCATGCCAATGTTAATTCCATGCACAACCATTCAACCAATTCATGTTTCGTGATAATTCATATCGTTCTATGATTATATTATCACTCAACATGATCAAGCATATTATTAAAAATACTAATAAATTAAATAACACACAATTGACATACATAGGACTTGAACCCAAGTCCTCTCACAATTAATTACTCTCAACCACTTGAGCTAGTACTATTCCACATCATATAAGTCAATAATTAATGCCTTAAAGGCTCCCACTACCTGTATTTATTAATTAATTAATTTTCACAGGTCTTACATTCCCCCCACCTTAAATATTTTCGTCCTCGAAAATAGGACTTACCAGGAAACAAGTGAGGATAAGACTTCCTCATGAGATCCTCCATCTCCCAAGTCATATCTTGGGTTGCCTCATCCTAGAGGACCTTCACAGTCTGGATCTCCTTCCCTCTGAGTTGTTTGACTTGAGAATATAGAATTCTCACTGGTCCAACTCCAACTGTCAGGTCCTCGTGCACCTGAACATTGTCCTCCTCCAGCACATGCGTAGGGTCTACAATGTACTTCCTTAGTTGTGATACATGGAAGACATCATGTAGGTTTGCTAGGTGAGGCAAAGCAATCTTGTACGCTGTTGGTCCAATCTTCCTCGTGATTTGGTACGACCGATGAATCTAGGAGTCAGCTTCCCCGACCTGAGAGCTCTCCATATTCCTGCTATGGGTGTAACTCTGAGGAATACATGATCACCTGCCTCAAACTCAAGTGGCCTCCTCCTCTTATCAGCATAAGACTTTTGTCGACTCTGAGTTTAAGCATCTGATCCTGTATCATCTTCACCTTCTTAGTGGTTTGCTGTAAAAATTTTGGTCCAAGCACCACTGATTCTCCATCCTGTTGCCAGCATAACGGTGTCCTACATCTCCTACCATACAAAGCCTCGTATGATGCCATCCCAATGCTAGAGTGATAACCATTATTATATGTGAACTCCACCAATGGCAGCATATCACTCCAAGTACCCAAGTGATCCAACACACATGTTCTCAATAAGTCATCCAATGTTTGAATGGTTCTCTTAGATTGGCCATCAAGTCAAAGAATGTTCCAGCAATGTCCATCCTTAAGGTTTCTATGCCAATTTTTCTAGAAAAACTTTCTTCTCTCATGTTTCAGCTTTTATTTAATTAAATTAATTAAGAAAAACGAAAATTGATTAAAGATAGGATTAATGGCCATTCAAGGGCCATTACTAGGTGGATTTCCAACCCTCTTGGCTGCCTCCTCGACAATGTGGTTTCTGACCTTTCCCATCTATGCCAGAAACAATTTTAGCAAAAAGGAACCTTATTCGAACACATAACCAACCAATTGTAATTCAAGTACACAACCAATTCAACCAATTCATGGTTTGTGATAATTCCTGTACATCTAAGATTATATTATCAATCATCATGTTCAAGCATATTATTATTAAAATAATAAACAATTAAAATAATACACAATTGTCATACATAAGACTCAAACCTAAGTCCTCTAAACATGAACAAGTACTCTCAACCACTTGAACTAGTATTATTCCTTCTAATAACTCCCTGCATTAAATGTCATAAAGGTTTCCACTACCCGCATTTATTAAATAATTATTTTTTAATTGTTTAATTTTCTTGGGTCTTACACCAAGTAGTGCAGGGTTTTAAAAACAATCTTGCTTAAGTAGGGAGCATCATATGCACCTAGCTTAAGCATTCCTTTGATGTTTAATTAAGTTAACCCTAGCTTAAGGTGGAGGACGTCCCATATGCCACATGGCAAAGCCTTTAATGGAGAGTTCTCCTACATAGGTAATGGCCATGTGTCATTGTCCTATTGGAGAGGATTTTCATAAAGTTGCTTTATACATGGCAACTCATGAGTGGTTCATTTTGTGAAAGTGTGAAGTGCCATATGTCAAGCTCTCCTTCACCAAGATAGCATTTTTAGGATTTTGGTGCATGTTAGCATTTTAGGGTTTAGACCATTTTGGAGACACCTTATTCTATAAATAGAAGTGTCCCCCTGATGTATTTCTCACTTTGAGAATGTTAATGTTATGCTTCCAAATTCAAATTTGAGCCATTCTTCTTCTGTTAGTCACTTGCTAGAGCATTACAAGAAGTTTGTCTAACACCCTTTTCTCTAAAGTTGGCCTAACCTCTCTTAGATCACCACAAACAACCTTCACAACACCATTAAATCACCAAAATCGAGACCCATTTTCTCTAAACACCAAGCTTTTGTGCATCCACCATCCACCATAGTCACCATTTCAAGCTTTGGCCCAACCTAGCTTGAGGAGAGGCTACCATTTGGTATCAATAGCTTTGGTTCTATAAGAGCTAAGTTTCTTTGTCCTTACCTATGTTATTGTTATTCTTTGTGTTCATATGTTTTTCTTTCTTGTCTTGTTTCCAAATCAACCTCTTTTACAAAAAAAAAATTGATGGGAGTAATGTTTACGATTTTCAAAAATAAACTGCATCAACTAAAAGCTCCAAAAATTATGTGGTTTAACTCAAATGAAAGCCCTTTGAGTCTAGTTTTTAGTGAAACAAGAACCATATGATTTGGAGTTTTGTGGAAGAGTTATGAGAAAAATAGTCAGCAAAGGTCAGAGTTGCCAGAATCAATGTTTTTTATGGTTCTATTTTCTACACCATCTTGAACCATTTGGTTTTTGTGCTTAGGCTTTTGTAACATCCCGATCGGATATTACTAATTTAAATAATTAAAACAGGAATATAAGTATAAAATCACATTTATGATAATTCCTTTTCCCAAAACGCGGGAAAATTTAAAACTTTATTTCAACGCTCCAATTATAACTAAAATTCACGGCGTTCAATTATTCCAGTTGTAAACAATTTATAAAGCCATTACAAAAATAGTCCATGAAGCTTCTATGAAGAAAACTATTAAAAACTCCCACAGCTGGCCCCCACTTTGACTCTAGGCATCCACATGCTCACTTGCATCAACATCTGCTCCCATGTAACAAGTTACATGATCATCGCCCCACACACACACAGATAGGGTGAGCTAAAATACAAGAAGGGCAATTACAACATGACATAATTAAAGCATTTCATAACCATAACCCGTGATAGCCCCAATCCTCAATCCTCCACTTCCAAACCTTATGTTCAACGCATCTTTATTCTATACCCTTTGATGAGTACACTAATTGATCTTTGCTGCACGAGTGTCTACTTGCTGATACGATGATCTTTGCTGCACTGATTGAGCCTTAATGTAAAGGAAGAATTGCCATGTGTCATTCCTACTTTTCTTGAATGACTTGCTCATGTTTTGTTTATACTCAAATATTTAGCTTGATTCTTTTGTTTTACATCTTAGGTGAATATGTAAGATTTGATATTACTGAGGCATTTTTTGTTTTAGCTACTTGGGTAAATAAGTCCACCTTGATATTAATCCATTGGTAGCCATCTTGAGCTTTAAGCCTCTTTTTCTTGTTGTAAGCCATCATAAATCCTTATAAAGAAAAAAAAACCATGTTTTCCTTACCTTAAGAAGAAAGAAAGAGCTAGTGGATTATGTTAGGATTGGTTGAGAACTAAAGTGTGTGGGTGAGTACGCCTGTCCAACCAGGAAGAGACATATAGCATCATCTTTAACCTTGTATCCACGCACCACCAGCAAACGGAAACCATGGCAACAACCTCACCTGCACCATGAGCCTAGACCGAAGCCCCATTAGCGTGGGATGAACCAGAACAACATCGCTTGTCTCATGTCCACGAACATGCATTTTCACAAGAGTAGATCAAAGAGAAAACAACACCAAACATGTCTCTCCACCACAAGCTCCCTTCATCTCGCCGACGATCAACCTCGTGTCACCATCAAATTATATTGCATAAGGAATCCTCTAACCATCAAAACACATCTAAGTAGCCAACATAATCATGAACTAGAACACACGAGCAGCGAGAATGAAGCCAACCATTGTTGTATCGCAACGAGACGTCCGTTGCCTTCCACGAACTCTGTTAGCCATACTGGAACAGTGCCGACATCACCTCCTTCACCACTCTTTGACCGTCGCTAACGTCCAAGTATAGCTGTTGCGCCTGAAGTCGACCACCACAACAACGTTATTGCATCACTCCTCCCTACACCTAAACAACCATATGAAGAATATGCTTGATTTTGGAGAGAGAAAGAGCTGCCACGTGGAATGTTCTCATTGTCCATCAAAGGGTCAACCAATGATTGGTCGATACTAGTCAAACAAAAGGGGTTTAAGTGCAAATGTTAATATATTGGGACTTATCTACACATTCGGACTGTGTGATTAAAAGGATTGATTTAAAAAATTAATGCAAATATTATTTGGTGATAATTTATAAGATATCTTTAAATAATTAATTAATTTAATTAAATCATAAATTTTCAACCAACTATATTTGTCAAATAGTCTATATCTCTCCAAATGTTTTTAAATATTCATAAAGATTATAAAGATAAATAATATCTATTAAAATATATTTAAGAGATTTTAGCAACAGAAAAGCCATGTCCAAGTCCTATATAAAGAGATCAAGGGGTAGCATAAAAGACAGGCTCAAAACTTTAGAGTTTAGGAACCCTTAAGGGGGGCCTAATTCCGTTCTCTATCTACACTTTCTTTTCTTCCATTTTTATTTTTATTTTTCATTCCTTGTAGAGCTAAGCTTCAAGGGTTAGTTCCATTGTAATTTCTTAATTGGATTTTGAGCTTAGAATAAATTTATTTGTTCTTTTGATTCTTATTATGATTTATTTTCATCTATATCTTTTGGTTCTTAATCGAGTAAAAGTAATGATTTTTACATTGTAGTAAGTTAGCATAGTGTTAAATCTACATAACATACCAATCATATGAGTCTAATGGTTTTTAAATTTTAATTGAGAAGTTACTTTGGTTATATTTAGAAACTTTCATATGATTGAATGAGGTTTTGCTAATAATTGAAAATTTTGTTTGATTAAAGGTTAAAACTTTGATTAGAATTAATCAATAAGTTACTTTGGTTAATTAGCTTTTTACTAGATATAAGAGGTAAAAGAATAGACATGATTAGGATTAGTAAAATTTAATTGAGAAGTTACTTTGGTTAAATTTACTATGATTAATCTATAAAGTTCTTGCTTTTGATTGAGAAGTTACTTTGGTTAAAAGTGAGGATGCCAACTAATTAATTGAGAAGTGTTATTGATTAATTTGAAATCTTAAACAGGAAATAAATAACAATAATCTTTAGAAAAACAATGATGAATTCTATTTTGAAAAAAATCGTGGAATCAACCTATTTTATTTACTATTTTTTTTATCTCTTTTTATCTTTTCAATTCTATTTCTTTCTTTTTTTATCTTAATCCTCTTAAATTTTTATTATTTTATTTGACTAACTCTTTTATATAGTTTGTATAAGTACTAATTTGTTAGAAATCAATTGCACGTTCGTTGGTAGATGACTTAGGGTTGACTTTACCCTTTCTATTTTGTTGGCTATAATCTTTGCAATATTGACGTTGCTATAATTAGTAGTATTAATTTGATCGCTTCATGACAACGTTATCAAATTTATTTAAGTACGTATTTTTGCCCTCATTTGACATTTAATTTTGGATATTTAATTGAATATTTGTGCTTAAGGATTGATTTAATTATGATTTTTAATAATTGGATGTATTGAACTTGTGTGATAAAAAATATCTTAAAAAAGGGATTTTTTGTTGCATAAATTATTCTTGAATTCTAACATTTGTTGATGAAGCTGAAGTTAAATTTGACTCTTTAAAAATTTGAAATTAAATTGTTTGAAGATACAAAATAAAGCCAAAATTAGTACATCATGAAAAAAGAAATAAATCAAAAGCTAAATGTACCCCCTATTTCTACTAACTCTCACCGCTCCTGTATTTAGCTTTCGATTTATTTATTTTCAGGATTTACTGATTTTGGCTTTATTTTGTATCTTCAAACAATTTAATTTCAAACTTTTAAAGTGACAAATTTAACTTAGCTGCATCAACAAATGTTAGAATATCCAAGAATAATTTATGCAACCAAAATCACTTTTTAAGACATTTTTTATAACACAAGTTTAATAAGTCCAATTACCACAAATCATGATTAAATCAATCCTTAAGCACAAATATTCAATTAAATATCCAAAATTAAATGTCAAATGAGGGCACATTTTTCACGTCTAACATTCACAAATCGAACATAAATCGTGTGATGTAATAAACCTATTTTGTGTTAGTTCCTGCTATTTCTCGTAACCACCTGGCTTTGATACCCAATGTTGATTTAGAAGGTAAGATACAAACAACTATTTTGTGAACAGAGGCAATCATGCAACTCTCTGTTATTTCAAAAAATGAAATGGCTAAGTTTTTAGACTTTAGGCTTACAACTACTTTGCTAAAAAAATTGCAAAACATTTACACTAACAACTTTATTCCTTAAGTAATAGGTAATAAAGTACAACAAAATCCAAAACATAAACAATAACTATTAAACTATTTTGACTCATTCAACATTGACACTACCATATGACACTGATAGTTCCACGTGACACGACGTAGACTTGATACATGAACAAAAAACTTAGAAAAGAGAAAATAAAGATAATTAAGAAAATAATAAACAATGAACTAAAACGTGGCATGTTTGATAATAGGCATTGATATTGTAGTGCGGAGTTAGAGTTTGAAAGTAAAGTTCTTAGTTAAAATTGAAGTAGAAATGTGTCAAACGGTGTCACTAGTGCAAAAAGGGCTTATTATGACAGGTGAAAAGGACTTATTATGATAGGTATTATGGTGTCATAATTGTAGGAGTCATATAAAGTGCGCTCTTTCTATGACGTGGCGAAAACCTATCATAGTAAGTCTAACTTACTATGACATATATTTCTATACCTAACATAATAAAGTGAGTATTTTTTTAATTTTAATTTTTTTTCAATTTCCTCCATTCATAATAATATTACTTGAATATCACTATACAATTTTAAAATGAAATAATTTCATTGACTTACTTTATAAAACAACATTATCCAAAAGAGTCTTACTCTATCAAATTATATATACATAAAGAATCCTACAACTTTAGAATTTATTCATACATATCCTCACTATGAACCAACCACCTAATAGGAACAAGAAAATTGCAACAACCAAAACAACAATGGCTTCTTTTCCAAGTTCTTTCTGCTATCTAAAGTCCATTATCATAATAATCTACAAAGCAATAAAAAAAGTCCAATGAGAAATTCTATTAGTCTATCAAAGGGTCCTTCCAAATACTAATCAATTCCAAATTCACTTTGTTTTGAAAACCTAAATTTCCAAAATCCAATTGCATACAAAATCTCTTTCTACGTTAATTTTCTACACCAATTAAAATGTAGGACCAAACCTATATAATGGAACCATTTTACAGCAAAAATCAACACTACACATGATCAAAATCTCCACCTAAACCACCTTTCTAGAATTTTTTTGGTCTTTCTCAATGCTTCATATACAACATACCAAACAATATATGTATTAATGTACGTTGTGAATGGTTCAATGACCCTTAGGAAAAAATCATAATTCTCATAAACTTCCTTTCTTATTAATACTTGCATCTTTCTTTGGTAAGAGTGGGGACTAAGTGGCCACTTAAAATTATATTATCTACACAACAACAAAATCACTTAAGAATTCTACTTCACCTTGTCGGTTCATAGACCCAACAACAAACTCCATCCAAATTGTAATTGCTGCCAAAATATAGAAATTATTTGAAGAGTTCATTGGTTAAAAAAATTAGATAACACCTACAATTAATAGCAACCGCTAATATCATATACATAAGAACTCATACAAAAAATATGGTACCAAGGAGATCCACTTTTGCACCTTAAGTTAACAAATGATTTTGGATGTGCAGAAATATTGGAACATGCTTACCCTTCCATAGTTCCTGAGCTTTCAGCTACTACAATTTCATGTAATTATTCAAAAGGTGAAATAGACAAAGAAAAGAAGAAATCAAACATATAATTAGTTAGAAGGTGAGTTAAACATAGAAAAAAAGAAAGCAAACAGATAAGTTGTAATGGAAACTTACGAGTGGTGTCATTGAGTTGTTCTTTCTACTCATTTTCGATGCACTTCTGCCACTTCTGCAACATTTCCTTTAACCTCATAATATGCATCATCCTTGTCAATTCAAGAGCTCTTAAGTGGCTACCCTAATTCAAGAGCTCAACCCTATAATTTTACCATTTAAAATGAAGAACAATACTAAGAACTCTTTATATATAACATGAGGACAATGGAGAGTCTCTATTATAAAAGAGACAATTTCTCAAATTATAAAAGAATAACTTACGGTTTAAAACTTTAGTTCAAAAGGTCATATGCTTCTTTGCATGTGATACTTGAAAAAACCAAATTCACGATTTATGCACAAATAATGATTGATGAATTTGAAACCATCTAAGTAAAATAAAATAAAACCAATTAATCTTAAAAATAAAGGCAATAAATCAAAATTCAAAGGAATACAAAGAGAGAGGTATAATTTCTTTGCAAGAAGAGCGGTAGAGAGGTTAGGAGTTGAGACCGAAAGCACAACCATGTTGGCCTTTATAATCAACAAAGCAAAAACAAGAAGAACACACTACATACTAACCCTAATTGAACAAGGCACCACAACAGTGGACTCACGAGGCAAACAACATAGTGCGTGGAGTTGTAGCGCCAGCTCTCACCATGAAATTCGATTGCACCCATTGGGGTTCTGGGTTTCTTATGAACCTAGGCGAAATAGTTCTTTCCGAGATAAGGATTCATATCACAAGTTGCCCTTCTCGCCTTTATGATGGAAGAAACCCTAAGTGAAGATAGGAGGACAGTCCCCAATCTCATGTCAACTGTAAGACCCGAGAAAATTAAATAGTTAATTAAATAATTATTTAATAAATGCGGGTAATAGAAGCCCTTAAGGTATTTAATGCAGAGAGCTATGACATGAAAAAGTACTAGCTCAAGTGGTTGAGAGTACTTTGTTTGTGTGAGAGGACTTGGGTTTGAGTTCTATGTATGCCAATTGTGTGTTATTTTAATTTATGCATTATTTTGGTGATATACTTGAATGCTAGACGTGATAATAAAATCCTAAAATTGTAGGAATTATCACAAATATGAATTGGTTGATTTGGTTGTGCATTTAACTTGGTAATTGTTGAGTTGTGGGTTCAAACCTTGCTAAGAACAAAACTAATTTTCTTTTTGGCAAATTTCTTTTACATGGTATTGAAGAGAGCTAGAAACCCTAGCTGCATAGGGAGGAAGTCTAATGGGCTAGAAACAATCAAATAATGGTTCATGATTAGTTATTAACATGATACTTAAGGTAATTTTCGTTTTAGCATTAAGCACACTTAATTAGGGTAGAAAGTAAGAGAGAGAAGGCTAATTGGAGAGGCAAAGGGTACTGCACTTTCGTGTAAGGGCTGGACATAGAATTTCCAGAAGAGTAATACCGATTGCAAGGAGTGGGGAGATTGAAAAACTTTTTTGGAGTGCAAGAGAAGGCTAAGAAAGCTTTTGGGTTAGAGACACATCAAGAATTTGATTTTTAGAGCAAGGATTTCTGGTAAGGGGAGTTGCTTTCATGTGTTTTCATTGGAAATAATGTACATTGTATTGTGCAACTCTTCTTGTATGCAAATTTCCCTGGTCTATGTTGTTTTGCGCAAGTTTCTAGAATTTCGCCAAAAACCGCATAGCGGGTAGGTATATACCGCCAGGCGACGAATCAGATCCAACCCAGAATATGGGTTCTGTCACGAGTTGTCTGGCGGCGAGGGGGGAACCGCCAGGCAATGTCTGATGTTTGTGGCTGGTTAGCTGTGTTTTTGTGAGTTTTATGATATATTGATATTTCTATATTAATTTGAATGTTTGTTTAATCGTTTATGCTATGACATTTTGAGTACTGGGTGTCTGTGATTATGGGTCGAGAGGTGAACATGGGAGTTCATGCTAGAATTAATAACTCAATTGAATGGATGGATTCAATGATTTGCCGATATTTTATTGTAAGGATATGATATTAGTAGGTTAGACAACCAAACTATGAGAAGTGGTAAGGGATTCTCGCGGGTGCAGAAAAACCTGGGTTTGTACCCAAAAACTGATGTACCGCCTAGCGGAATCGTAACAACCACCAGGCGATAGCGTGAAACGAGTCTTGTTCTGAATATGGGTCAGTTGAGTATAAGAGAGATGGGTCGCACATTGAGTTAGATTAAAATTGGTGTGAAGAAAGAAAAGAAAATAGAGGTGTAAGGGTTGTTAAAGATATAGACAATGTAGTAATGGTGGGGTACACGAGACACATTTATATTAAATAGATAGAGGACTCCTAGTGGTAATCTTCTACTAATATAATGGAAATTAGTGAGGGAAGAGAGTAATTAAATGTTATAATGGATGAAGTGACTCTTGGTTTTGGCATGCGAATTGATAATAATTGAATAAGGAGAGTGTATAGCAAACAGAATAAGTATGAAGGTTAAAAAGGGTAGATTATAATGCAAGGAGATATGATAAATGCTAATTGAGAGAGGACTTCTGGAAAGAGGTTTAGTTACTTAGGCATGTGTTGTAATGGCAGGAAAGAATACGGAACAGTGGTTAGAGATATGAATGTCATGATGTTGTGTGTGTGAACTAAGGTAAAGTGAGAGGGAGGTGCAGGTATGCACAAGTGTGTATCATAAGTATGTGTGTGATGATGATAACCAAGCCTAGAGTGTAAGTGTATGAGCCACTTATGTCATAGAGAGTTGGTAAGAATATTGATAAAGCACACATTGTAAAATGGGGGTGATAACACTGTCGTTGACGTGATCAAATTAATACTGCTTATCTATAATAACTTCAGTATTGTTAAGAAAGTAATCAACAAAATAGAAAGGGTAAAGTAACCCAAAGTCGTCTCCTAACGAACACGAAATTGATTTTTAACAAGTTAGTTCTTATAAAATCTATACAAAACGGTTAGTCAAATAAAATAATAAAAATATAGGAGGATTAAGATAAAAAGATAAAATAAGATAGAAACAATAGTAAAGAAAATAGATCGATTCTATTGCTTTTTCAAAATAGATTCATCACCGGTTATCTAAATATTATTGCTCAATTAATTATTGTTATAGATTGAAAAATTAATTAATGTAAAGTCTCAATTAATTTGTTGGTGTTCTCACTTTTAACCAAAGTACAGTCTCAATTAAAAGTGAGAACTTTTAGATTATCCATAGTAAATTCAACCAAAGTACAGTCTCAATCAAATTTACTATGCCTAATCATGTCTATTCTTTTATCT
>Ga0214542_1004226_pt1 | contig 28658 bp, 18 predicted proteins | sample CNSS1metaG_FD_160096 | JGI IMG/M metagenome (GOLD analysis project Ga0214542, IMG submission 160096) | Root nodule microbial communities from cowpea collected in UCLA plant growth center, Los Angeles, California, USA - CNSS1 | ecosystem: Host-associated > Plants > Roots > Nodule | place: USA...
GAAAATGAATTTGGAACTAGACATGGATAGAACATCCCAAGAGTTATGATCTAGGAATAGACATTATCTCTTGGTCATTCTAGAAATGTGATCTTAATGCAAATTGTATGCTAAAATGGCTAAGGAATTTGAGTTTTAACATATGATTTAGAACTTGCTTCTAAGGGATTAGAGTAAGTGTGCTTTTAACATGAATGTGAGTACGTAGAGATGTTTATATTGTGTAGTGTTGCATTACGTTGATTCATGAAATCCAGTCCTAATGATGCCTTTTACCGAATCACATCTTCATTTTTATAATTTTGCATGCTTTATTTTACATTGAATTAAAAATGTTTTTCACAATTGCTAAAACTAGTAAATAATCACAAGTAGATTAACAAACACAAATCCCTTGGGAAAACGACACTTGGACTACCATTTTACTACTTGAAACGAATTGGTACATTTGCCAATAAGTTAACAATATCATAACATGTATATGCTCTTAACCATAAATAGGGATGTCAACGGGTAAATATTTTCTCCGTACCCGTACCCATATCCGTCGAGTATCCATTATATGGGTACTCACATAATTTTTTAATATCCATGGATATTTACAAAAAAATAAAAATAAATATTTAATAACATATTTTAATCGTAAATTCAAATAAAATACAATACATAACATTCATAAATTTTAAAAAATGTCCAAATAACCCATTTAAATAGTGTTGAATGACAGTTTACAAAGAAATGAAATTTTTTTAAAACCAATTGATAAAAAAATAACTCATTCAAAATCAATATGGTAATTTTAATCATACTTTTTTATTTTTTATAATTTAAATTAGAGTATAGCGGGTACAAGTATCCATGGGTACGGATACTATGATACCCGTACCCGCCCCGTTAACATGTGAGTATAAAAAATACACGTACCCGTTATCCGCGGGTATCCATTTACAATATTCATTTCCTACCTGTTGCAGGTTTTATCCACATATACTCGCGAGTACGAATTTTTTTTATCTCCCTAATTATAAATTTAATTAAATAGATCATTTAAATACTTTAGCTAATAATATAATGACTTTAATACATTTAATTATTTACTAATATATATATATATATATATATATATATATATATATATATATATTTAATCCAAATTGCTAACAGGTCGGCTTTGAAAGAGATTCATCGAAGAGTTAAAGTTTTAGAGAGAATATATAAAAGAAGGTTAAGACAAATAGAAGCATGCTTTCAGGGATGGAGGAAAATAATATAATAATAAAAGGAAAAAGAAGATAAAGTTAAAAAAATAATAATTTCACGTGAAGCAAAAGTCTCAAGGCTTTAACATACTCCATGCGTTTTCTATTTGATAGAAATAGTTTTGTATTGTTTCATTTATTATGATAAAGTGACATGTCTTGAATTAAAGTATGGAGAATGACAGGGCAACTGTTTAGGGAAAATTAAATTATATCATATTTAGTTATTTATTTATTTCATTTTTAAAACAACCGATAATTAAAGGTAAATAAAAGGATATGATATATATTTAATAGAAAGTATTGAGGCGAATGCCATTGCCCTTGTCCTTGTGCCACTGTTTAAGAAAAATTAAATTCCTGCATTTATTTTATTTTTATTAAAATAAGTGATAATTAAATGGAATAATTTTATTGAGGGAATACAATCAGTCTGTGTGGCTAATGGAAATTGTAGTTCAGAATTTCAATTAATTAGAGTGGATGGCAAGAAATTTGTATTGTTAAGAAACAAATATTATGCATTCCGTTTAAGAAAAGTATATATCTAACTAACACAATCTAAAAGAAATGTTAAAAAAATATAATAATATTATTTCAATTAACATAATTTAAATAAATATTAAAAATAAATAAGATTGTATTAATTTAATCAAAACTAATTTAAATTAATATAATTATTAAAAAAATAAAAATTAATATTAACTAAATTTATACTAAATTTAATAAATATTAAAAAAAATTGTATTAATTTTATATTAGTCGACACACACTGTTAAATAAAGATAAATATAAAATTAAAACGAAATTACGGTCAACAAAAACTAAGATTAATTTTAACATATTAAAAACAAACAAAATTAACTTTCATAGATCAATATTAATTTGAATAAATAATTCTAGTATCATTTTAGGTCTATTTTGTCACTTAATATGTATTTTAAACTTAAATAAAATTAAATTGGTTAAGTCAGTACTAACTTCATCTTTTTACTTTTGATAATTTCTTACTGTTTTTTGGCAAATTAATAGATAATATTATCATAGTTTTTTTTAATTATATAAATTTTTTTTAATGTTTATATATTTTCTTTAATTTTATATGATTTTTTTTTAATTTAACTATTTACTTACTTACAGGTTTCTTTTTAAGTTTAACCATTTTTTAAATTAAATAAATAAAAATCATTTACAAAATAAATAAAAATTATTTATAATCGAAAGTGTTTTTACTATTATTAGTTTAGGTAGTTGGCTTTGTAGAAAATGGTAAGAGGTTATTGTTACCTAATAAGTTATAGAGTCTTGCTAACTGCTGTACACCGGTTAAGAATAGTTAATATACAGAAATTTTACAAAAGTACATAATTAAATATGATATTAACTAAAATCTGACTTAACAACTATTAATGTAATTTTATTTAAATTAAAGGACAAAAATGTCTATAAATGTTGTACATGTGTGTTTAATATTTTATTTAATATTCATCAATAAAAATTAAAAAATAATTAAATAATAAAATAAATATATTTTAATGTTTAAATTAATTAAACATAAGAAAGTTTAAATTAACAAAAAATCATGAAAAAAAAATAGTGTTGAACATCAAAAATTATAAAAAATAATAATTAAAGTGTAAATTTTGAGTGGAAACTTTAAAAATTCCAAAGTCTTTGTTTTGTATCAAAAAAATATTGTCTAAAAATTAAAAGGATGTTTTTGTCTTTAAAAAATTTATAATATGCATTTATACTATTTTAATTAATGTATTTAATTATTTGAGTTTTCAATGTAAAAATTATAATACCAATACACATTAATAATTCTTTAACCAGTGTTCTTAGAGCACCGGTTAGCATTCTCCTAAGTTATATCGACTTAACACTGAAACCATTAATATTACTTCCCCATGCTAAAAATCAACTATATTTGGCAAGGCATAATTGCTTTCTTCAAAAGCTCAAAATTATCATAATTAATTCCATTATTTTGCAGTTGGAGGCATTAATGGTAAGAGATTGTTCTATTTAAGGTGAGTTTCTCATCCCTCTCCACATTATCTCATTCCTTACCTCTCTTATTTGTTTCTTCAAATCTTCACAATGTCACTTGCTGGAAAACTCAGCACTGAACTTCCAGTCCATGCAACTGCAGAAAAATGGTTCCACACCTACACAAACCAACTTCACCATATTCAACACGTTACTCATAAAATTCATGGAGCCAAACTCCATCAAGGTGATGATTGGCATGCCAATGATTCCGTCAAACACTGGACCTATATCGTCGGTAATTAAGTTTATGATTAAGTTTTTTTTTATTGGGGAAAATTCACTCAAATATTACAAAAATGGACAAGTAAAAAAAGTGTTTGTTGGTCATGAGTCGTGTGGACAAATGACGATTTCAAAAGCAAAGTCACAAGAATTTTATACAACTTCATTGTGAAGTCGTCATGCTTTTTCAAAAATTAGTATTAAAGTTATTATGACCCTTTACGACTTTGTTTGAAGAAAAAAAATACGAAGAAGTTGTGTGGATTATTCATACTTTGCTTTTTAAGTTGTTATATTATTCCATGTCTAGTATTTGTATTTTGTTCATATTGGTAATATCTAGGCAAATTTGTTCCAAATATGTAAAATATATATATTTGTCAATAAATTAGAAACTACTGTATCATGTTGCTTTTGGTTTCTTACATAATGTTGTGGTTGCTTGTGAAACAACAGACGGTAAGACAGTAACATGTCATGAAGCCATTGAATCCGTTGATGAGCAGAAGAAAAGGATTGTGTTCAAGCTCTATGGTGAAGATGTGGATAATAAGTATAAGGTGTTGAAGCTAATCTTTGAAGCCATTGAGAAGGGTGATGGAAGTGCTGCAATTAAATGGAGTGTTGAATATGAGAAGGTGAGTGAGGATGTTCATCCCCCATATGGGTACTTGGAATTCTGCGACCACTGCATTAAAGATGTTGATGCTTACCTTATCAAGGCTGAAGAAAATGCCAACAAGTAAGAATTGAAAGATGCATGTGGCCAAAGATAATGCTCGTGTATGGCAATAAGTGTGAAAGTTTGATGAGGAGAATAATGGTATATGGTTTGATGTGAGTGTTGTGTTCAATAAGTGGTCAATGGTGGTTTTACATGTTTTAGACTTGTATTAATGAACTTATAAATCTTCCATGATGTACTATAGGAAGATGAAAACAACCATGATATGCTATTAGTTTTTGCCAATATAAATATCCAAGCTAACAGACATAATTTAGGAACATAATTTAGGAGAGAATCAAGCTAACAAATCCTTATTGATTACAAATCTGAATAATTAAAATAATTTAAAATCTAATTATTATGATTGATATCCTTCCACAAGTTGTATAATCTGGAAGAATGATGCAAGTTGGACAATAAGGACTCGAACCGGGGCGAAGTAGAGGCTTTGTGAGAATATCAGCAAGTAGATCATCAGTAGACACAAAAGACACTCGAAATTTGCCATGTTGGATATTTTCGTGGACAAAGTGATAGGCTAAGCCTATATGTTTCATTCGAGAGTGGAAGACACGATTAACACTTAGATTTGTGACACCAATATTGTCACAATATATAATTGGATTGGCGGTTGGCGTGTGACCAAGTTTGGTGAACAAGGAAAGGACCCAGTGTAACATCCTCAACTACCAGATATTACTAATTTAAATAAAATAAAATAAAAATAAATACAAATTCAAAAACCACCACGCACTCCCGACGCCAGGCAGACCTTGGTTGTTGCAAACGGTTATGGACAGAAATCCAAAAACGCGAAAAACAAATAGAATTGGAAGAAAATAAGTTCTTGTGTTTTTCATTAAGTTCTTGTTTTCCATGAGGTTGATTGTTCCTAATAAAGTTTGTGATTTTTGTTGCCATCGTGTTCAGATACTGTTGCAGTTTTGCACCTAATATTGTTGCTTGCGTTTCGCACTCACAAGTTCCTATTATTACCTTAAAATATTTTATTTAATGAGTTTATATTTTTCTAATATATTATTTATTTTTGGTATGATAGATATGTGATTAATTATATGCTTAAATATATTGATTTATTATATGATTTAAAAAGTGGAAATCCTAAACGCTTTAGACACTTGTGACTCAATGAAAATTTCTAACCACAAAGGTAACATAAGCCTTTTTCTTTTCTAATTTGCGTCTTAGCCAAGGAAATTGTTAATGCCCAACACTCTATTAGCCAAAGCAATAAATGCTTTGTAATACTCAACAATAGAATTAGTTTGGGTAAGCTTGAAAAGAGAAGCCCGAGGACACTCATATGTTGTTGGGCCAAAATCAAGGGCGAGTGCCTCTGTAAACGCATGCCAAGAACGAAAAGAATTATATATAAAATTTAGTTAAAAAAAATTATGGTATGCTCAAAATATATATATAAACATCAATCTATATTTTTATCGACAAGTTGCATATTTTATTTTTCCACACAACTACAGTAATTGGTACTATATATGAATCAAACTTTTACAATTTTTTTAATAAATTTCCATAGAATATAAATTTTAAGTATCCATGAATAATATCACATGGCTAGGACAAGACAAAGAACAATTACATTAAGAAGTTATTCCTTGTACATAATTGAAGTTCAACAAACGCAAAGGACTACCAAAATCAATTAACATTAAAAAAAAAAAAAAAACCAAAGTCTACAACAAACAAAGAATTGTCTCTCTGACAAGAAAACTTGTCAATTTTAATACTTTCCACTCCTTATTATATAAACATCGAAAACTGAAACCAAGCAAGATCAATTCAAACCATTTAGCCACAACAATTTAGTGAGTAAAACCCTAATTTTTTTTCCCTATAACACATATTTTAGAGCTATGGCTTTCAGGCAAAGAACACCAACGTTTCGTCCTAACCTTTCTATTCGACGCGTCTATGAAACTTTTCAGCCACGTTCAGAGATAAAAGATCTCCCAGAAGCTTATCTTCTACGTCTTTATCTTCCTGGTTTGCAAATCTCACTCTTCTCTTAGTTCATGCCTTTTCATTCCATTATAAATCAACAAATTCCATTTCAAGTATGAATTTGAAATAAAACCAAATGTACTAAATTCAATTTTCATTACATTTTAATATTTATTTATGTTGTTGGGCAAATAATATAAAATTTATTTTACCAAACTGGTTTTATAAAATTAAGTTATATATATTTAAATTTTATTATTTTAATATAGTGTAAGACTCATAAGAGTCTACTTTAATCAAGATTTAGGTCCATTGTATTTGTAATATAATATTTTCAAGTTCGATGTTTTTCATTTGAGAAGTGTGTTTTTACTACTTTAATATATGTACGATACATATAAAATGTAGAATTGAAAGAAAAGACAAATAAAGTAAAAGCATACATGTGTATAAGTTTTGAATCAAATGACACACAAGAGGTAACAAATCCAGCGAAAGATTCACGACATAATCTATAATAATATATAAAGAGATTATCTTTTTTTATCTACTTTTCAAAATATTAATTTTATCTTTTAAAATATAATTATTTATTAAATTTTTTAAAATTGACCCGTTACTTTTACATGTCTTTTATAAAATTGTCTATCTCTGCTTCTTCTTTTCTTTTTTTAATTTATCAACGGTTATTCTCTCATTTTTTTTCTAATATATTTTACTTTATTTTTAATAAATATAATTTTATTTTATATATTAACTTAATAACATTACAATATCATCACCTACTAATATAATATTATGTATATTTAAAAAATGCGTACACACAAGCGCAATAGCGTCTATGTGTATGCTAGTTAATTATAATGTATTTCGAAATATGAAGGACTAAATTGGTTCAAAGTTTCGAAATGGACTAATTCTAAAATTCATTGAAAGTTAAGGGACCAAAAACATATTTAACCCATAAATTAATTTTAATTTATAGAGAAAGTTGTCATTTTATTTTATTTTTTCTTAGTTTTTTTTTTTCTAAAATTTCTTATAAAGAATTTTGTTCGAACAAACCAAACCAACTAATTCACCCCGTGGGAAAAAAAACATTTATTTTCTTTCTTTTTCAAGAAAAACTGCATCATTCTCACACTCCCATACAAGTTTTTAGTCACATTCATATGATGTTCAATATTGCTCAATAAACAATTAGCTTCAACGCTTACGTAACAAAACATAAATTTAAAAGAGTTTATTTCTTAAAGAGAGTATTTAATTCAATTCATGCAATGTAATATAATTGACATTGTCCATGTTTATCATGTAGATGTGTCTTTGTTTTTTCACTTCTGAGTAACCAAATTCCTTTCATTTCAAGTTATCCAATAGCTATGTTCATGTTTACTATAAATTTAAAACATTAATTATAACAAAAAAAAAAGTTTCAACTATAATATGAATATATAGTTTACATTAATGGTTCAAAATCGTGTTCATATTAAAATCAATTTTACCAAAATCTAACTCAACACGAGAGAAACTATTAAATAGAAATCAACCATTATATATATATATATATATATATATATATATATATATATATATATATATATATAAATAAGTTGGTCATTAAATATGCAATGTGCTTTCAATTATTATTTTAAAAAATAAAATATTTTAGTAACTAAATACATAAAAGTTCTACAACTACAACTCATGATTTCCTATTGCAAAATTTAATAGAAACCATAAACATGTATCTTACTCCTCCACCACCGAATAACTCTTCCAAACATACTCTAATAAAAAGATAAATTGAGTTTAAATATGTTTTTCTGCTTGTTCTTTACGTAACATTTGCATGCATGTGTCGAACTAATTGTCTTCCTCACGTAAATTTTACAGGTTTTCAGAGGGACAGCGTAAAGGTAACCTATGTGGCCTCTTCACGAACGGTGAGAACTACAGGAGAAAGACAAATTCAAGGCACGAGATGGTACCGATTTGACCAATCCTATCCCATTCCTGATTACTGTGAACCAGAGGCACTTCAAGCAAAGTTTGAAACTCCAGTTCTCACCCTTACAATGCCAAAGAAACCCACTTCACAAGATGAAAAACTCCAAGATTCTACCACTACACCACAACCTACAACAAAAGTGGAAGAACCAATTCAAGGGAACAAAACTGTTCCACCATCTTCACAACCAATTAAGGATCATGGTGAGCCTCAGATGGGTGAGAAGGAGTTGGAGGCAAAATCAAGCACAACCACAATGCAAGGAGATGAAAAGATTCAAAAGGGTCAAGAGGGATTTGAACCAAGACCAACACCAACAAGGAGAGCCACAATGGAAAGAGATGAAAAGATTCAAAAGGGTCAAGAGATTGAATCAGAACCAACACCAACTGTGCCAACCAAAATGGAAACAGATGAAAAGCCTCAAAAGGGTCAAGAGGAATTTGAACCAAGAGCAGCACCAGCAATGCTAACCAAAGCCAAAACTGCTGAAACGTACCAGAAGGGTCAAGAGGATTTTGAGCCAAAACCAACACCAACAATGCTAAACAAGGTCAAAACAGCTGAAAAACTTCAAAACGGTGAAGAGGAATTTGAACCTAAAGCAGCACCAACAGTGGAACCAATCAGCAAAACAGATGCACAACCTCCAAAGGGTCAAGAGGAAGATGATATAACAAATGTTACCAGAAAGCAAACAGTTAAAGAGCAATTGAAGGAAAAGAAGACAGAGGAAACAAGAGGTGAAGATTCAGAGAAGACAAGTTATGAAGATGCAGAGGGAACAACTGATGAAGATGAAGAGAAGGAAAGGATCACAAAAAGGGGAGTTCAAGAGAAACCTTCTAAATCAAGAATGTCTGTGAAAGATAAGGAGCAGAGTGATTTTGGACAGAAAGAAACCGTGACAGAAAAATTGTTTGCCAAGGAAGAAGAAACTTCTGCTCCAAAAATTCATAAGGGAAAGGAAAAGCAATCCAACAACAGAAGTTCTCTTAAAAAGGAACTGAAGAGTGAAGAGAATTCAATGGAAAAGGTTGGTTCTGTCACCCAAGTTTTCACAAAATTTGCAGAAGGGGCATTGAATGAGGAAGAGAAAAAATTAGCAGCAAATATTGGTGCTGCAGTTCTTGTCATTGCTGCATTGGGATATTACGTATCTTATAGGTTTGCCTCTTGAGGGATAACCAAAAATATGTTTTACTCAATGAATCTTTTCTCACACTTGTACATGAATGATGAACTGTAACTAAAATAAAAGGTGAATACCTTCTCTGATACATAATTCATGTTCTATACGAACGGGAACCAAGTGATATATATAAACGTATTCGATTATATTATTGAATATGTTCTTATTAAAAGTCTAGTTTTTAGAGATATTTACTTTAATATATATTTATAATTATTATATATAAAAGTTTAATAGTTTTTTTAGATGCATTATAGGAAGTAAGTAAAATACACCACTAATAATAATGTCAAAGTTCCTGTATTTGAAGGAGAAAATTATGATTATTGACCTATAAAAATGAAAACTTTCTTTACCTCCTTGAGTGTCTCAAAGTTCATACAAATGAAGTATGATTGTCAAACCACTACAGCTGCATAACACAGACGAAAATCACATATGACGGAGTTTTTGGGATAATTCAAAGAAGAGTCTCATTAACTATATTTTTGAGAATAATAAGAATATGAACAACCAAGGAAGCATGGAATATTCTTCAACAAGATTTTGAAACATATTCAAATGTAGACATGAGTCCAATCTACACATAAAGGATTGACAGTGGCGGATCTTGATCAAGAATTTTGGAGGGGACAGAATAATATAACTTTTTTTTTATCATTTGATTGGATCATTAGTATAACACTTTAAAAAATGACTCTTCTACAAAACAATTGGATAGTTAGATTGGATTATTAGTATAATGCTTTAAATACTTTAAAATTTGTGAAGAAATATAATTTAATTTGTTTTCATCTTCACGTGTAGCTTCCCTTTTACTACTTCTACAAAATAAATTCATTATTTTATTCTTCATCGATATGTTTTTTCTTAAATATATTAAAAAATAATTTATCATAATCTAATAAAATATTGAGAGACATAAGTATTAGAAGAAAAATATATTATAATCAAGTCACAATTAAAAATCGGTTATAAAAAAACACATAATGCATGATTTTTTTTCTTCTATAATCATAAAAAGTAAGTATACAAAAGGCTCATGAGATAAAAAATAATTTTAATAACTATTAAAGTTATATTTCATCATCAAGTAAGACAAGATAGAGTTACATTTTTTTTTCTTCGAGAAATGAAGGACACAGATGAGAAATGAGAACAAACATAAGGAGTGTGTGTCTAACTTCATTTTTCTTCAAAAAAACATATGATAGTGAGATATGAGTACAATTTTGTCAAAATTGTAAAAGGCAATGACAGAAGAAAATAAAAAATATTTTAATAAATGTTTGGTTTAATTACTCTTTTGGTTATTGTTTCCAAAAATGTAAGATGATCTTCCAATTCTTTTAGTTTCAATTTAATGGCAATTTGATATTTTTAGACGAAAACAGATACTAAAAGACTAATTAAACCTAAATATTTTTTTATTTTTTCTTATATTGGATTTTATGTTTTATTATTTATTAACATTAAATATTGTATTTTATAAAAGAAATAAAGAGACACAATTTAATTATCATCAATTTTTAAAATATACCATTTATAATTTTAAAATTTTTAAAATTTTTAAAAATTAAAAAAATGGATATATAATTTTGAAAAAAATCAAAAATATTGGGGGCCTAGGCCTCTCCCTGCTCCTATCATGCTTTGGGGATTGACACTACTCTTAACCCAAAACCTTGGCAATAAGTTTATGGACCTTCATCCTTATATGTTATTCAACTTTCTTAATTTTACTCAATATGAGACTTAAACTAACACTTGAATTCCCAACAAAATGGGAAAACATTAAAAGTTTTAACTCTGTTGAGATGCTTCAAATTTGTGTTTCTCAAAGTCTTACATATTTTATACTTTTCCTTTTTATTTCGTTTCCATGAAATATCTATATATAAAGTGCATCACCCAAACAACGAATTTGAACTTTATTTATCCCAGAAGTTATACCAATAGCTAGAGGGAAATTCAAAGTTAACTCATAATATTCAGCAATCAAAAAGGAATGAATTGTTTCTTCAGCAATCCATTCTCATCAAATCTTGAATATTCAGCTATATATATGACCCTACAATCAATAATTATTAAAGAAGACTACACAAAACAAACAAAAAGGAATCGATGGAATTGCAATCAAACCTAACTACGAGAATTTGGCAGCCAAAATTAGAAACAGAGGAGACACCAGAATCACACTCCCTACTTGTTCATCTTCCTGGTTTGTATACCTCATCATCATCCACAAAAAACATGTTTTTCTTTTTTTTTTTCTTTTTTTTTTCTCTAAATTCCCTTTAAAATAAAAAAGAAATATTCGTCAACCATTATTTCTCATACTCTTTGCACCTCCATACATTTTTTCCTGCACCTCCATATTTGTGAAAAGATTCGTTTGCCACTATTTTCTTCCTTTCATCTCCTTCTTCCTTCTCCAGTTGGCACTGCTCTCCCTCATGCCTTCTGCCCCACCGTAGGAATTTTTGAGTATATAAGAGTGCAAAAAGAAATCATGGAGGTGCAAGAAGAAAGAGACCACTTGTGATATGTTGGTGTAACCTTAATGAACTTTTTTATAAACATTTTAAGAGAGAGAAATAAGAAAAATAGCTAAAATAACTTTTTTAAATTTATTTTATTTATAAATTAATATAGAAAACGTTTTTTTCATATAAATTAGACTTGTCTCATTTTCTTATTTCTTTTTTATCTTACAAGTATTTATGGATAAAAAAAACTGATGGATTTTACTATATTTTCCGAAAAAATCTCTATATAGAGGGAAAATTTGTTTCTGTAATAAGATATCATATATCTAACTGTTATTTTGTCTCCCTAGGTGCTTATGAATTTCTTGGGTTTGTTTAGGTTATGCAGAAGATGATATAGGTGCTGAATTCGAGTATGATTATAGAAGAGTTAGGGTTTTTGGTGGACGATCACTTGGAGATAACAGATCAATCCGCTTCAACATTGCATATGCAGTTCCTATGAATTGTGACGTGAAGAAGCTAAAGGGTGTGTTCAAAGGAGAAATTTATAGCATTATAATGCCAAAGGTAACCATATCAAGGGAAGTGCAAGGTCAAATCGAAAACTGTGATGAACCAAAATCAATAATTGAGAGTCAAATAACTTCACCAAAAAGTGATTCTGTGCCTCAAAAGCGTGAAGAAGGAGTTTCAGAAGATGGCAAGAATCAAAGAAAAGTGAGGTTTGAAAGTAGTGAAAAGAAAAGGGTTGAAGGGAAAGAAAGAAAGGAAGAAAGTGAGAATGGTTGTGCATCAGGAAAACCATATATTGAATGCAAAGAAAAAGAGGAAATGAATGGTGAAGTTGGTGATATTGGATCATCAAAAAGGGTTGGGATAAAAGGGTTCAATGAAGAAGAAGATAAGCATGTGTTATTGTATACTAGTGCAACGGTTCTGGTGTTGGCACTAGGGGTTTATGCATCTTACAAGCTTCGTTCTTTAGCTAGAACATAAAGATATTCATCTTTTACGTATGATTATGCATATAAACATATATTTAAAGCCATTTTATAATCATGTGTCTTTTCTTTTTACTAACACCTAAACTACTTGTAAATCAAGCATGACAAGTTTTATAACAGTTGAAGTGTTATTTTAACTAAAATTTAAATAAATTATATAATATATAAATGATTACAAACTTTACTTTAACGACAAAAAGATCATATACTTTTCGATAAATATGTTGTTATAAATTATGTTGTTCAAACGTCGGTTTGATTCATTATTTGTTTAAAAGAATATAACCATAGTTGGAGTTTTGAATAGATGCTTTTGGAATAATTATAAAATACGAACTACTAGGATGTAAAGTTTAATTTTTATTGGAGTCATGACAATGTGTTTTATTTATTTTGTTTTTAATTATGTTCCCTTTTTCATTCTTTTGTATGATTATCATCCTTTTTCTATTGTAGTAGCATTATGGTCACATCTAGAATATGAAAATTACCTTTGGCCAACCAATTTCTTAATATTAGCTTTGGAAGTAGAATCACCAGAATTCACAATTTCTGTTTCCTCTTTTCTTTTCCATGTGTATGCATCTTCTTTATTTCTATTCTACGAGAGAAAGAGTTCAAAAATACTAATTTTGTTCAAAGTCAAATTTACGATATAAATAAAGAAAAGAAATGAAATAAATTTCATAAAAGAAATACTGAAAATTATAAAGTCTGAAACTAACAGCAACTCAACAAATGAAGAAACGTATATTCTATCAATAAAATTAAATTAAAATTATCTAAAACATCACATCAACTTGTCCATTTTTATTATCTTTCATCGTTCAGCTAAAACAATAGTTTTTTCAAACACTTCTTAATTTAACAATTTTCAGCTAGCTTTTTGGGCTTAAATTCGCTAAACGTACCCTTCAAGACATATTTATATATCCTAGGTTCACGTTTGCATGGTAATAAAAATTATTGTCTTCATGTTCAAATTGTTAATTTATTTTTTTGTCTAATTATTCTTTTGGTCTTGTTATCCTCCCAAAAGTTAAGTTGTTCTTCTAAATTTTTTTAGTCTCAATTTAATTACGATTCTTAAAAAATTGATACAATTTTATCTTTTTCGTTAAATATTTTAAAGCAGATAAAAAAAGATTTTATCAAAATTGATATTAGGATGATATTAATTACACCAACAACAAAACAAATCATCATTATTAACAATTTTAATTTAAATGAAAATTCTTTAATCCGGTTCAAGAGATTCAAAACAAAAATTCAAATTATATCAATTTTTTAAAAATCCACATCAACTTTAAAAAAAAGTGACCAATAATTAAACCTTAATTTTTTATCATTTGGCGTACCAAACACAATATCATTTTAAAAACACCCATTTTAAAAACACCCAACTTTTGACACTTGACAATTTCTAGTATTCATTATTATAGATGAAAGATAAACACAAATGAAAGGAGAGAGAGGGATCATAAAGCAGAAGCTAAAGAAGCACAAAGAATGGAGACAAAGAGAAAGAGAGTGCACTGTGTGGTTTTGGCATATCCACACCAAGGACACATAAACCCTATGCTTCAATTCTCCAAGCGTTTGCAGCACGATGGGGTGAGAGTAACATTCGTCACAAGCCATTTCTACTGCAAGACCATTCCCAACATACCTTCTTCCATCACTCTTGAAGGCATTTCCGATGGTTTTGATGATGCTGGAATCGCAGAAGCAGATACCATCAAAACCTACTTAGACAGGTTTTGGAAATTTGGACCACAAACATTATCAGAACTTCTCGAAAGACTCACCAGTTGTGGCAACCTAATTCACTGTGTCGTGTATGATTCCTTCCTACCTTGGACTCTCGATATTGCCAAGAATCATGCCCTAACTTGTGCTGTTTTTCTCACACAACCTCTCTTTGTTAACTGTGTCTATCATCATGTTCAAAAGGGGAATTTGAAACTTCCCTTGCCAAACCACAATGCTATTATTTCCTTGCCAGGGTTGCCTCTTCTTCAACCTTTTGATTTGCCATCTTTTATATATAGCTATGGTTCGTATTCTGCATCTTTTGAGCTTGTTGTGAACCAGTTCTCCAACATTGAAAAGGCTGATTGGGTCCTCTGCAACACTTTCTATGAACTGGAGAAAGAGGTAAATTAATCAGTTTCTCACAAAATTGGTCTACACCATTTTTTTTTTAAATGCTGCATTATTTATTGGTTTAATGCTGCATTATTTTAATATAAGCATCTAGATCCACACAAGTATTATTTATTCATATATATTCATAGTTTATTGGGTCCTGTGCAATACTTTCTATGAGTTGGAGAAAGAGGAAAATTAATCAGTTCATTACAAAATGTCTACATCAGAATTTTTGTAAGATATAGGGTTTGTTGTTAGATGTATTGGTTTAATGCTGCATTATTTTAATATAAGCATCTAGATCCACATAATTACTATTATTTATTCACACACACACATATATATATATATATATATATATATATATATATATATATTCATAGTTTGAGAAGTATATTTTAATTTCGTTGAAAGTGTCAAATATAAATTTTTTTCATAAAATTATTTTTCTTAAGATAGTCTCATATCATCACGATTAAGCAATAACATGCCATTTAAATAATCATATTGAGAGAGGTATTTTGAAAATGCTATTTAAAAATGATGAAAATAATTATTATAGAAATTTAAAAGTTTTGGCAAAGAATAAAATAATCGGTTCAAAAATTGAAATATTTAAATTGTTTAAAGAGATTTAAAAATGAACCTTTTTAAAACAAATAAAAGTTGCAATGAAATCAATTTATAATGTTTGAAAGTTTCCAAATTGCTTATTTCTAATAAATACTACGGTTCACTGATTTCAGATTTTTCTTCATCCCATGAGCATATCATAAAATCTTCATAAAAAATTATACATATTTGTGAGAAATTGCATTTTTACCAGGGATATAAATTTCTTTCTTATTATTCTTGCATAAATTATACTATTTATAGTTTTTAAGTTTAAACCATTCTCACTTCCATTTTAGATTCTCTTCTCATTTATTGTCTGTCATTTTTCTGAATTGCTCTTTGTTTTCGGCATTTCTATATATAGTTTAGGAAAGAACTTATAATTATAAGGATAATTGTGCTGTGCACCTATCTTCCTATAGGAAAATTATGTTTTGATATAATTTGGAAAGAGAAGAAAAATGTAGTTAGTGTTAAAAAGCAAATTTTGTCAAACTTTGTTAAGAAAAAGTTTGTCAAAAGATCATAGTCCGAAATAAAAATAAGCTTATAGGAAGGGACTATGATCCTTTCACAAACTTTTTTTTAACAAAGTTCGACAAAGTTTGTTTTTTAATACATACCAAACATTTTTCTTCTCTTTCCAAGTCATATCAAACCTTTATTTCATCCATTAAAGTATTGTCAAGTGTACTTTGTCAAAAATTTGTTAATAAAACTTTGTCGAAACATAATTTTCTTTTTGTTTTGACTACCTACTTTTCAGAAAGAGTGTTGTTCCATGAACCACTTTCTCTCTTCCCCTTCCCCCACAAATTTGACACAAATCTCTTCATCATCAAGATTCATATTATTGTTATCCATGGCTTTCATATTCTTACAACATTCATATTTAGATTCTATGACTTCTTCTACAGTCTTTCATTTCTCGTTTCAAGTTTTCACTTTCACTTTCTCAACAGTGTTATATTAAACAAATACGTTGGAAAGATAATAAAAATAGTAGATGCAAAATTCATATCAATTTTTCTGTATAAATAATATGTAAAATAATGAGATATGCACAAAATAAAGAAGAGAAAAATTCAAGACACACAAAAACTAGATGGTATAAGTTTAATAAATTGGTGACACACCTGATAAAATTGATATTCTAACTTCATTTGTTTTTTATACTACACTTTTACACTTACAAAATCTGCGAAATATTTCGTAGGTAACAGAATGGATGATGAAGATCTGGCCAAAGTTGAAGACGATTGGGCCAACTATACCATCTATGTTTCTAGACAAAAGAGCTAAAGATGATGATGAGTATGGCTTGAGTCTCTTCAAGAGTGAAGAATGTGTGAAATGGATGGATGAGAAGCCAAAGGGGTCCATTGTTTATGTGTCTTTCGGAAGTTTTTCAACCCTGAGTGAAGAACAAATGGAGGAAGTAGCTTTTGGATTGCAAGAGAGTGGTTATCACTTCTTGTGGGTGGTTAGGGCTACTGAAATGGGAAAGATTCCAAAAGGCTTTGAGAGGGTGAATTCGGAGAAAGGTTTAGTTGTAACATGGTGCTCTCAATTGAAAGTGTTAGAACATGAAGGCGTAGGATGTTTTGTGACACATTGTGGTTGGAACTCAACATTGGAAGCTTTGAGCTTAGGAGTTCCAATGATCGGCATGCCACAGTGGACAGACCAAACCACAAATGCAAAGGTTATTGAAGATGTTTGGGAAATTGGTGTAAGAGTTTCAGTTGATGACAAAGGGGTTTTCAGAAGGGAAGGTTTGAAGCATGCTTTAAAGGAAATTATGGAGACTGAGAGAGGAATAGAGATAAAGAGAAAAGCCATTCAGTGGAAGAATTTGGCAGCAAAATCAGTTGATGAGGGTGGAAGTTCTGATATGAATATCAGAGAGTTTATGGATAGTTTGGTTCATTCATAGTGGATCAAGTTAGAATGTGATGAAACTACTCTTTCAATAATGGTTGGTGTGTATTGTTGGTTCAACCAAAACCTTTCTTCTCTATCGAGACAATAAATTAACACTCCAATCTTCATTCTAATTAGTAACGAGTCTTCTTCAAATATTTTGAAAAATAATATTTTAACTTACTTTTTTTTACTAATTTTTTATTCATTATTTTGGTCAACCTTCAATTATTACACTAAAAAAATAAAAATAAATAATTAAAGGGTGATTGGAATAATAAATTAAAAATTGATAAAAAAAAATGGTCAAAATATCATTATTTATTATTTTCGAAGATGTCAAAATTTTATTTTATAAATATACAATTTTAAATATAAGAGAGTTCATGGATAGTTTGATCTATTCAGATCAAGTTAGAATGTGATGAAAGTATTCTTTCAATAATGGTCCTGGTGTGTATCATAAGTTGAACCAATAAATTATAGTAATACTCAAATATAAATAACATAGTAAATAATTTGCAGATCTTTGATTGCCAATTAAATTTTAATTATAATTTTTTATTTAATTTTTACCTAGAAGGAAAAAAATGGCGAGACAAAACACGTTTTAAAGTAGATTTCTCATTAATTATTTTTTTAAATGAAATTTAAATATTAATAAAAATATATAAAACTAATATATGGTTTACCGGTTAAACTTCCTTTTCAATAAATTTTGTAATAAACACCCATTAAAAACATAATACATTTTATTGTGTAATTTTATACTTGAAAATACTTTTAAATAAATATAATACTCCTGATTTTGAATGAAGGAACAATAGAAGAGAAAACTTTAAAAGATCTTAAAGAATAAACTATGAAACAGAAAACAAATTGTAAAAGTTTGAAAGATTCTATAATATTTTGAAATTATTATAGAAGGTTATAAAAAAGAAAAGAGTAAATATCTAAAATAGAAAGGAAATAGAGAGACACTTGTATGGATTAACAAACTCATTATTTTGCTTTTATATTTCTATTTATAAATACTATTCAAACTCCACTACTCTATAAAGATGAGTTTCTTCCTTCTACAATTTTCACTTGAATAAAAGAAATGCAATTAACTTGTGGACTTCTTTTAGTATCTTGAATAAAAGAAATAAAATTAACCACACCTCAACAAGCACACACTGTTTACTGGACATGAACATTCTTCATCTTTTATCTCTTTAACAATGACGCTGGATTCAAAACGCACCTTCCGAAGCACCCAGCTGAATCAATTGATCAAAGCAAGAGTGAGAGTTTTTAATGTATACAATACCTCCAATTAATGGTTCACAGAAATTTTACTTTTACATCTACTATTATGTTCACATAACACATCCTTCAAGTAAATAGTAATCTTAAATAACACATTAACAATAAAAAGTGCACTTAACTGGGACTAGAATAGCAAGTATTGCAAAAAATAATAGTAACCCCGTTGAAACTATATTTCAATTTATTAGTTATCTAGAACTAGACTATGACAGTTGCAGAATCATTATCTAACAATTAATCTCTTAGATTATATAAGTATATTCCTCCTTTTATCAAAATTAAAAATATAAACGTTTATCTTTATCTTCTCTATAGTTTAATAGTAGACTTTAAGTTACTTTTCAGTACAGCTATTGGTTTTCTAACAAAGCAGTCAATTCTCAATAATTATAACAATTTTTAGCATGAAACAAACCCCCGTTGATATAGGATCACAACAACATAACATTAGTATAGCATTTACTAAAATTAATGAACTAGTTCCTGGACTAAAGTGCAATAGTTACAGGAGTGGATAATTTCAAATATCTAGATGATGGAGAAGATACATAAAAGTTCAAGATATCTTCTCCGCTTTCCTCTTTTCTTGTATGGAAAATTTTGACTATTTGATTCTAGAAATGTAAGTTGCACCGTTCAATCCAGCAAAAAAACATTTTACAAAAACCCAATGTCATTTTCCTTGTATTCAAGAACGATAGAGGCAAGAGCAAGTCTATATGCTGTAGATCTCAAATTCCTGACGAGTACATATATTTCCCTCCTCTTTTTCATAGGCGTCTCCTTCCACTGTTCCTCTCTTAAATGAGATAGTAAAACAGCCTCGCAAAAGCCCTCAGCTACAAGACTCTTACTGCAATGACATTGCACTCGGTAAGATCCTCTACAATGAGACATTTAAATGTTCTTGTGGACATTTTGCACAGACTACTAAATGATTAAAGTTAAAAAGTGGATAAGATTTTACAACCTTCCTTGAACAGAACCTGTTGTGACAAAGCCAATAGGCCACCGGTGAGACTTGCTAGCAATTGAATCATCTGGTATCTGCATTTCCCATCTACCAGAGGAATGTTCTTTGAAGTATAATCGCATAGCAGACTGAGACATTTGAAGTCCCTCTTCACTTCTCTCTGAACTGCAACAATATACACGACACATATACTTATATTTAAAATATTTATATTAGTCTGCACTGAAGTTTTAGTTTTAATATCTTTTCCAAGCAACAGGAGAAGAATGAATCATTTCATCTTTATCTTGTACTTCAAGAAATCGGCAAAACCACAGAATTATACAATGATAGCAACATTTGTAAGATTCCACATGAATTGCATGAACCAAAAAATTGAATTTAAGAAAATCAATGTTGCTTTGTTAGTTGCTATTCTTTGCCGAATTCCACCCTATAATTAATTGACAAGAAAAATAACTCCTTTGAAATAACACTTGCACATCATATTCTATTACCCTGACATTGATAAAGCATAGGTGTTGACTAAATTAACAGCAAAAGTTTACTAGAATAATGGATCATATCCAACGAAATGAAAATATTATTCTCAATAATAAAATGGGAATTCATATTTCGATATTAATTACCTTGAAGTCCATAAAAATATATCAGAAGGATTTGGTGCACAAATAACTGCACCCTCTTCGAAACATCCTTCCTTGAATGGACGAAGATGAACTCTTAGAAAACATGGCTTATGGTCATATATGTCAGAGCTTTTATACCTTGGATCAAGCTTTAGTTCTCCATTAATAAACTTGGAGATTCTAGCCTCTCCATCTGCTGCATAAGGAAACAATAACAACTGACCGACTTTGGTTTCATGGAGGAATGTGGTCAGCATAGAACCTGTCCTAACTACAGTTCCATCAAACGAACTACTCCAAGAGTCAGAGTTTGAGATTTTAAAGCTACCAGGGTAAGGGTTTGGTAATGAATTAGAGTTGGTCAAATCTTCCCTAGTTGAAAGATCAGGAGTCTTCATTGAACTAATCATTTTGTCAAAAGTAACGCGAACAATACCCCATGGAGGTTGGATGGGAACTCTCAAATGCCTTATGGATGGAGGACGAAGTTCTTCTTTTTCATTAAATGCAGTTTCTTTATCTTCCATTAAGCAAGAGTATGCCTTACAATCTGGAAAATCTGAAGGGAAAATTGGTAGCCCCATCTAGATAAAGAGAAAAAGATATATTAGTTACAGCAAAAAGGCAGAAAATTTGCATTTTTATGCAGTAGGGGATGCAATGTAAATACTCACTTCACATGTAATCCAGTGCTTCTCTTGCAAACCTATTGCATGTGCCCCATTGGAGATAAGTGGAATCCAGAAAACTTTGACCCAACTTAAGGGAAGTATAACGGACCATCTAGAAGCAAACAAATTACACAAGCATTCATTGTATAGTACGTAAAGGAAGGTTTTGACACAAATATTCAATGCATTGCAAGGAATCATGTTCAATCTCAGCAGGGCATTAAAACTTAAATGTTGATATGTTTGTCTTATTATTGTTCTTCTAGCATATATCTTACGCAGGTGATCACAAATACCTATTGTTTGTTTTCAACAATAATGCAATAGTCTAAATATATGTTCATAAACAACACCAGTAAATTCAAGAAATTAAAAGGAAAATAGATTAAAGAAGTTACCCAATGCTCAATTCCTTCACATCATTTTTTAAAAGAAGAATAGGGCAAGATCTCGAGCACTGCACCTTAGTTGAAGAGATGGCATCTCCAGAATCTGTATCACCAAGGCAGAAATTAACCATTCGTTCATGATGTTTCTCCTTGGAAATGACACTGTCTTCCACTGGGGGCCTCAACCTTCTGGTGGTAGCATACCATAGATCATCAACATTAGTCTGGCAATCTTCAAGTTTTGACCATGATAATGAAGATAAATCTTTATTCTCTTCCAAAATTCCTCCCAGTTCAGCAAGCTCTTTGCCCTGTGTTTCCGATGCATCACTTGAAGTCTTAGTTGAAATGTGCTCCACTGGAACAACATTCCTCTTCCATGGAAGTTCTCGAGGATCCTTAACATTAAGAGGCAACATAGCACAAGAAGAAAAACTATCTCCATTTTTCAGTGTGGTTGAATTTTTATTCTCTGAAATACTAAAGCCAAGAAGAAAAATAAGCCATTTTCGATCACTAATGTTAAAAAAAAGGAAATGTTTTGCCCAAATTAAACAACAAACCCTCCAACAGGATGCAGTATCTTTTGAAGAAGTTGAAATGCCCCTAATCCAATTAATTCTAATTTTGCAAGTTGACCCTCAAGGGAAAAGCAATTAATTAATATGCCCGTCTTCTCCATCTAAATAAAAAAGGAAATTGCAAGTGAGTTTATATATAGTTACAATTTTAAATTTTTCAACTTTATGAGGAAAATTAAAATCTTGACCAAGTAACACCAACCAAATTAAAACCAAATAGAATTTTCATCTGAAACATAACATCATTTTTCCAATTTCTACATTTAAACAGATTTCTAGGACAATTAATAATATTGTGACTTCAGACAAAAAACCTTTTCATATGAAGCTACATAATTAAAGAAATATTGACAAGTTATCAAGCTGAAATGTGAATGCAAATTATGTCCAATGACCCAACCATGCCTATTCACTGGGGTAATGAAATGTAGCAGTGACATGAAATGTCCAATTGAGATTATTTGTAACACACTGATAGACCAATTCGTGATGGCCAACAGAAAAAAGTAAAGGAAATCTAGGCAAAGTAATTAGTGTAGTTATAGAATTCGTTAGAATTGATTAACAGCAGTTACTTACCGAACTAGGTAGGTAGCTAGTTTAAATAGTAGAAGGGAAGTAGGATCCCTCATTCAATGTTAGCAATTCAGAAAAGAACATTAGCTTTTGTTTGGAAGGAAATACTCTTGTTTGTACTTTCATTATTGAAACAACTATATGATGTTTTCCAATCCTTTCTACAAAAAATAAAAAATAAAAAACAACAGGAAGAACCATGTAAGAAGCAGAGAAAGAAAGTGAACCTCTTTCCGACAGGCAATTTTTAGATTATCAAATCCTTCTTCAAAGGCAGAAGCATGTATCCACACCCAAAGATGTCTAAATGAAGAACCATGCTTCATTTTGTCTAATTTTTCACATAATTCAACCCTATGTTTGTTTGAATCATTACTAATACCATTTTGTCCAAAAGAAGCATAATGATTTTGTTCATCTAGCTGTGTACTTATATTTTGTTGGGAAGTTGGTTGCCACATATAGGTCACAGGAGCAATTGGTGGACAAATGAGGTCTCCAACTTGATGCAGCTGTAAAGAAACAAAATTTAGTTTAGTTAAATTAAACCAAACTGGCAGTTACGGGAGTCAGAATTAGGATACCTACCATTGCACTTCCATAGGTTACACCGGAGATTGAAGAGTTTTCAAGATTTTCAGGATGTGTTGTTGTTGGAGAGGGTTCTAGTACCGATCTTAATACCGACGTCAATGAATCCTGTATATAATAGTCAAAATTAAATAAAACAAAAAACTAAACCATCACTATCTGGGGCTGAGAGAGACCACAACAATTGTTTGGGGCAAGCATTTCAATATGTTTCAATGAGAGAACAAGGCATTAGAAAGTCTCAGACTCAGATGCTTAAAAATGAAAAAGAAGAAATTTCCAACAAAAATACTAAAACTACAACTAAAATAAACTACCTCTGGACCCTCCAATTGGATAGCAGTGTAATAGCTTGCATCGTGTACAAGCACCCCTTCTTTGAGCCTTTTCAAGACTGCCCTCGAACCTTTCCCACTGCATAAGCACATACAAAATCCTTGTCAGTGTTTCTAAGGAAATGATAAAACACCTCTTGTTGCATCAGGTTTCCATACTAAATTCAAGCAAATCCCAACAAAATCAAAGTCTCGAACAACCCTACACTATGAAATTAATTAGCTTCAAGTTCTCCCGTTGACTCTTTCATATGTTTCCTTTTAACCCAAAAAGCCTACCTTCCTTGAAGACACAAAGGAAGATGGTAACCCCAAAGCTTGGTCATAGTAAACCGCTTTGCATGCCAAACATGAGTTCTCAGCCTCTTGGTTCCATCCCCGGAAGTGCAAAACCCATTCTCTGGGTTATTCTTTAGTTCATATCTTCGACGAACACGCCGAGAAAGCTTTTTCAGTTGATCCTCCTCCAAACCTGATTCAGCAAGGGCTTTGCCCACTGTTCCCACTTTCTGCCTCTTTCTTCTACACCTTTTTCTTGCAATTTGGTTGTCAAATGCAGATGTTCTTCTTCTCTTGTTCCTTTGAGACCTATAATCATTGTTTACTCTGTTTTCTATGATAGATTGTAGACTCTGGAGCTCAAGGGCACGGGATTCAGCATATTTCTGCACGTTAATGGTCCGAGGAGTTGGTAGTACAGGTAATGAAATTTGAGGCCTTTTGGTTCCTTCAGCAACCATGGTTACGAACTAAGCAAATAAAAGAAAACGTTAGTTTACAAATTTTTAATGTATAGACACAAAATTATGTTGTGGAGCCTAAATAAAGAAACCTTTAGTAAAATTAAAGGTTCCAATCAGAATTGAAGTAAAACCGGTACAGTCCAACAGAAACTAGACAAGGCCTGTAGAAATAGTACACAAAATATACTTAAGCAACTCTCCTATCGTCTTGGTTTAATAATTAATATTGTCATCTGTCCTTGGGAAACAGAACAGGCAAACCAAAAGCAGCAAATTTGATAGTATCTTTTCTTTTATGTGTATACATCATAGAAATTTTTCAATCCCCAATTCACAGATTTCCCACATTGTCTAACTAACCATGTCACTTATCACCAACAATAACAACAATAAAAGGAATAAATGCATACCTTCCAGGTAAGTAGAACCTAATGATGCTTGTAGAGCTATAGAACTCAGTTTAACCATTTTATTCAACCAAACTTCTAAATTAAAAATTACCGCCACATGTTTTCTTCTAATGCTATCAAAAGAAAGTTCAAAGACTTCTAAAACTACAAATTATAAACCTTCGCTACTTTTTTAAATTGGAACCTGTAAATTGATACAACTTTTATCAATTAAAGCGACTGGATCAGCTTACAACTTGCAAGTTATCAACCACCAGCTCTAGTAAGCTAAGAATAACATAAAAAAAAACGCTTACCAAGGCAATGGAGTGACACTATGTATCAGGAAAAAAAACTTCATAGATTAATTAATTTATGGACTTAATATTTACCCCATATTTAAGCCGACATTAGTTTTTAGAGAGATTTATTTCATCTTTTTCTTCGAATTTATTTTCCTAAAAGTGTTTACAAGTTTATCCAAATATGACAAGCAAATTTGTGGAGAAGTGAGTGGGGATAGGTGAGAGAAAATTTACTCTAAAACGTGAGTTGTGAACTATTTGCTGCAGAAGGAAAGCTTCGGATTGGAAGAGTTATTCTGTGTGCGTCGTTATGGTTTCACAGATAAGACAACAAGGCAGCAGAACGAAGCCGCAGAGGTGGCGGAGCGAAGAGGCGGAGGTGGCGGGGCAAATGGACGGCGGCGAGGGATTGGGCAAGAATACAAACACTGAAAATAAGAGTCATAGTGAAGATGTTATTTTTTAGTGCATTTTTATCCTAATTTTAATAAACATAAATTAGAAATTAAACCATAATTTAAAATATATATATATATATATATATATATTTGATTAATTTATATATCACATAGACCTTTAAGTTCTTCATAAATTAATGTTAATTTTAAATGTTTTATACTTTGTAACTATTATTTCAGTCATTCGATAGTTCATATATAATTAGTTGAATGTTAAAATAGAAAACATTAATTAATATAATTAATGTAAAAAATATTTCAAATTAAAATGATTAGATCTTTTAATATATAATTTAGATACATTATGTAGAAATTTATTTTCTAACTTGCGACTTTTACTAACCCATGCTGAAATCTCAGAATCACCTTCAGGTTGTTTCTTTGTTCTTGATTCTTTCATCCTATCTAAAAAAAAATATTATCACAACATAAAAGTCTCATACTTTCAAGTTTTAAGCCTAGAAATGTAATATTAAGAACACAATCATCAAAATATGACAATAAGTTGATAGCAGAAATGATAGCATAAAAAAACCTAAATTTCCTTGTTTAAGTTATGTTCGGATGGAGGTAAGGAAAAGCAGGGAAATACGTACTAAAATCTTTGTATAGAAGATCTTTAAGGGGGCAAATTGAGAGATATGTGTTCCTCTTCCTTTCACCCAAGGGAAAGGATTACTTTTACTTAAGAGACATTTGCTTAAAAAATTAATGAAAATAATGTCCATATTTTTTTAAAATAAATCAAATGTTCTGAAACAAATGCTAAACAATACAAGGGTGGGACTTCATTATTTAATTTAATTTTAACTACAACTCCTAAACAATAGAAGCAAGCAAGTCCTTTCTATGCTTATTGACAAGTTGCTTAATAGGTTGGAATATCACTTTATAGTTTTCAAAAACTCTAACGTGCTACCAATTGAAGTGAGAAACATTCTTCATGCTGCCAAATCCTAACACACACAGTGACACAGAGCCCCAATTTGAATTGAAATTAAGCATGCTGGGTGGTTATTGAAAGTCAGCATTATACAATTTCAGAATGTACCAAATCCAGTAAACATAAATCACAATGACGAAACAAGAAGGACAAAAAGCAGGGCAAATCAAGGGAGCTTAGGGCAAAATCAGGACAACCACAAAACACAAAACAATGACGAAACAAAATCAGGAAAATCAATAGAACCCAAAACCATCAGGATAACCACATAACAAAATCAAGAATTCACGGAAAAATTTAAGGGATAAATAAACGAACCTGTTCGTGGTGGCGCGCCTCCTTGCTCTGCGTGGGAACCACTGCTCTGGGAACCGCGCGCGCCTCCTCTCCTGATCTCAATCTCCCTCGCGTAGCGTGGCGTGGTGCGTGGCGTCGCGTAGCGTGGCGTGTTGCGGTGGCGTCAATGGCTGGGAGGAAACGTTCAACGGCAGCGACGCAGCGTCAAATGGCTCGGGGGAAAGGAAACAACGGCAGCGTCGCGTGAGGTCGTGAGTGGTGGTGCGGTGCGGTGGCCGTCAATGGCTGGGAGGAAAACAACGACAGTCGTGAGTGGCTTGCAGCGGCGTGAATTGGTTGGTGAGTGGTGTGCTGAGTTCACTATATAGGTTTTTTAGGTTGATATGAAATTTTCTTTCCTTTCGTCTCTCTCACTCTGTGCGGAATTGTACTCACTAACTTTAACTTAATATCATTTTTTTTAACAAAAGTTTCAACAAAAGACAACTTTAAAATGATTTTTTTCTATAATTTTAATCAATTTAACTAAATAATTACATATGTTATTTTATTTTTATTTTTTTATTATGTAATAATTAATCTTAAAAAAATTATATATTTTAATTTTATTTTTTTAATTTTATTTAAAGGTTAATTTTCTTTTAATTCTAAGTTTTTTGCTTTAGCTTTTTTGTTTTACTAATTTTTTATTTTTTAATGGTTATTTTCTTTAAATTTATATATTTTTCAATTTTCTCTCTCTTAATATATATTTGAAAAATAAAATAAAATATTAATATACACATATATACTTATATTAATTTTATTTTTAAATTAGTTGTTCAATCAAACAAATATAAAGAAACTCACATGTATATAAAAATACAAGTGTACGAGATGTTTTTAAATTATAGAAACTAAGAACAATTTGACCAAAAGGAATGAAATTCACCAAGTATAAAAAATATCATAGATATTTTTCAAATTACTGGAACTAAGATCAATTGTGACAAAAAATTGAAGGACCTAAATATTACAATAATAGGATAAAATTTGTTCAGGTCCCTCAATTTGATGTTAAATCTACCTTAACCACTGTATTCTAAAATCAGTGATTTTGGTCCCCGAAATTCTTTTAATTTGATGAAGTCCATCGTCCCGGTGCAATAAGTTCCACACAAAAAGAACGAGAGCTAAGTATAAAAACCGCGAGCACAAGAGTTATAGTTTCAAAGAATAGGAACTAAGACCAATTGAATACAAAAATTCAAGGACTTCAAACACATGCTACTCATAATACCAACTACATGTCAGAAGCAGAAAAAATTAGTGAATACATTTGGTTCTATCAGCGAATATCAACACGTTCAGTTTCCCACTTTATACATGTTTGTGAAGTGAACTATAAAAGAAAAGAATCCAAATTCCAATATTATAGAGAAAACGCAAATACAAGACAATTAATCAGAGTTTCCAGAAGGTTCGAAAACAGTTTGTACCAAACTAGACTATGGAGAAAGATATCCGTGTTTCCTGTTAAGAAACAATATCAGATATGAAGTGATCAAAAGGTCAAGTGAAGCTTACAATTTGAAGAGTATGGTGGAATAAGATCGGTGTCTCCGGCGTTGACCGGTGGTTTCCGCCGCGGCTCCTTTTATGCTACGATGCTCGCCAAGCTCTGAACTCCTAGCTTCGCAATGGCGTGTGTTTCAGCTCCGTGACCGAACCCGAACCCGAGAAAAGGAACAGCTTCTTTACAAGGGGTCTGGGTTGATAGAATACGCATAAGGGCATATTCTTCCTGCACCCCATAATTTCCTTTGCACCTCCGTAAATTTAAACATTTTAAATTTA
>Ga0214542_1004231_pt1 | contig 28653 bp, 15 predicted proteins | sample CNSS1metaG_FD_160096 | JGI IMG/M metagenome (GOLD analysis project Ga0214542, IMG submission 160096) | Root nodule microbial communities from cowpea collected in UCLA plant growth center, Los Angeles, California, USA - CNSS1 | ecosystem: Host-associated > Plants > Roots > Nodule | place: USA...
ATATATCCTAACTAATTCCATGTTTGTTTTATGTGTAGCAACATTTAACAGAGTTGCATGTATCACAAAATTTAAAGGAACTAGTAGCAACATTAGTGGAGGTTATTGCAACCATAAGTGCAAAGGCAACTTTGATTCCTTGGGATGCCGCTATTTTTGGCCTAGATAGCGAGCTTAGCAATCAATGAGGATTTAAACATATCTGTTCTGCAATTATGGATGATGTAATGTGTGTTTTCATTATCAAATTAGGTACTTGCATGATTTGTATTTGGAAGCGGGAAAGGATGACACATGGATTTATAGACCCTCATTTCATGACTCCAACAAGTAACAGTAACTAAAAAAGAGTACATCACTAATTTCATAATGTAGCGAAAGAAACAAATTTACCTTGTTCCATATATAGACAAGTCAATATATCCTTACTTTTTATTCCATAACATATAGTTTTTGCATTTTAATTATCTTTCAACTAATTTTCAATGCAATCGTCATTGGCAACTACCAATTCTATTAGTACCAAAATTATCACTTAGATGGTTTTGCTCTTTACATAAACCTCCCATCTATTTGAAAGCATAGTAGACACGTAAGTCTATTTTAAGAAATGCCTTCTATTACATTCACCTTGAATATATAATCATGTTTTCTAACATTGATTGTTTTAGTTTTAATGCTTTTAATGGACATAGTATGTTGAGTGGAAGATTAACTGCATATACTAAAAGGGCAAATGGACTTCCCTCCAAGTATTTATATTGTATCATTCATTTACTTTTTTATTAACATTTAATTTATCTAAATAGTTTTACTATGAGTATATAACAATAAACAAATTGGGAGCTATGAGTGTGACTATTATGTCATACAATGGATGAAAACCATTGTGCAAGCCAGTTATCAAAGTGTTTGAGATAAGGTAATATGCTAACTTACCTATGTACTACTTTTAACATAAACTAACTTTCATATATACTAATATTAACTTCAAATAACTTTTGCAAAATTTCAATGACTCAAGTCCAATGGATTCAAATACATTAGCTTATGTTCAAGAGGCGTGGGTGAAGTATTTTTTGTCTAGATATTAGTTATAGTTAGAGATATTTTATAATATATATATATATATATATATATATATATATATATATTAGTTAGATATTTGTAACAATTTTGAGATCTTTTAATATTTTGAACTTTCTCTGAATCTTTGGATGTTTTTGAACTACTTTTGTGTGGAAATTTCTAACAAGTTTTGTGGTAATTCAAAATTTCAAGAAGTTGCTTTAAAAAAAAATTACACCATATAACGATCATTCTTATCCTAATCGTCGTTATATATTAAATTCAACAACGGTTAGGGCTATAGCCATCGTGGTATATTAAATCTTTTTTTTTTTAAATATTATTATATTATAACGACAATTATTGCACTAATTGTCGTTGTTTTAGAATTTTAATTATCGTTTATAATATTTAGACAGGTTAAAACGATGAGTTTTGAAATTGTCGTGATTTTGTATGAAAATTGACAACGACTGTTGTACTTGTCGTTCATTGACGTAGACTTTTAACGACAAACGTTACAACGATGGGTCGTGAAACATGGTAACATGTTTGTTTTAACTGTCGTTAAAAGCCATATCCACAATAGTATAGCATGGATAAAATGGAAAACATTGTGTAAACCCAAGGAGCAAGGAGTGTTGGATATTAAGGGTATTACTTTATTCAATATGGCTCTACTGGCCAACTAGAAATGGAGACTAGGAATGATAGAGAAGAGGTTGTGGAAAGACATTCTAGAATGTATATATGGTACATCGAGAAAGTTGAATGAGAATGGAAATTCTGGACTCGTATCTAGATGGTGGAGTGATTTGAGGAGGGTGTTTGGAATAGGGGTAGAACGAAACTGGTTTGACAAGAATATAAAATTGGAAATAGGGACAAAAACTAAGATATGGTTTTTGGAAGATCAGGTTTCTTTTTGTATAGTCTTTCAAAGGGTAAATCATTTTTCAATAAAGGTGTGGGAGTAACATTTATTAAATATGTAGCATAGTCAATAGCAAAATCCAAAATTGAGATGGTACACATGACCTGAAAAGTAGTGCTCGGGTCACATTCATTAGGTGTTGATGCTTTCGCTCTACTAGTCCATTTTGCTCTAGTGATTCTACACAACTTGTCTGATGTATGATCCCTTTAGCTTCATACAAATTACTCATCTTGAATTATGGTCCATTGTCACTTTGTATGACCTTTATAGATGTCTCAAACTGATTCTTAACAAAAGATATAAAATTGGCAAGGTATTTTCATGTTTCAGCTTTATTATTAATCAAATATACCCATGTAAATCTTGAGTATCCATCAATAATTGTAAGATAATATCTATGAGAATATAAAGAAGGGATGGAGCATGACCCCCGTATATCAACATGTATAATATCAAAGTATTTTATTGCACTCGAAGCATTTTTAGGGAAAGGAAGCCTTTTCTGTTTGGCAAATTGAAAAGAATCACACCTATCAGTTTTAGTGTATCTGATATACGAATGTTTTTGTTTCAATATGGCTAGCCTATCATCACATAAATGGCCTAACCTATCATCACATAAATGGCCTAACCTATCATGCCAAAGATTAGCATCTATACTATTACATCCACGAGAACTACTAGTCCAAGCATCGAGGTTATCAAAAACATAGAGACTGCCACTAGTTTTAGTTATACCAATCTTCTCTTTCGAGGTTCGTTCCTGAATGACACAAAGATTAGTAGCAAAGATAACCTCAATATTAAGGGAAGAAGTTAACTTGGAGATGGAGATCAAATTATAGTCAAATGATGGAATGTAAAGAACATATTTTAAGAGAAGTTTATCTTTTAGTTTAACGTGACCTCTGTGTGTGGCAGTAACATAGGTTTTATTAGGAAGATTTACAACAATAGGTTCAATTTTATTAAAGAAAATGAAATGTTTTAGAGAGCATGATACATGATCAGTTGTTCCAGAATCCAGAATCTAGATATTATCTTTGTTGAGATTATACGAACCAACGAAAGGGTTACCTGGTTACGCTAGATAAGAGGAAATGGTGTTGATCTTGTTGACATGTGAGTCTGGAACAAATCCTTCCTTGTTACTATTCTGCAGAAGACTCATGAGAGCTTGATACTTTTGAGAGATTAGACGAAAGTCTTGCTCTTGATGTCCAGTATCTTGATTTCCTTCTTGTTGAACTTCTTTCATTTTGATAGAGTTGGCTTTACTGTTGGAAAACTTAAATCCCGGAGGGAACCCATGCTTTTTGTAGTATACATCTATAGTGTGTCCATTCTTTCCACAATGAACACAAATCTTTTTGGTCATGTTCTTGAAATTCTTACCATCTTGATTCTGCTGAAATCCATTTCCTGTAACAGTTAGATTCTAGGTGACCCTGTCTTCCATAATGGGTACAACTTATTTGATTGCTGACATTATTTACTTTGATCTCAGCTCGTTAAACACATTGTTTCCTATGATTAAGGGCAACGTAGGAGAAAATCTTGTTGATTGAGGGCATATGGTCCATCAAGAGAACATGTGATTTCACGTTATTGTATTATTCGTTCAAGCCTCTAAAGAATTGCATGACCTGGTCTATAACTTTCCTTTTCAAGATCAAAGATATAACACCACAAGGACACTAACTCTTGCAAGAACATACGGGATCAGGTCTAAAATTTTCTATCTCATCCCATATAATTATAAGTTTCATAAAATAATTTGTTACCATAAGATCACCTTGTTTTATGGAAGATGCCTCCATTTGTAGATCGGAAACACGTATGAGATTGCCTTGAAAGTACCTAGCCTTGGTATCTTTCCAGATATCTTCAGCTTTATTCATCCATGGAATACTCTAATGTATGGTTGGTGAAATAGAATGCACGAGCCATGATACTACCATGTTATTATATCGCCTTCAAGCTTGGTAAGTGTCTTTATCTTTCTCTGGTTCAGGAGTTGTACCGTCTACAAACTCGAGTTTGTTTTTGGCAATGAAAGCAGTGACCATATACCTGCTCTAAGAGTGGTAATTGTTGATGTCCAAGACTGGCGATACCAAAGAAACTATTGGGCTTTCATTGGGATGAAGATACAAGAAACTATTCACAAAGATGTTGTCAGGTGTTTCTTTACTCATGGTGAAAGATACAAAAAAAAAAACAAAAGAAAGAGAAACAAGAAAACGTAAAAGGAGAAGAAAGAGAGTTCAGAGACGCACATTAGAGCACTTCAGATGAAGTGCTCTGATACTATCTTAGAAATGCGTGGCTTTCATGATTGACGTGTTGCAAAAGGTGTTTGACTCTTGTAGAGAGCTTTGTGCATGTGAATAAAAAACTAGCGTGAAAGAAGAGAACGAAAAGTGTATTGATGTGAAAACTGTACTATAAAAAGAGAATGAAGAAAAGTGAAATATATACAGGAGCATGCACGATTACTTAAACCTAACAAAATAATAGAAAGAAAGGAACTAAGCGCTACACATGAGGCATGCTAAGTGGTGGAGTCTTTGCTTCTGTTATTTTCACACCTTTCACTCACAAACTCAGTCTTTTACTCTGGATTTTTCTCTTCTCACAGTGCTCAACAATGGTAAGTGCCTAAATTCTCTCTCTCACTCTTAATTGGGCACTTTACTAAGGCTTAATTATGCTTAATGACCAAAAATGAAATTGTCAATGCACAACCAATACATGTTTCATGATAATTTCGATAAATTTAGGATTATATTATCACTCATCATGATCAAACATATTATTATTAAAATAATAATCAATTAAATAACATACAAACAACATACATAGGACTCAAACCCAAGTCTTCTCAACACCACCAAGTACTCTTAACCCCCTTGAACTAGTACTATTCCACGTCATACATGTTAGTATTAAATGTCATAAAGGTTTCCACTACCCGCATTTATTAACTAACTAATTATTTAATTAATTAAATTTCTCCGATCTTACACAACATGTTGTTTGGAGGGTGATCATAAATAGGAAAGGTGTAGTGGTAGACAACGATATATGTGTCATGTGGTGAGACAACTGAAATAGTAGATCATCTATTATTTAGTTGTCAATGTAGCATACTCGGTGGTTGGGGATGACCTCAATACAACACAACCAGCCTGGTCTCATTTCAAACACTTTAGTATGTTGGAGCTTAATGCCAAAGGTAACATTATCTGGAAATGCATGTGGGTGACGATTATTTGGGGTATATGAAAGATGAGAAATAGATTTGTGTTCAAGAGCGTTGTAGTAGATGGGTTTGGTTGAGGTATAAATTCAAGAAGGCACACTTCTCGTACTTGGAATGGTACCTTTACCCAACTATTTGCATTCAATCTTTATTTTTAGTGGTGCAGTCATGAAAAAGGAGTGTAATGATGTCCTTTGTTTGGTTTATATGAGAAATGCATAATGGGTATAAAAGGCACAACAAATAGGGGGTTAAGGTTGGCGTGATGTACAATATGGTATTTGTATGAATACTAAAATTGTGTGGGTGCTTAATTCTTTAGTTCTTAATCCTCAAGGTCTCAAGGATTGTTAAATGGCCTCTACTAGGAGACAAATGTTTGGTAGGTTAAACCAAATTGTGTTAGGATAGGTATATAAAGAACAAACTTCTTTTATTTCGTGGATAAGGCTATTAGAATGTAGTAAAATCTGGTTTTCAGCAATAGTACTGGCCTCCAAACTTTGGATTCAAATGCAGATTATGGCCTCCAAACTTTGGATTCAAATGCAGATTATGGCCTTTGGACTTTGAACTCAATTGCAAATTTTGTTAGTCAAAGATAGAAAGGGTACAAAGGGCACAAAGGAAGGGGTTCAAGCGTGTGTTTTTTGTAAGGATCAACTATCATGCCTTTAGCCTAATGGCAAACATGCTAATATCTTTTAAAGTGTTTTTGACCAACTATGTTTTTTTTATGTCTTTCTACTATTGTTGTTGGTCTCATTGGTTCTTTTTTAACAATAGGAACTAGTTTAGTGTCTTTATTTTGCCACTAGTTTTGTTTAGTAGTAGAGAAGGGTCGCAGGACTTTTTATAAACTTTTTGTTCGTGTATGGGTTAAAGCACCCGATGTCCTTTCTTTATTTTAATTTTGTTTTGCTGATAAAATAAATATCCATATCCGTAGAAATTTTCTATCAAAATCGGGATAAATACAAACACGCTAAGAGTTTATTAATCATCATAATTAACACGCAGTGAAGTAAGATCTAATTATTATTACTTGTTCAAAGTGCCATTATTTCAAGCTACTTTTATATATATCTATATATATATATTATTTATTTTGGCACTTACGGTGAGTATATTCCCGCTTCAAGCTGCTTGTTTTCCTCTCAAATTGAATTCTTTCAAGTAAAGTTAAATGCACTAAAGCAAAGGACATTTTGTGATGAATCTTCTCATCACAATAACATGCAATTTTACTTTCTTAAGTATATTTGTGATATAAAACAAAGGTTAAATTAGTTGTTTAGTTCTAATTTTGGTTGAAATGGTTTAAGTAGGTCTATTCTTTTTCTCTCGTCGTAATTAGGTTTTATTTTTTGAAAAATTGATTGAATTAGATCATTTCTCTTATATTCGTGCCAAGGACATCAAAGACATGTTACATGTGAGTTCATATTTTTTTTTATTTTTTATTTTTTGGTCCACATGCTAGTTAGGTGTTATGTCTCATGACACTGTCAATGTGACGTGATTGTAATAGTGTCACATGTAATTATGAGTGTGAAGTGTCATTTTGTTATATTTAGTTTAGTTATTATATTTATTTTTTATTTAATCTTGTTCCAATTTTTTTAAATATGAAACAATGTTGAGACAAAATTTATTTTTATATAAATATTATATTGATATTTTTATTATAATTGACATTTTTATTAAACACTTTTGGAATTATTTAAAAACAATATAAACAATTTTATAAATATTTAATAAAAATTTCAATTTTAATAAAAATATCCCTACAACATTTATACAAAAATATATTTGGTCTCAATTTAGATAGGAACAACATTGCTTCATTTAAAAAAAAAATGGGACTAAATTAAATAAAAAAATATAAGGACTGAATTGAATATAAAACAATAAGATTTGACTCTGACATCGACACATGACACTATTACTGTCACGTTATACTATCAGTGCAACCAGACATGACTAGGGATGTCAACGGGGCGGGTAGGGTACGGGTAGTAGCTCCCTCGTACCCTACCCGCTGGATAAATATCAGCCCCGTACCCGTACCAATATTCGTCGGGTATTCATTATGCGGGTACCCGTCTATTTTTTTCATATTCGCGGGTATCCACGGGTATCCGCGGGTATTTACAAAAATATTTAAAAAAATAAATATTTAATTATAAATTCAAATAAAATACATCATTGTCATAAATTTTAAATAAAGTTCATACAAATCCAAATAATTATACAAATAAATTTAAAATGACGTTCAACATAATAGAAATTCTTTAATTAGTGCTTGGATCAACAAGCCCACGTCCTCCGATTGATTCCTGAAAAATAAAAAAATAAAAAATCACTAATAATTTATGTTGTGGTTTATTTTTGAATGAAATATTAAAGAAATTACTAACTTCATCAATGTCCACATCTTGCAACATTGTATAAAGTTTCATGTTGTCCAATTTTAATCTAGAAGAGCCTGAAAATATAAGTTCATTAAAAATTTCTAAATATCACTTAATTAAAATATTTAAGTAAAAGTATTAATTTCATTACCTTCCATGTTGGTCCATAACCAATCTTAGAGACACATCAATGTCTCCACAGTATCTGGAAGTAATCTACTACGATGTGGGGTAAGAATCCGACCACCATTACTGAATGAAGACTCTGAAGCAACAGTTGAGATGGGGATTGCTAGAATGTCTCTCGCCAGCATTTGCAAGGTTGGGTATTTTAACCCATTACTTTTCCACCACGCTAAGATATCAAATTGTGCATCTGAATCAGGAAGTATTGCCTCTTCTAAATAACGATCTAATTCTGACTTAAAATTTGGTGTGCCAGTTCTCTTTGCAATCTTATGTTTTGCAAAATTTAACCTCCAACTTTCTTTTCTTCCAAGAATACCTACATCCACTACATTTAGGTTTGAACTTTGAGATGAAGCAGCCAATTCTTTACCCTTGACTTTAATGGCATACTCTTTTACCAAATCTTGACAAATAGATTTTACCCTCTCAATTTCATAATGAGAATTTTCTCCATAAATTTGAGGGAAAAAATAATCTAACAAGTCAATTTTGTACCTGGGATCTAATACAATTCCTACCGCCATCACCCCGTTGATCACACCCTAATACTTATCAAATTTAGTAATCATGGTTGCAGCCATTCCATGAATAATGGAATTAGGACAGGAAAGTCATTCAATCAAAGACAACTTAATTTCACATATTTTTGGGAAAACGACATTCACAGTTGGATACAAAGTACCAGAGAATAAAAGTGTCACATCATAAAATAATTCCAATCTTTGACAAATCTCATTTTCCATCATCCAATCATGTTCACTAGGTAAAGCTTTGTATTGATAATCTCGCTGTGATAATCTATGAAGCACATCTTTGTATTGTGTAGCAACTTGAAGCATAAAAAATGTAGAATTCCACCTAGACTTGCAATCAAGAACTAATTTTTTCTTAAATGGAATGTTCACTTGACCACATGCATTTATAAATTTCTCCTCTCTTTTAGGTGTTGTTGTCCAAAAATGAACACTTTCTCTAATCTTTTCATTGGCATCAAAGATTATACATAAACCATCTTTAACAATCAGATTCAAAATATGAGCACAACAACGCATGTGAAATAATTGGCCACCTAAAATAATATTTCTAGGTAAAATCTTCTCTAAAACTCGCTCAATCATAGCATCATATGTAGTGCAATTATCAACTGTCAAAGTGGACAAGTTTTTATCTAGATTCCAATCCATCAAACATTGAATTAAAACATCAGCAAGAACCTTGCTTGTATGAGGAGCAGGTACATAAATGAACCTAACATAAAGATAAATATTTTAATAATCTATTCATAAACAAGTAAAGAAAATAATACAAATTGTAATTATATAATTTAGAAACTTTACCTCACAAGTCGACTTTCTAGGTTCCATGAATCAGTTATAAAGTGAGCAGTGACCGTCATGTAACCTCTATTCTGGTTACTAGCAGTCCACATGTCAGTAGTAATTGCAACTCGACTCTGATTCTTTGATAACAATTTCATTATATTCTCTTTTCCTTCATTATAAGTCTTCATAATGTCACTCCTTATGGTGTTTCGAGAAATCCCCTTGAATAAAGGTTGCAAAGCAAGACAAAATTCCTTAAAGCCCATGTGATCAACCATTGACATTGGATACTCATGTAGAACTATCATCTTAACAAGTGCACACCTTGCTGCTTCTTGACTAAATACATAGTTGCCAACAACTATTGTTTCACTCCCTATTTTTTCTATTTTGAGAAATGCTTGCTTGATGTCTCGAGTTTTTCGAAGTTTGCAACACCTAAAGTGGGCCATCAAGTGTGACTCCCCCAAAAGTTTTGAACCACAATAATTACAAATGGCTTTCCACTTTCCATCTAATTTTTGTTTCTTAAAGTGATTTCATACAACTGATGTGCGTCTTTTTCCAATAATGTTATCCTCTGTTTGAAATGAACTTCCAGTTTCTACTTGGGTTGAGTCATCACCTTCATTCACAAGAATATTATTTGATTCCCCCACATTTGATTCACCAACATTAGAGACATTTTTCACTTGTTCTTCACCTTCATTTGGGAGTAGAAATTTTTTCCGTAGACATGCTAAACAACAAACCAATACATATTTAGATAATTTATATAAATTTGTAGACATTGTTAACAAGCATACCATAAACGTCACTGTCTATATAGGATTTTGATGTATATGCTCAATTTCAAAGAAAGGAAAGAGAAGAATGTCAAGGGGTGTATCTAGTAGAAGACAATGTACCAATATTTGAAGGTGGAAGAATGAAGACAGAAGATAAGAAAAGATGTGCAGCTTAGAAAAAATTAGGTTAGAATATTTTTTACTAATATATATATGAGGGTATTTTTGTGAATTAAAATTTAGCGGGTACGGGTATCCACGGGTACGGATACTATGATATCCGTACCCGCCCCGTTAACATGCGGGTATTATAAATACACGTACCCACGAGTAGCGAGTATCCATTTTTAATATCCATTTCCTACCCGTTGCGGATTTTATCCGCGGGTACGAATTTTTTTGACATCCCTAGACATGACACTAACCTGACACAAACTAAAAAACTGAAGAAAAAGAATAGAAAAAAATAGAAAATAAATTAAATTAAATAAATAAACAAATAAAAAAAATATGAATTGACACATGACATATCGGTACAATACTTACATAAAAGACCTAATTTTATCAATTTTTCAAAAAACATTTAAATTATTTCATCCAAAATTCAAACCAAACGTCTAATTTAACTTAAAAAAAATAAGGTTTTTATGATTATATAACTTGTATCACAATCTATGACAGAGTTATAATTTATATCACAAAAATGTTTGACACCTATTTTTCTAATCACATCATATTTCGTCACAAAATTTTCTATAACAAATTTTTAAATGTTTTGTGTCTAATGAATTTTATGGAAAACTAATTGTTTTGGTAATTGAGAAACAAAAGCCAACTAAGGAAACATATAACAAACTTTTTGGAAAATTTTAAAGGAATTTCACGAGGATTTCAAATTTTTCGTGTCTAAAAATGACTATTAGGAAATATATTTTAAATTATTTAAAATATGTTATGATGTAATAAAGAAATTATTTGTATGGATGAATCTAAAATAGTTTACATTTATTTCAAATTATGCATTAATTCTAAATATTATATAGAACCCTTGTTTCAAAATATAATTTCCGAAATATCTTGAGAAGTATAATCTATAAGCTTTCTAATATAAAGGATTTTAGAAAATTGTGTTCGTTATTACATTTTAATGAGGAGGTGAACCAATAAAATATGGATGTATAGCAAGCAATTGCCTAAGCCGAGGTGAAATTTTGAGTCCATCTCATGCTATTAAATGCGGGAGGTCCACTCCACAACAACTCTCTTGAGGAAAAGAAATGGGGATTCAAAGTCCCGATATGAATATTGTTAGATATTGTTTTTGTTATTATATTATAAGTTAATTTTGAAAAATTAAATTAAATTTAAAATTTCATTTTTAAGTAAAAAATTATGATTTTTGTAATTAGATTATAACCTATTATTAAATATCACTCCTATAAAAGTTAATTATTTTGTTGTAATGAATTAATATATTATGAATTTGTTTGTTTTTTTGAATTCATGTCTCATTTATCCTTATATCTAATGACTATTATTGTGTGATATTGTTTGTTAAATAGCAAATGCAACAACAAAATGCAAAACCTTATTATAAGAATAAGTTTTACAATTTTTTCAAAACATTTAATTTTTAATTTTAAAATATGTTAATCTTACAATAATCTTTTATTTAATTAGAGTTGTGATTATAACAACATTTGAAGTGGAAGATCTAAATTAGACAAATACTCTTTTATAAACTTTGTGATAACTTAATTTGATTTGCACATCATTTTAGTGTTAATAAACAAAAGAATTAATTGAAATATATTAAGTGGTATTCCGACCTCAAATCCGTTAGCATCAATAGAGTCAATCATCACATTTGAGATATTGTTCATTTTAGAGTTTCAAGCTCTATTACAGTTTCATTCTTAAAAGACAATTCAGAGGATGGAACAAAGAAGAATATTTTAAATTGTACGTAACTTCAACTTCTTAACTATGTGGGACTACCAGAACAATTGATAATCATCATTACTACATATCTTACTAATTATTAGTCTAAGAATATGTTATTTATATATACCGTAACAATTAAGATTTATTTTGTAATAATTAAGCATTAACATTTAATTTTTTAACTACTCGACTGTGTTCCAATAAAAATATATGTTGTAAATATGATATTAATGGATAACATATCTTCTACAAATATTATAGTATATATTTTTTAAGTTTCCTATTCTAGCTTAAATTAGATAATCATCTTGTGTCATGACCTTGATCTCGTGACGTGTTGTCACGACCTTCATTGTGTGTTGTTGTGTCACGAACTTCGGTCATAACTGGCCTTTCATGACCTTTGACCAGAGAGTGCTCGTCACAATCTTAGTCTTTAGTCAACTCGTCTCGACACTCAACTTAGACAAGTTTGTATCGACTTTTGATCTAGGTTAGACTTTCATGACCTTCTATTAGGGGCTAGCCCGTTTGAATCTACCATGACATTCAGTTTGGGTTTGCCTATCATGAGCTTTAACTCGAGCCAGCCTGTCATGAGCTTCGCCCCGAGTTGGGCCATAATGAAGTTTAGTTTATGTCAGTCTGTCTTGACCTTTGGCTAAGATCTACCTTCAGCTTGGACCCATCGGTCTTGATCTTCTGTTTGATGCCACCCGTCTCGACATTCTACCCGGGCAAACAGGTGTGGACACTCTGCCTAGGTCTACCATTCTCAACCTTCTACCAAGACCCACCGTTCTTGATCTTCGGCCTAGGCCAAGCCTTCTCAACCTTTAGCCTAGACCTCTGCTTCTTGACCTTCAAATTGAGCTTGTCCATCTCGACTTTCGACACAAATTGAGAGTCAAGAGTTAGCCTATCTATATCTTCTGCCCAAACTAGCTCGTCTTGACGTTTAGCCTGAGTCGTCCCGTCTCAAAATTCAGCCTAAGTCGACTTGTCTTGACCTTCAGCCTAACCCAACCTATTTTGGCTTTTGGCTCATCACAACCCATTTTTACCTTTTCCCAATGCCAGACCATCTCTACCTTTTCTTGGGTTAGCCTCATGATTTATGGTCCAAGATGGATCGTCGTGCCCTTTGGTCCAACTTCAGCTCAAATTTTTTTTCAACTCAATACAACTCAAATTTTGGCTTGAGCCGACTTGATTTGACCTTTGGTTTAAGTTGACTCGACTAGAACTTTGGTCCAAGTGGACATCGGTTAACCTTCAAGCCAGGGCAGCTTAGCCTAACCTTTCACCGTTATTGAAGGTGTTGTATTTAAGAGGTAATTAAAGTCTTGTAGTGGTGACAAACCTACTTTTGTCGTGACCCTAACCCACTTTGACCTTGACCTTAATCCAGTTTGACCTTGACACTAACCCACTTTAAAATGGGGCTTTGGAGGTTGGAATTTTTCTTTGACCCACGTTTAGTTGCCCTATAAAAGGGAGCTTATTCAAGTGTGGGTTAGGACTGTCCTACAGACCATGGATCAAATTGATAGTTGTATTTGTAAGGTGTAGAAAAACTCTTTTGTGGAAAAGAAATAAAAATTCAAAATCTCTATATAAATATTAAATCTTTTTTATACTATAAGTCGATTATATAAGTTTAAATTAAATTTAAAATTTATTAGAGCTGTCAAAATGGGTTGGAAACCCGCGAGCCAACTCGGCTCACCACGGGTTCGGACCGGGTTGGGTTAAAATTTTTTTACAAATTTCAATACGGGTTGATTTTTGATCCGGCTCATTTAGAACCCGGCTCATCCGGGTTGAACCCGTGGTGAGCCAGGTTGGCTCACCAACCCGTAGATAAAAGGGTCACACAAGTGTTTTTATTTTATTAAGTTGCGCTTTACATTTGGGTCATGTTAAGTTATTTTTTTATCCAACACATAAATAATTTATATTTTTTTTATTTTGGTTTGTATTTGGATTGTATTAAAGTTTGTTTAGATTTTTAATTAGAATTACAATTTAGTTTTGACTGAAAAAAAGATAAAAAAAAATAATATTTTTTTTAATTAAGTGAACCCGTGAGCCAACCCGTTTAACCTGCCAACCCGTGGTGGGCCGGGCCGGGTTCAAATTTTTTTTGGCTCGCTAAAAAGTGAGCTGGGTTGGATTGGCTCACTAAATCATCAACCCGTGGTGGGTCAAACAGGGTCGGGCCGGATTACCCGTTTTGACAACTCTAAAATTTATAACTTTTGAAATGTGAATCTATATTTACAATGACATATTTGATCTTTAAAAGAGTTTTATCATAACCCATTACTAAACATCAAAAGTTGGTTAATTTACTAAATGGGGTTAATTTACTTTTGTATTTATGCATAGGGGTTCGATTTTTTAAATTTTACAGAATACAATGAAGTCGTGCTTGGGTGTATAACCTAAAAAAATGAAGGTGTATCACCTATGACGACTTCAACTATTTTGGGGAGCAAGTGCCGGGTGGGGAGGCTGAGGCTCTGGGAGCGGCGGTGGTGAAGGGAGGAGGAGGGAGTGGAGTGTTGACACAGGAGGCTCCCACAAGAGTTCTCATGGTGGTGGATTTGAATGTTGTGGTGGCCATCGGAGAAAGGAGAAATTGAAGTTCATAATTCTAGGTTTGCGGGTGGCCATAGGAGAAAGGAGAAATTGAAATGCAGAATTCTACGGAAGGGAAAGTGTAGTGAGGCATTATTGGTATTCGCAAAGTATCATACTATATAATACTTAATAACTTTAAACTGAATGAGTTCTAACCTTTAGATATAATACTTTAAGTTGTTAGCCTCTAGGCTTACCCATAATTCTAATGAAATTTTGGAAACATAAAACATATGTTAGTTTTTATAACTAAATAGATACATAGGTTAGGATTGAAAAAAAAGTAATACTTACTCTTGTAACATGTTTTTCAAAGTAGGTGGAATCTTCCTATGGCATAAATAAAACCATACAACCGTGCATTGTCTTGGAATGATGACACAAAGTTGCCAATGATACCTACCATCAATCACAAGTACTTAGCAGAAATAATTAATAATACTTCATAAAATATTACTAGCAAAAACACATATGTATTAATGTATGGCCCAAAGTAGATCTCTCCATTTGACTCAACCATCCATGTTTGCAAATAAAGTTTGATGTGGTCATGTGAGTTTTTCGAAGGTTGAATGGTTTGAGGTTCAATGAATCCACAGACGGAAGATCGACTTGGTCCACAATGAATCCATAATAAATCTACATACATAAAATAAAAATTAATGCAACAATAATATTAAAAAATCAAATATAATTAGTCCAATTTTACAAATAACAATAAATATAATTTTATTTTGTACTTTTACAAATATTATTATAAAAATTCAATTAAAAAAAGAAATAGGCCAAAAAACTAAAAAAAAAATAGTCTAAGATAAAAATTATAATTGCAAATAAAAAAATACAAGCAATTATATACATACAATGAAAAAGAGATAACAAGCAAAATAATCTCAAAATGATGCAAATGGGGATGAAAACACATAATATTCGGTTGAAAATGCCTAAAATCAATCCACAATCAAATCCCAACCAGTTTGGTGGTGAAAAATGTTCGAAACTCACCTACAGGAGGTCAGAATAATGGTCGCCGACGGGAAGGATCGCAAAACACTGCAAATGGGGATGAAAACGGAAAATATTCGATTCAAAACGCCTAAAATCAATCCACAATCAAATCCCAACAAGTTTGGTGGTGAAAAACGTTCAAAAATTACTTGGAGGAGTTCAGAATGGTGGTTGTCGGCAAAGAAGCTTCGCGAAAAATTGGTGGCACGACGAAACAGTTAGGGTTTCTGTGTTTCGCGCAGAGAAAACCCAAAAATTGACGTCGGGGCTGCGTGGTCAGACGTTACTTAACGTCGGTGCAGAGGGGGTTAGACGTTAAATTAAGTCAGGGTAGAGTGGGTCAGACGTTAAATTAAGTCGGGGGCAAAGAGCTCAAACGTTAATTTTTACATAACGTCGGGGTACTGTGGGTCAGACGTTAAATTATGTTTGTGTTGGAATGGACAGATGTTAAAAAATTCAAATAATTTACAAAAATGTCACTGGTCATTTTTAACGTGAGACTTTTTCTGGGCAGACGTTATATGGGTGACATTATAGGGCTATTTTGTGTTAGTGTGGTCACAGACGCTGCGTCAGCGGCACCTTCAAGGAGAAACGGCCCCTGTCTCGCACACGGGAAGAAGAAAGAAGAAAAGAAGCGATTCGGGAGGCTTGTTCTCGCCGACGACACCTTCGGTGGTGATCGGCGTCGGCGGCGTTATTGCTGGTGATCCAGCTTGTGTAGACGCGTGTCTTAGGGGCTGGAGTCGTGTTATTGGTGTCGAGAAGAAGGAGTTATCGTAGGTAGAGAGAAGAAGATTTAATTTTTCAATTAGGTTTTGAGTGGAAATTGCCTTAACGTTTTTGCTCCGTGCACCCCTCACTTTCAATCTTTTCACCCCTCCCAGTTTATGTTTTGGATCTATTTGGGTTTACACAACGCACCTCTTTGTTTACTGCACACACCCCCACATCATTTTATTTCTTACACCTTTGTCTCACTTTACGCATCCCACCTGTTTACTTCGCGCACCTCCCATATGTGATGGTCATGCACCCCATGTCTTTGTCTATTACTTTTGGGCATGTTGTTGTATTTACTTTGTGCACCCCCTACTAATCACTCATGTATCCCGGTATTTTTGTCTTCCACTTTTATCCTTCTTAAATAATTTCATCATTTTATAATTTTTTTTTTATTTTTTTTATTTAAAAAAAACAAATATATTTAAAAATCATAAAAATTAAAATATAGAAAAGAAATCAAAAAATTTCTCTTTCATTTTTATTGTGTCTGCCCGGTCGCTCGCGTCATGTGATACTTTCTTCCAAATAATTTAAAAAATACTAAAATAATTTTCTTTCCCTTTTAGTGTCTGTCCGACCGCTCATGTCGTGTGACACATATTTTCAAGTAATTCAAAAATACCAAAAAAAAATATTTTCAAAAAATAAACATATCAACATTTTCAAACAAAAATATCTAAAGAACTATGTAACCCTGATTTCTCATTTTGAATGAGAATACGTAGGACCAAGGTCAATCCTTGTCGGCCCAAAAAATTAAAAAATATTTTTATTTCTTTTTAGCATTTTTTGTCTTATTATTTTTTTGGGGAAAATTAACATTTTGATAACCACATCGACTTTGCATTTTTAATTAAAGGTATCGCTCTCGGGCAGGCGCTGTAGGGTGCTAACACCTTCCCTACGCGTAATCGACTTCCGAATCCAAAATCTGGTTTTTCGCAGACTCGTCTTATCTTTATGATTTTCCATAGTTTTCCAGAATAACTATGGTGGCGACTCCCAAATCCTTTTTTAAAACTCGTTTCCTTTTTGGTTCGTCGTCCCGTCGCGGTCTTGGTTGCGACAATTACTTAATTGAAGCTTGCACTCTTTTAATTCCTATTATAATATAATAAGTTAGTAAAAGGCATAATGGAAAAGCAAGTACGTGTACTAAAGTGAAGTAAATTAAAAATAAGCAACTTATATAAAAAAGGCCTGGTATAAAAGCGAATGAGGATGAAGATTGTCCATGTTTGTGCCTTTGAACAATTAATGGTGTTTGGCAAACCTTTTTTTGGCAAGCCTTTGAACAAATGTCATAAATGAAATGGAATTTAGTTTAATTCATACAATTAGAAATAAAATGGGAGGTGGAACCCTCGTAAATACACCAATCTAAGAGGGTATTTTAATTATTCTATATGATCCTCTGGCTCCCCTTAATTGTCTCAAACTTGTTGTTGATCATATTTTCATATAGAGTATGTGTATATCTAATACTACATACAATTGTGAACTGACAAATGGAAACTTCTTCAATTAAATAATATTTCTGACCTACTTCTATTAAAAAAAAAAATTCTACAAGAGGAAAAAATGCTATCGTCAAACTATCAGAATTTTGAACATTCAAAAAATAAATCAAAAACAACAAAATCTCTCTCTCTCTTTTCTTCTCACCCTCCGTATCCCACACATAACCTCTTCAACTTTTTCTCTCTCTTCAGCTTCTTCTCTCTCTTTCTCACTCACACACGTTCAAACCTCTTCAGCTTCTTCTCTCTCTTTCTCACTCACACATAACACCATGGCCTCTTCTCTCTTCATCTTCGTTGCATTCATCTTTTACTCTCAGATTCATAACCACCATTACCAACAACAAAAAGGTAACAACTTTTCTAGGTTCTTTCTTTATTCTTGATGATTTTCGAGTGTTGTTTTTCTGTGAGTTCTTCTTATTTTGGTTGGGTGAATGTTTTCAGATCTACTTTTCTTTGTTGACCAAATGTGTTGGGTCGAGGTTTTTGTCTCAGATCTATTGTTGGATGGATTTGTTCTTCTCATATCTAATGTTGGATGGATTTGTTTTTCTCAGATTTACTTTTCTTTTGGTTCATTTTTTCCTCTTATATTCTTGAGCACCTTCACGAGACTTAAAAAAAGGTAACCACTTCTCATTTTTTGTTGTTCTTCTACCTTCTTGTGTTTCTTTCTATTATTTTTTTTTTTTGTTTAATGCATATTTTTCTCTGATATCTACTTATTTTTGTTTTATTTTTTTGTTTGATCAATGTTTTCCTTTCATATCTACTTTTCTTCTGGTACGAGATGTGTTGAATTTAGGTTTTTCTTTCAGATTTATTTCTCTTTTGAATGGCTTATTTGCTTTTCCATGTATATTGTTTGATAGATTTTTTTTCTTCTCACATCTACCTTTCTTTTGGTTGATGTTTTGCTTTGAGAGCCTTGAACAACTTGACAAATACAAAAAAGGTAACAAAAATCCTATTTTTTTTTCGTTCTTCTACCATCTTCTAATATCTACTTTGTTTTCTATTATTTTTGTTTTCATGGATATTTTTTTCTGTAAGATCTACTTATTTTTGTTTAGTGAATTTTTTTCAGATTTTCTTTTCTTTGTTGACAAAACGTGTTGGATCGAAGTTTTTTTCTCAGATCTATTGTTGGATGGATTTGTTCTTCTTAGATATACTTTTTTTCTTATGTTTTCCTCTGAGATTTTTGAGGACCTTCACCCTACTAAAAAGAAGGTAACAACTTCTGATTTTTGTTGTTCTTCTACCATATTCTTAGATTTTTTTTTCTATTATTTTTCTTTTTTATGGATATTTTTGTCTGAGATCTACTTATTTTTGTTATATTTTTTTGTTGGATAAATGTTTTGTTTTCAAATGTACTTTACTTTGTTGCATTTATCTATTTGATTGGTGTTTTTTCTCAGATTTACTTTGTTGTTCGTATTTTCGTTCTTCTACATAGTAAAGGTTGAATCTTTTAACCTTTCACTCTTTGACAACGACAATAAAGATACATAAGTTTCATACTTTGGTTGATATTCTCTTCTTCTCTAAGATCTGATTGTTTGTTTTTCTAAGGTTTTATTCTTCAGTTTTGATTTAAATTTTTAATTCTTCAACATATTTTTAAATATGGTGGATCGTTCATCTGTTCAAGACAACAAAGGTACATTTTTTTCGTCTTCTCTCTTATGTTTTCTACTTCTACCAGATTTAAGTACTTCTGCATGTCTTTTTTGCTGTGATGAATGAAGTTTTTATTCAAGATGGATGACATGCTTGAAGAAGACAACAAAGTACAATCTTTTTTTCTTCTCTCGAATCTTTTCTACTTCTACCATTTTTATGTATTTTTTCTCTAATGAATGAATGTTTTCTTCTTCTGTAGAATTTTTTTGTGTCTAGAAGATTATAGTAATGAAGGTTTTCTTTCAGATGAATGAATTGCTCAAAGAAAACAACAAAGATACAATTTTTCCGTCTTCCATACAAAGGTATAATCTTTTTAGATGAATGAAGGTTTGAAGAACACCAAAAAGGTGCAAGCTTTTTATCTCCCAACTTTTGTCGAATCTTTTCTTCTTCCACTAAATATAATTTCTGTTTTGGAGATGGATGATTTGTTTGAAGAATACAGGTTGGTTTTTTTCACAATAAAAAAGACTTAGTGAGGTATTTTTGCAATAATGAACTTTCAACTATTGTGTGTCATGGACCACTAGGCGAAGTCCAATGCAATTTGGTGATAACAACAACGTCTATGAAGATAGGTCGTGGCTAGAAAAAGTTGTGTGCCTTTCACTCACTAAAGGAGAAGGGTTATGTTATTTTCGAAGTTGAGATTGAAAAACAAGCATGCATGTAAAAGTTCTTTATAATCTACCATTGTTTTAATATATGTAGTTTATTATCTTCTCAAAAATATCAAGTAATCTGTCAAAATTTTTGTTCTTTTATATTTTATATACTTTTGGAAGAGTCATTAATTAAATTGTTAAGAAATTTAATGAAATTAATGAACAAAAATAAATAATATGAACTTTTTAAAATATTCTTCAAATTTTAAAGATAACATGTTAATATGATTTTTTGTATCACAAATTAATGGATAAAATTAATTATTAATAATTAAATAAATTAATTTAAATTGAATAAATATTACAAATTAAATAAATTGAATTAAATTAAATTAAAAAAATATTAGAAATTAAATGTTTTACTGTCATTAATGCTTTTCATATTTCAAGATTACAATTACATTCAATGTAAACATATTCCAGGAAAATCTAATGTTTTGCACTGTTCAAGAAACATTTGCAAAATCTCTTTTTGGATTACGAAATCTTTTCTAATTCCAACTCATGAAATCTCTTTGTATTTAAAATTTGAAAATTAAATATTGTTGACATAACAATTAATAATATTTGTAATTTAACTGATGTAATTAATGTCACATAAAACTGGCATGTCATTGACACTAGGCTTTTTTTGTATTTCAAAATTTTGTAAATATAATTTGAAAAATGATCAAGAAATTTAATTTGTAACAATGATAAACTTTTTTGTATTCCAACGTATATGATAATTTACATTGCTCAATAAATTTTTTCATCTTACAACACATTTTGTAGGTAATTAACGCCACACCCAAGCCAAGAATGATTAACATTTCATATAAAATAAATTTAAATATTTATAACTTTATTTTTATAACATATTTTCTTTTGACCTTTTTAGTTTTCAGAAAAACTTGTTAATATGAATTGTTCAGGTTTAGATATAAACTAAAAAAATTATATTTAAAAGTGTATGTTGATGACTTCTCCAATAGGTTAAAACGTTTCATTTGTCTGCACTTTGTCTATCTTTTATGTAAACTAGGAAGCAGGTGGAAGAAGGTCTATACTTCTAATGACTTAGAAGAAGATTGTCATATTGTATTTGAGTGTGATGATGTTAGATATAATGAAAATATTAAAGTTCTATGTGTTTAAGTACTATGTCACTTTTAAGTGTTATTTTTACTTTAGTAATGTTAATATTAATATATTAATTCCATTTCTTACATATTATTTCATTTTCTTCACATTATCTAAAGTTATTCACATTATATATCAAATTTTTTTATAATTTGTATTTTTTTTATATAAAGTATTTATCACTCACACAAAAAATGTATTACATAAAATACCAACCTAACATAAGATTTTTTTTTTTAAGTTTGTAGGTTTCTTCAAGAAGTTTTTTCATCTTCCAAGAAAGTAATTAATATTAACAAGAATCAATATTAACTTTTCATTGTTCCAATGTTAATTTTCAGGTATCCATCATTACTTGTTAAAGAAATAATGTTTATTGGGCTCGATGCACTGACAACTCTTTGTTTTCAAAATTTAAGAAAGTTTTATCTCTTCCGAGACATCTTTCTCATTAATTATGGCATATTAAGAAAGTAATTATTTCTTGTGTCTGAATGCAATGTCATATATCTAAGTGCATCTCAACCCAAAGTCTATTACATTTGCATAATTATATCCTTCTAACAGAATTTTTTGTATTATCATTTATCATTTATAATTTATAATTATATTTTTCTATTTTATTACATTTATTTACGTAATTCCCTGGAGAATGATTGTAAAAGGTTTGAAAAGTTCTAACATTTTGCAAAGTTTAACTTCCACCAACTTTTGCTCTTTGGAGACATTAATTATGAACAAAGAAATTAGTTTTTTTTTCTTCTAAATGCTAAGTCATATATATATCTCTTCAACATTCCTCCAGAAAGCCTATTATGATTTTTATTTTGTAAAATTCTACGTAGCTACTCGAAGAAGTTTTGTACAATGCTGAAAAGTTCTCATATTTTTCAAAGTTAATCTTCCACGAAACAATCTCTTATTACTCAAAATTGAAGAAATTTTTGTTCTTCCAAGTTATTAATTATAAAGAAAGTAATTATTTTTTGTGTCTCAATGCACTATCATATGTGCATTACGTCATTTTTAACTTAGCTTCTTGAAGTATCTTTTACAACTTGGAATATCTATTTTCAACATGTTTAGTTTTCTAATTCTGACAACATTAATTATGAACAAATTTTGACTTGTATGTTCCCACAAAATAATTGGTATTGGAAAGAATATCAAGAATTTCTCTCTGATTATGAATAATAGTTATACCAATATCTGCAAATAAAAAATTTCTCACTTTTTCAAGAATCAGTTTACCTATTCCAAGACGTTTGCATTAATAATTATTAAAACTTTAAATATTAACACTACGAATGATGTTTTGTGACACTCAATGCACCTCCAAACATTGCAGTGTTATCTACACATCTACCAAATCCATCCAAATACAATGCACTTTAAATATTTTTACAACCTAATTGATCTAATGTATTATAACTTATAATTAATATTAATTAATTTTTTTAATTCAATCTCTTTATAAACATTTCAAAACCTCTCAATTTGCCATAATTACTTCTCATCTTTCACCATCACCTAATATGTATTTAATTATTGAATTAGCGGTCTATAATGTTCATGGTTTGGGATGTTAACGGGGCGGGTAAGGTATGGGTAGTAGCTCTCCCGTACCCTACCCGCTAGATAAATATCTGTCCCGTACCCGTACCCATATCCGTCGGGTATCCGTTATGCGGGTACCCGTCTATTTTTTTCATACCCACGGATATCCACGGGTACCCACGAGTATTTACAAAATTATTTAAAAAATAAATATTTAATCATAAATTCAAATAAAATAAATAAAATACATCACTGTCATAAATTTTAAATAAATTTTAAACTAACTCAAGTCCAAATAATTATAAAAATAAATATAAAATAACGTTCAACACGATGGAAATTCTTTAATTAGTGTTTTGATCAACAAGTCCACTTTCTCCGATTGATTCCTGAAAAATAATCAAATAATAAACCTCAACTATCACGTGCCAAATATTCTTATTTTGATTCCATCATTTGACAACAAGCATATCATAAACGTCACTATCTATATATGGTTTGATGTATATGCCCAATTTCAAAGAAGCAAAAGAGAAAAATGTTAAGGGATGTACTTGAAAGAAGACAACGTACCAATACTTGAAGTTAGAAAAATGAAGACAGAAGACAAGATGTGCAACTTATAAAAAATTAGGACAAAATGTTTTTTACTAATATATATATATATATATATATATATATATATATATATATATATATATCAGGATTTTTTTGTGAATTAAAGTTTAGCGGGTACGGGTATCCACAGATACGGATACTATGATACCCGTACCCGCCCCGTTAACATGCGGGTATCAAAAATACCCGTACCCACGGATAGCGGGTATCCATTTTTAATATCCATTTCTTATCTATTGCGGGTTTTATCCGCAGATACCCACGTGTACGGATATTTTTGACATCTCTATTCATGGTTGGAATTTGAATTTTAAATAACTTGATTCGAAATTGAAACTTACTATTTTTACATTTTTTTTATATATAGTAGATTAGTAAATGAAAATGTTGTTACGTATCATAATTTAGTGTTCGAGTATACAATATTTTTATTAAGTTTCTAATTTAATATGGACTCTCTGAATTTAAATTATTTAAAAAAAATTGATTTCTTATATTTAAAATTATTAAAAAAATATTATATTTGATTTTGAATAAAAAATTCATATATTTCACACCATCTCTCTTAATTATTATTAACATAATTACTATTACTATTATCATAACTATAATTCTATGAAATAATCATTTTGACATTTTTTTTTAAAATGTTAATGTTATTATTACTATTGTTATTAATACTATTGATGTCGTTATTATAATTATAACCTACTATTATATTATATTTTAATTTATTTCATTAATTATTTTTCAATCATTAATATTAATATTATAATAATAATAATTATTATTATTAGTTAATCAATTATTACATATTTTAATTAATTATTATTATCATTAATGTAAAAATATTAATTTTGTTTAATATTATCATTTAAATTAATAATTATATTTTAATCAATTATTATTTTTTTATTATTATTGTTTACTTATGAATTTTATGAATTATACATCTGGATTTACTCTAAATTGAAATCTTTTATTACACTTTATTATTTTATTAACAGAATTTGTTGTAATATTAAATTAATTTTTAATTATGATAATGTCATGCTATTTTAATTTGAAAAATCTTAATTTTAAATATAATATATAAATATTTATTAATAATTATAAACAATAATTTTTATAGTGAACATTCATAAATAATTGCTATGTTTGTTATTAAATTTTAAATTATGAAAAAAATAATTATTTTTTTCATAAAATATAAAATATCTAAATTTGTTATATATTTATAAAATCGTAATTAATATTTTTTATTTCAATTGTAATTATTACTTTTTATTTAAATTATTTTTAAAATATTATTTGTAATGCTTTTTTTATTTTAAATTATAACTTTTTATTTGATTTTCATTTTATAATATTATTTAAAAATGTTTTAAATATTATTTATAATATTAATATTAGTATTGAATGACATATAATCCTATATTTTATTAATTTTTCCTTGGAAATTCACTCCATTACACTTTTGCTTATGTTAATGTATTAATTAATTTGACATACTGATTTTTTTAATCTGTTTGCCTAAATAAAACCAAACAGCCTCTGCGATGTTTTTACTCACTCATTAGCAGACTTATCTCTTAAAAGAATTTATCTTTAGATTTTTCAAAGCATTTGTATAAAGGTAAACTAAAAATGTTGTTTTTCATGGATCATTTAGCTCAATAAAATGCAAATGGTCGTTAATAAATTATCCAAAAATATAATATATATGATACAAAATAAATATGTATAATTTATAATATATAATATATATATATATTTTTCAAAAAGATTTAGGAATATTAAAGTTTGTGAATTTGTCAATAAATATATAATAGAGGACTTGATTGTATACTTTTATTAATAAATTTACTCTGCATTAAATGAGTGTACGTCGTCTCATGCATCAATTTTGATATCTAACTTTTATATTTTTAAATTGTAACATCCCAATTTTTTAGCAGCTTAAAACTAATAAAAATATGAAGTTTCATCATAGTTCCAAAACGGATAATTTAGTATACACAATATATTAATACAGTCTTACAAAAGATATGACTATAAAAATATATCACTTATACAGTTACACTAAACTAAGAAAAATATACCTAAATTGACCACCACTAAAGCTCCCACCTAAAAGGATGATTCTTCATCCTCCAGAAGTGCCTCTGACATTGCAACCACGTCTACTCCCATCGAAAAGGTGATCATCGCAAAAGGAAACAAACAATACAAGACAAGAACATAAAAAGCAAGGGTAAACTAATCTGATTAAAGGAATCATGCAGTTTAATTATAAACAGAAATCATGCAATCTTTCTCATTATTACCAGAATCATATAGACCACCACAACACAGCACATATACATGACTCTAGACTCAATATCCGAATTATGTAAGCGACATTGAATCTCTTGGAGGCGTGCACCTGTGACGGTTCCCAAACTCTGTAGAGTTTGGGCTCAAGGGGTTATCACCCAACCATTCCCAGGCTAAGTCCCATTCGCGTCTAAGACTGATCGAGTCTAAAGACTAGGACCTTCTACTACTCCTCACGACATAATCCATTATACTCTACATGAGACTTAATGGTTATTGGAGCGTCAAGATACCAACCAAAATTGAGTCCTTATGTCTTTACATGCACTAAAACATTCCCCTTAGAATTTCCCTTGAAATCATACTTCAACCACATCTTCTCATATTCCAACTTCATGCAATTTCACCACACATTTTACTAGTCATAACAATTCATGCATATCATAACTAAGTTCGCATTTTAACATTCAAACATAGCTTCATCCAATAGAAACAAAGAAATAACACTTGGCTGCAGAGGTTCTCGCCCAAGCTAGAAGGTCTCGCCTAGGCTAAAGGGCTCTTTCGCTTAGGTGAATCATTCTCGCCTGAGCGAGGCTCGAAATAGAGAACAACCCAAACGCTGAGCAAATTCTCGCTCAGGCTAAGCTGTCTCGCTTAGACGGCTAAGCTGTCTCGCTTAGACGAGAGTGACTCTCGCTCAAGCGAGATCTCGCGTAGTGACAAGGGATGAGTTTCTGGTGTTTTCGCTCAGGCAAGAGCGACTCACTTAGGCGAAAATACCAGATTCCCAATCTGTTCTCAGATGCAACCCAAAATTCATGTCCACACTCAATCATATACCCAATCACACATTCCAAACATCAATTCAGCATACAATTATGCAATCAAGTTCATTAGACATGGTTTATATGTGAAATTTAGAAGAATCAGTTAGCTTCCCTTACTTGTTATCCTGCTTAGACAATTTTATATACGTCAACGCTTTAAAAATGACAACGCTTCTAACTCCACAGGATGCTCTATCTACACATAGAAACATCACAAGAACGATTAGGACATACTGTTATGATCACTGATCAGCAGAGACTCATACTGATGATTAAAACGTCGCATGAAAGCGGTAGAGGGCTTGCATGCAACAGAAAACAGAAAACAGAAAAAGACTAAAAAGACAGCAGAAACTCAACTTACGCGAATGGAGAAACTGATCGGTCGAATTTGAAGAGCTCGCCGAGAGGACCAATCCTACGGTCTCGGTTCTTCAATCAGAGGACTAGAGAGACAGAACCTCTAGAGAGAAGTCAGAGAACTCTAGAAAAGTAGTTTCTAGAGAGATAGTGTGTTTTAAAATAATAAAACTCGTCTATAACGATTCTATTTATACTAAAACCTCCTTTTAATATTAAAATAATCGAGTTTCACTATTTTTAAACCACTATCACTTTTAAAACGCCATTTTCTAAAGTCTTACATAAATAGTTTAATCAACAATTTTTGTATTGTTCATCATTTTTGTTATTTTTGGGAATTTAGCATTTATGTTTTTCTACATTGTCAAATCAATATTTTATTTAAAACTAAATTTTATTTCTTAATTAACTCAGTATATTATTTAAAATAATTATATATAACATATTTTATTGAAAAAGATATATAAATAACTTAAATAATTTTTATCATAAAAATAATTAAGATATTATTATTTAATTTTATAAAATAAAATATTTATACTAAATTTAATCATAGTTGTATAATTTTTAAAATTATATACATTACATGGATACAAATAAATATATACAATACATTTTGTTAAAAATATATATAAATAATTTAAATATATTTTGATCATAAAACAAATTAAAAAAATATTATTTATTTTTATAAAATATAATATTTATATTAAATTTAATTATACTTCAAATTTAAAATTAATTTATTAAATATACTTTAATTTTTAAAACCATAGCACGGGTAGAAATATAAGTATATATACATACAAAGTGTGTAGAGTCCAAATCTATATCTGAGAACTACCATTTTCCATCTTCCTCTTTCTGAAGAATTGTTTTCTTGCCTTCGTCTTTTCTCCTTTTTTTCGCTTCACGGTCTACAATTCGTAAGTTGTTTTTCTTATTCCTCTGTTTTCCCCAGTTTCTCTCTCTATTTCTGTATCAACTGGGTGCCGCTGGCCCCATTTGGTGTTTCTGAATTTTGCTGCGTAAATATTTGATATTTGGGCTAATGCGCGATTTTTTGTGATCTGGGTGATGCTCTTTTTGTTGGATCTGTGATGATTATGAGGGTATTTTTGTTTGGTGATTCCCTTGGGTCTTGATCCACGTGATCGTTTTGGTTTAATGTTGTGAAATAATCAGATCTGTTCTTGATTTGTTATTCTTTCAATGGTAATTGGTTTGTGAAGATTTCATTGCATTTCGTAGCGTTAGTGTGGAATCTGAGTCATATTTTGTTTATTAATCTCTTTTTATTTTGACCTTGTTTATTTGTTTATTTATTTATCTACCTTTGTATTCATTACCAAGGTAGATTTGAAGTTTAACTATTTCATTGTTCGTTTTTTTCCTGAAAGTTGGTTGCAGAATAACACTCTTTGATTCTAACTCGTTCGTCTTTGTGTCGAAAGGTGTCATAGTAATTAAATAGTAATTAAATTGAAACTTAAAAGGTATTCCATTAAAATGGTCACATATTTCAACAAACAAAAATACCACGTGATCTGATATTAAAGCTGTGTGAAGTAGTTGGCCTTCGTCTATCCCAACTTGT
>Ga0214542_1004233_pt1 | contig 28645 bp, 15 predicted proteins | sample CNSS1metaG_FD_160096 | JGI IMG/M metagenome (GOLD analysis project Ga0214542, IMG submission 160096) | Root nodule microbial communities from cowpea collected in UCLA plant growth center, Los Angeles, California, USA - CNSS1 | ecosystem: Host-associated > Plants > Roots > Nodule | place: USA...
TATATATATATATATATATATATATATATATATATATATATAAAGGGTGAAGTGTGTGCTATTTTTTTAAGGGATTTGGGGGTGAGTGTAAATGAATTTAAAGCTAAAATTTGTGAATGTTTGTGAGTGATTTGAATAATATGATAAATAAAAAACAAAATTTTTATAGATTGAAATACAACATTACAATTTTATCCTTATAGTTAAAATTAATATATTATTATTAATATTATGAAAATAATTATTATTTAATATTATTATGAATATATATATATATATATATATATATATATATATATATATATATATATATATATATATATATAGAGAGAGAGAGAGAGAGAGAGAGAGAGAGAAAGAGATAGAGTGTGTGTGTGTGTTAGAGAATATCAATTGAATATCTCTCTGTTTTGTCTTTTTTGTTTCTCTCTCCATTCAGGTTTGTATACGTGGTATTCAATTTGTTAAAATTAATATATTATTATTAATATTATGAATATAATTATTAATAATATTATTTTAAGTAAAATAATTATTATTTAATATTATATATATATATATATATATATATATATATATATATATATGATGAAGTGTGTGTTATTTTCTTAAAGGATTTGGGAGTGAGTGTGAGTGAATTAAATGTAAAATTTGTGAAAATTTGTGAGTGATTTGAATAATATGATAAATAAAAAACAAAATTTTAATATATTGAAATGTATCATCACAATTTTACCCTTATAGTTAAAATTAATATATTATTATTATTATTAATATAATTATTATTTCATATTATATATATATATATATAGAGAGAGAGAGAGATAGAGTGTGTGTGTGTGTGTGTTAGAGAATATCAATTGAATATATCTCTGTTTTGTCTTTTTTGTTTCTCTCTCCATTCTGGTTTGTATACGTGGTATTCAATTTGTTATATTTTATTCTTTCTGTTACTCATATAGAGTGAGTCACTCATCTAGGACACTTTATATATAAACTGATGTATTGTTCATCATTAAATGAATGAGAATGATAGAATTTTCCTCATTCCTGGTTATCAAATTCTAACATGGTATCATATGTCTGTTTCTGCTTCCTTTCAATCCAATACAAACTTATTACATGTTTTCTCTCTCAACAAAAATCTTGTTAGGGTTAGTAGGTTTGCTCATGATAGTTGTGTTTATTTTGAGTTTCATCCTTTTGTTTGTTTTGTTAAATCTCAAGTTGATCATTCCATTTTATTAAAAGGTTCTCTTGGTTCAGATGGATTATATCAATTTCCACTACCTTTGCTCCCCTCCATTGTGCATGTGTCACCAACATGTCTCTCCTATGTTGCCCCGTCCACTACGTCTTCCAGTTCTCTGTCTTCATGTCCTAAGTCTTTTAGTCCTACTTCTTCAAGTTCAGCGTCCTCAACTATCACCAATCATAAACTTAGTTTATATTCCAAATGGCACAATAGGCTTGGCCATCCATCTCTTACTGTCTTAAATCATGTTCTTAAAGCTTGTAATGTGTCCTCCATCAATAAAACATCAATGGATTTTTGTGTAGCATGCTGTATGGGAAAGTCTCACCAATTTCCTACTTCTCCTTCTTATACTCTTTATACTCATCCTTTACAACTAATTTTCTGTGGTCTTTGGGGGCCCTCTCATGTCACTTCATCCTTGGGTTATAGTTACCATGTATCTTTTGTTGATGCTCATAGTCGCTATACCTGGATTTATTTTCTCAAAAGTAAATATGACACCTTACATATTTTCAAACAGTTTCAATCCATGGTCAAATTGCAATTAAACCAAAAAATCAAAGAAGTGAAAATTGATTGGGGAGGTGAATTTCGTCCCTTCACTCCCTTTCTCAACTCCTTAGGTATTCATCACCACATCATTTGCCCCCATACACATCATCAAAATGGCCTTGTTGAACACAAACATCGTCACATTGTTGATATGGGACTCACTTTCCTCTCACAAGCTTCCCTCCCATTGAAATTTTGGGATCATGCTTTTCACACCACTCACAGTCTATCTCATTAATAGACTCCCAACTTCCGCCCCTCCTCATATAGTGCTTTATTCCACCATTTTCAAAAAACACTATGATTACAATTTTCTTAAAACTTTTGGTTGTGCTTGTTATCCACACACCCGAGCCTATCACACTCACAAACTACAGTTTTGGTCCACTCCTTGCACTTTTCTAGGTTATTGATCTTGTCACAAGGGATATAAATGTCTTGATGTCCATGGAAAACTTTTTATTTCAAAGGATGTTATCTTTGATGAAAGTACCTTCCCTTTTCTTTCTCAAACACTATCTCCTTCACCTTTGGCTTCTCACTCACGCACCATTCCTCTCGAAATTCTTCCCAATGTTGGTCCTCCCTCTCCCATTCAGCATGCTTCTCCTGAATCTTCTAATGTAAGTCTTGTCTCACCCTTAATTTCTCCTTCTACTAACACTACTAGATCATCTCCTTTGCCTCCACAAGTCAACTCATCCTATGCAAACTCACTCCAAATCAGGGATTGTTTAGCCCAAACAGTATCCCACTCTACTTCTAGCTATTATTAAACCAGCTTCTTTCAAGCATGCCTTGTCTTCTCCTATTTGGCAGACAACTATGCAAGAGGAATATGATGCATTAATGGCTAATAACACATGGACTTTCACCTCTCTTCCTCCTGACCGAAATTCGATTGAATGCAAATGGATACTTCGTGTTAAAGAAATTGTTGATGAGACTATCAATAAGTATAAAGCACACCTGGTAGCAAAGGGTTTTCATCAAAAGTATGGTTGTGATTACACAAAAACTTTCTCTCCAGTTGTAAAACATGTCACGGTTCACATCATTCTCACCCTTGCTTTCACTAATCAGCGGTCTCTTCAAAAAATTGATGTTAATAATGCTTTCTTGAACAAGAAGAGGTTTACATGGATCCTCCACCTGACTTTCTTCCCTCTAATTCCAGTCTCGTGTGCAAACTCCAAAAATCAATTTATGGTTTGAAACAAGCTCCCCGAGCTTGGTACGAGAGACTCACTTCCACTCTCATGAGCTTTGGGTTTGTTCACAACAAATCTGTTGGTTCTTAATACCAATACTGATTGTCTTTATGTATTGATATATGTTGATGATATTATTTTGACAGGTTCTTCTCCTTCACTCCTACAAGTTGTCATTTCCAAACTGCATTCTGTTTTTGCTCTCAAACAATTGGGTGATGTTGACTACTTCCTTGGCATTGAGGAAAAAAGGTAGTCTAATGGTTCTTTGTTGTTATCTAAATCCAAATACAACTGTGTTCTTCTTGCTAAAGCTGGCATGACTGATGCAAAAGGCATATCCACTCCTCTTCAAGGAGGATTGAAATTATCTAAACTTGGGTCCGAAGATATGGATGATCCTCTTCTTTATCGTTCTATTGTTGGAGCATTACAATATGTTACTATTACACGATCTGAACTCAACTATAATGTCAACAAAGTATGTCAATTTATGGCCCAACCTTTATTGGAACATTTGAAAATTGTAACACATCCTTCACTACTTAAAAGGAACTCTAGCTTATGGATTACACCTACATCCTATTATTCTCACTAATGGGTGTTACACTTTAAATGCTTATTGTGATGTAGATTGGGCATCAGATATAGATGATCGTTGGTCCACCTTTGGTGCTTGTATTTTCTTTGGACCTAACTTAATCTCCTGGTGGTCTAGAAAGCAGACATTGGTTGCACGTTCCAGCACCGAGGCAGAGTATCGAAGCCTTGCTATTACTGCATATGAACTTCTCTGGCTGCAGTCTTTTTTAAAAGAACTTCACATTAGATGTACTCCTCTTGTGATTCATTGCGACAATCAAAGCACAGTAGCACTTGCTCACAATCATGTACTACACTCTCGCACTAAACATATGGAGCTTGACATTTTCTTTGTTTGTGAGAAAGTTCTTAATCAGTCATTATACGTGACTCACATTCCTGCCACTGATCAAATTGTTGATCTTCTCATAAAACCTCTCTCTAGAAGTCGTTTCTGCCTTCTCTGTGACAAACTCAATGTCATTGAAATTCTTCAATCACCTTGATTTTGAGGGGACTATTAGAGAATATCAGTAGAATACCTCTCTGTTTTGTCTTTTCTGTTTCTCTCTCCATTTTGTTTTGTATACGTGGTATTCAGTCAGTTACATTTTATTCTTTCTGTTAGTCATATAAAGTGAGTCACTCATCTATAACACTTTATATATAAACTGATGTATTGTTCATCATTAAATGAATGAGGATGATAGAATTTTCCTCATTCCTGGTTATCAAATTCTAGCATAGAGAGAGAGAGAGAGTTCTACCTTCAAATCTTCTTTTCATGTTGTAATTTGATCTCATTGCATTTGTTCAAATCATTGCAAGTGAACACAAAATTTTTGTTAATCCATTTCTTTTTTGTTAGAGAACATTTCTATAAGGGAACACGTCCTTAGTCATTTTTTATACAATTTTTTTTTAAGACAATGATATATTGACTCCTGTAATTTTATTTTCATTTTGTATTCTTGACGTGATTTTATATTGGACATTGATTCTTTAAAAAAGAAAAATAATAATATATTAATCAATATTTTACATTATGTCACATCAAATAATACAAAATGTGAGTGAAATTGAGAAAATCAAAATATGATTTTCCCTTTTTATCTTTTCTCTTAACAAAATTTGAGTAGATATGTATTTCGTACTTTCTCATTAAATGATACATCGTTAGTTTATGTATAGGAAAACTAGTTCCTTTAACATATTCAGTAAAATACTGCGATTTTACTATTCCTTCCTACAACTTAATTCTTATAATCTAATCTAGTTCCTATTTTGAGTCTGACATGGGACATAAGTATTTATACACATATAAATATTATAATCATTTAAAAATAAATAGTGGTAAATTGAATTGGATATATAAAATATAATTTAAGTAAGTGTACGGAAGAAAGGGTTAGGCCAAAACATGATACAGTGTCTTGAATGCTAGTTATAGCTGTTGTCTTTCTCCAATGTGTCGTTGCTATCATTTCGTTTTCTATTTCTGATTGTCGCTTTCATCTCACTCTTCTAGCTCCACATTTTTTATTTTACACATTTTTCTTATTCATAAGAAAAAAAAAAGGTCATTTTACTCACACAATTGATTATAAATTATCATTTTTTATAAATAAATAATATGGTTTTAGTTTACACCTTTTTTATGGTCATATATGATGAAATTCAAGTAAAATTAAATACGGTTTGTTGATTTTGAATATTCGAAATAGAAAATTTTATACGAACAGCATTCATAAGCAAGGTGCTTTAATGGTAAATTTTATTACTCAAAATAATTTTTTGTATTGAAGATTGCTTAAAAAGGAAAATAATGCTTATTTATTTTAAGAATCGAATCCATTTAACTCACTCACCAAACGTAAGCTTAATATTAAGAATTCATTTTATTTAAACTAAAAGACTAATTTTGGACTTAAAACGTACACTACGCTGCTCTAGATAATAAACGCTTAGGAATATTAAAAAAGAATAAAAAAAACTATTTTTCAAAACTTCTTTCACTAAAAGTTATTGTAAGTTATAAAAGAACTGAACGCCAGAACGTACTTTAATGTCCAACAGTAAATAATTTCATATATTTGTACAATTATTCTGCATATGTAGATAAAATGTACAGTAATCTACCAAAGTGAAATTAATTAGAGGCTTGTTTTATGTAGGGCATATTTGAGGCTTGTTTTATAATATTGAAGATTATTGTTTCTTTTTAAACTGTATAATTAAAAATTATATAAAAAAAGAACTAAAATTATGAATGGTTAAAAATTAAGAAACAATGAAAAAAAAATCTAAATTACAAATTTTGAAACAATTAAGGAACAAACCGTTGGATGATAAAGCATTTCCAATAATAATCGAGGTCAGATCAACGTACTTATGTAATTCAATGAATTTGAGAATTAATGTCACGTTTTTCACATATTATTATATGCAATGGTTGTTAGAAATTATTCACTCCAAGTTTCAATATAAATAAAATAATAACAATAATAATAATAATTTCCTTTATATAAAAAATATAATATTTTAAATTATTATTTTTTCCATTTGCAATAAAATAATTTCTTTATGTATTATCACTAATAATATTATACATAGACGTAAAAGGTGGTTCCTGTTTAAAATTGAAGAAAACAAAATTGGGAATTCTTTTAATGTTTTTAAGTTTAATTTAGAAATCTCAAAACTATATGATATCATTATCAAATGATAAAAAATAAAATTTAGTTAATAATTATGTCACTTGTTATAATCACATGTGCATTTATTTTTTCATTTTGATTATTTAAATACTCTCAAATAATTCATATCTATTATTTCCATTTCTCAACATAATTAATCATGTATTCTTTACTTGAGTAACTCCATATATGTAAGACAAAAATCAAATGATGGGAGGTATCAAACTTAGTAAAATGTTCGTAAAATGACACACCCAACATAAAATTTAAAGTTCCACAAATCAAGGAAGTTTACAAAATTACTATATTATGAAATTCTTCCTGTTAATTAAAATTAGTTGAAGCAATGAAATCACCATTAGCAAGTGGTATTAGTTTATGGTGACCAAGGCAGAAAAAAATGTATTAAGTTCAAATATACATTTTGATAAACAAAAATGTTACTTAAAAAAAAATCAATCTTTTAATTAATTTTAATCATAAAGTTATACTTAGGAAAGCCAAAAGAAATCAGCTGAAAATATTTCGGTTACAAGTTGAAAATTGACAACCAGCAGGTATATATCTAACTTAAAATTGCTTAAATATCTTCGTTTCAAACAAAAAATAATAGGTTTAGAATTATAATAATAATCACATGTTTGTATATATTTATTTAAACTATTTTACTTATTCTTTGAAATTTCATGTTTTAACAAATTTTCCTCAACATCCTAAAATATTTATAAAATGTGTGAAATGTAAATCCATTCATTTTCAAATCAGGAAGAAGGTAGTATGAGTGTCCTTTCCCTAAATTTGAATTCTATGTTAGATTTTATTTTGGTTATCTTCAAAATATATAGATGGTCATTGATTTTAAAATTTTAAAATATCATAAAAAAAATTTTAAAATAAAAAGTTATATTTTTTATGCTAAACAAAAAAAATCTAAACTCCCTTTTTCTTTGTTCTCTCTAATCATACCGATTTTCTTCACCAAGTTTCTGAATATATATAGAGGTACACCTGCCACTCATTGATTCAGTAGTACAATTTGTCTTCTTTTTTTCTTTTTCCTTTTATTTTTGTCATAACGAATTTTAAGTTGTTGTACACCTAGTATTTTTATGGAGAAAATTTATGACTAAGAATCTCATCCAACGGCTACACTGATGCATGTAAGTTGAAGAAATAATAGGCAGAAAATATAACGATAGTAGAGAATATGTGGTATCTTCTTTTTCCTTTCTCCATTTCCTATAATACATACACACACACCTATAGCATAAAACAGACAAAATACCTTCTCTTTTCTCATTTTGTCTTCTTCAAAAGCTTCCTTTCAGTCAGTATCTCCATGATCTCCCACAAAATCAGCACAGCAATCATTCAGTACAAAGGTAAATTTAACAGTGACAAAACAAAAGTTAAACCAGTGAAAAAAATAACATGTCAGTCACTGACACAATTCTGATTCATAATTCACATACCATGCATTCATTCATGATGGATCAGGTTCTGTTAATGAGATTTTTAATGTGCTAAGAGAACTTGTAACCCAACACTGCATACAAACATTATGCTAACACTTACTTTGTCACAAAAACATTGTCCCACTTATCTCAAATAAAGATAAATTTGTAGAATCATATCACATCATATCAATTATTTGTCTTCTTTTCTCTTTCTTTGTGTCAAATAGGGTAGAATGGTCCATGCATCACTTTCCTAAAACCAAACATGACATGCTTCTTGCATGCTGAATTTTGTGTAGCATTTGCTTCTTTTGTTTACTTTTTCTTCAGCTGAAATGACAGACTGTAAATCACAAATCACACACCCTTCATCACCTTTTTCATTAAAATATATAACTCATCACTTATGTCAATGTTTATCTTATCTCAGAACTGGGATTCCAAGCCTCGTACTTTCTAAGTACTTTGACTTTATACAAGATGAAATATTCTTAACTAACAATACCCTTTTATAAACAGTGTCACAACCGAAATCACAATGGGACGCAGAGTATCGCAAATGAAGACTAAAAGAGATAACTGAGAATGAGGAATAACTGACCTTGAAAGTGGTGGAGCCAGAATTAAAAGCCATATTTCATGATTTCCAAATGCTACACAAGGTGCTGCCGTCATGATGGGGAAGAGGGGCACATGAAGGACTAACTCACTGCAACTAAAGAGGAATCTATGAATCTGGTTGGTGAAAAGCAGAAAAGGAAAGTGATTCTCTGGGTTCATTCGTGCGTTGATGAGTTAGAATTGCACGTGCCCTGCTTCTCCATCTTGCTCAGCATGCACCTTTGGCACTATAGGTAGTACTAGTAGGTGGAAGGAGTTACTCTGAGTACTCATATAACACAGAAGAAGAAGAAGAAGTAGTAGTGAGTGGAGAGGGAAGGGAAGTGAGAAAAAGTAAAGAAATGATGATGAGAAAAGGTTTGTGACAACAAGAGGTGAATTTTGAGACAGTGATCTTCATCTTATGATTCTTTTGTGTGCTTGTTGAAGCCAACTCTCCTATAATAAAAGAGGCAAGTGAGGGTGCTTTTAAAGGTGGGTGTGGGATGGGTTCAAGAAATGGGAGAGGCTTAGTTGGGTGTGGGGCCTCTGTATTCTCAACCCCAAAACCTTGTCAAAAGTTACATTTAAAATTGGACCACTTAATTCATCACACAACACTTTCAAAATTACCCATGTACCTGTTAACTTCTTCACAATTAGGGACTAATAATTTTACTTTTATTACTAGGACAAATTATTACCTAGTACATAATTTTTTTTTATTATATATAAACACGTACCTCTTTTTGATTCGTTTCTTTTGAAAAATATTTTTTCAACAAACATAATGCTAATAAAACATAAATTCTGCTCGTATAAGGAATTAACATAAGTTTTAACATAAAATCATAAAATAATAAATTTAGGAATCTTTATTTTTATATTTATTCAACTTTCTCATTTATGTCTAAATGATGTAGTAAAAAAAATGTATAAATAAATGAGACAATAAAGAGATAAAAGGAAAAGAAATAATGAATATTTGTTTTATTTTAGGAGGATGAAGAGGTATAGAAAAAAATATATAATGTTTGATTTGATAAACAAGAAAACAAAAACTTAATGCATATTGATGATTTGTGTTTATATTTGTTGTGTTTTAAAATCTCCTGTTTTGTTGAAGGAATCAATGTAATTTGCATTGTTTAGACTTGATATGAATAATATTTTTTAAGATTAAATATATTTTTAGTTTTCGAATTTGACGGGAATTGAAATTTTTTTTTATTTGAAATTTTGGTAAATTTTGTTTTTAAATTTTAAATTGTTTATTTTATTTGACACATTGTTTCTTCATATTAGTTGAGAAATACATTTATCACATCAAATGCATTTAATATAATTAAGTTAAAAGAATTATTCATTTATTTTAAAATTTTAAAATAAAATTGTACCAAAGTTCCATACATGGATGAATTCCAATGCTGCAATAAAATATTTCATAAACAACCAATTTTAGTGATCAAAAGTTGTTAGTCACTATGGTGACCAATTTATATACCAATTAATAAAATAAAAAATTATTGGTTACTAAAATAGTCACTATTATTAATAAAAAGTTATAATTGGTCGTTAAATTGGTCACTACTTTAGAAAATAATTTCTTTGGTAGCAAAAACTTTGGTGGTTAAGTGATCAATTTTCTTTAGTAAATAAATTTTAGAAACCAATTATAATATTTTATTCATAATAATAATTATTTTAGTAACCGATTTTGATTTTGTTAATGAAATATTTTCTTATATTATAATTTCATATTAAGATTTATGGATTAAAAGTATATTTAACCCTATTTACTTTTATAATTAGAACCAGTTCGCTGGCATGCTTTGGATACGGAACAAACCTATAAAACGAAAACCGATAAGAAATTGAACTGAAAATATTGATTAATCTGAAACAATCTTAGTCCTTTTACATTCTAGTTAGTGACATGTGTTTATACTTATTATAAAGGCCAAAAGATTCCCTCATACGGTAAAACTTTACAATCTATAATTTGAACTTTAAAGCACAAAGACAAACAACGTTAAGATTCAGTCCGTAAATGTTTTTGTAAGGCCTTTAGTTAATTACTCCCTTCTAGAGGGTGGTTAATCTTCTGAGAATATATCTATTAAAAAAGATTAAAGTATAAAAAATATATAGAAAATTTCTATGGATAATTTAAAATGAAATAAGAATCTCAATGGAACACGACTCAACAAGTGTAAGAAGTCATAAATACAAGCTTCTTAATTGCAGTTATAGCACTTGTCATTGGGAAAACGAAGAAAACTACTTAAGCTTGATAATGGAAATTTCCTCATATGATAAATTTATTGAAAAGAAAGTAGAAAGCAGAGAACTTGTTCCCACATTAAGATTTCAAGATTACGACTAGTTTATAATCAATTAATTGCAGATATGGCTAAAATGGAAATCCTTGTCATTTTCAAATCTCACTATACACAACCCAGTGATTAGGTATATATTAAGATTAAAGCTAAAGCCTCTTTAACCACCATAAATGCTATTTTCATTGGTCTACGCCATTTAATTAGCACCGGCTGCACCACGTTATCCTTAATACAATTACAACTTTTCAAAAATTTGATATCGAAGATACTATACAGATAAAATCAATTTACAGTTTATAAATAAAAATAATTTTCATTTTACGATAACGGTAGAGCTCAAGGGTCAAGGACGTTCTTAATGAATAATTGTTGATAATTAAAGAGGATTTTGTTCAATATTATTTGTTTATATAAAAGGTAAAAGTTAAATTTCCTTTCTAATATGGTAAAACCTATCATAATATTGTTTGTTGAGTTTATTATGTTATATACTATTGACTACTATCAGATCATTAACAAATATATATGTGTCAGCAGTGGTGGAACTTGGACAAAAACTTTAGGGGTGCCAAATTAAATTTGTTAGATCTAATTTTTTTTTTAATTAGAAAAAAAACTTTTATTTTTTCTTTTCATTTTCTCTGCTTAAAACAAGCACACATTATAGTAGAATTCAAAAAAACATCACCATCCTTCGTTATTATATCATACCAAATCATGAGTTTAGTTAATGTCGATGCATTTTTTTTTCATCTTTATCACAAACCTTTCTCTCTCCACAAAAGAATCAATTATTTTACTCTTTATCATAATCTTTCTAATATAAATTTATCACTTCCCACCTATTTAGAGAAAAAAGATAAAATTTATATTCACAAATCACAATTATCACAATGCAAAACATAACAAAACCCATACAAATTTAATTAAATAAACAACACTGTATAAATTCAAAACTTTTAAAAAATTTACCATAGGCAGCAGAAAACATAAAATCCCTAAATTTCATAATTAAGGGTTATAATAATTTTGGGAAAAATTATAATTAAGGTTCATACAAATTTCATAAAAAAATCCTAAAATCATAATTAGGGTTTATACTAATTTGGGATAAACTTAATTTGGAAGAAACATCCTAAAAAGAATAATAAATTTAACATATATAAATTATAATAAGATACTAACATTGATATGTGAGAGATCATCCGAAAATGTATACTTCAATCTCAAACTATGTATTCCCCAACCTCTGTTTATCTCTTTTGTATTTATTTTTCCTCACACACTTTCATGATTTTACATGATGAAAAGTTCTTATAATTAGAAAAAGAAATCCTAATGTCTTTTATAAATCAATATCTTCATTAAACTTTTTATTTTATCTTTTATTATAATTTTTCATAACATGAATTTAATATAAATAATATATAAATTTAATTTTAATAAATAAATAAATATATATAAAAAAATAATTTTCAAAAATTTTGGGGGAGCCGAGACTCCCCTATGTCCCTAGGTAGTTCCGCCAGTGTGTGTCAGAGAGACTGATGTGGATAGTTCTCACTTTAAAGGTCGGTAGAACAAATTATATTTAAACTCACTCTACAATAATAATTTAGAAAAATAAAATATTTTTATTTGTAAATAATTTATTTTCTTTTCCTATAAAAGTAAGAGTTGTAACCAAACATAAATGTCATATCGTGATCTTATGATTTTTTAGTTATGTAATATAGATATGCTTTCATGGTGGTAAAATAAATTGGGATAGGGATGGTGTGCATGAAACATGCCTTGATTTATTAAAAAGAACATATAACCATGACAAGATGTTCAACAAATAATCGAGTTTGAAATTGAAAAATGATCTAATATTATCATAAATACAACACTTACATCCTTCTTTTTTTAAATAACTACTTTTAATCTTTATACCTAATATTTACGATTAAAGCCATATTTTATTGAATTAGAGGGAGTAGAATAATTTTTCCATTTGAAAAATTAAAAAGGAATTTATTTTCAAATTTAATAACTAAAAAAAATAAATTAAACCAATTTATTACATAGGTTCTTAACATAAATTTGAATTATTCAACATCATGAACACCACAAATTGTTCTTTGTTAAGAAAAAAGTGGTAGAAATATTTTACTCTTTACTTTATATCTCTAACCCTAAAATTTGTCCCCCACATCTCTCATTGATCTTTACCTCCCCACACACTCCTCTTCTGTCGCGCACAGTGTACTGTGCATCATCTTCTAAAATGTTCAGTGGCCCCAAATCAATGCCCCGTAACTAAATTCTTGCCACAGTTTCAATGGTCCCAGATTTAACCTACAAAATAATTGTTGTAACCAAATCTCTAGCTTCGATTTCCAGTTCCTAGATACAGCATTTAAAGATATAGTTTTTTCTCTCTTTGAGTTAGTTATCCATTTCCAAATATAGAATATGTTATCAATAAATGTTCCTCTTAGGGAGTGTGAAATTCATATGCTATACATATTATTTGTTTTCCAAGTTTCAATTATAATTGCCCTATTTTTCTCAGCAATAATGTATAAATATTTTTTGTTTTACGAGACTTCTCTTACCTCTTTCATTTGTAACTCCTGCGTATATGTTTGTTTAAAAAGCAATCAATGATGCGTTCATAAATCTTGGATTAGTACATTGGTTTTAAATTTGTTCCTGCGAAGACAAATAATAGAAGTCAGACACAAATATCACCTTACTTCAATCCGCAATCTCTCGAACTGGCTCCTTCTCGGCTTGCATGAGTCATCTACCGGTATCACGGTTTGGACCCATGAGGGGTTACCTGCGGAGACGGCTTCGACGATCAAGTCAGCCAAAAGATTCTCAGAAAGTGAAATTTCGTGATTAAGGGATTAATGAATTTGTACCTTTAATTACTGGGGTCCACGCATATTTATAGAGTCATTAATTATGTCTGACATTGTCATGGGTTGGGCCATGTTTGGGTCGTAGGTGGGCCTGGGCCTAGCCCAGGCCCCTAGTTCAATGATTGTTGGTCTTAGAGGCTTTGTCTGTACTATTCTAAGTCTGGAATGGTAGACAGATGTCGTCTTGTCCTTTGAAGTAGGTGGCCTAGGCTGCTTATGCTTGTCCGTTTATTCACTTGATAATTGCTTGTGTTTGCGGGGCTTTACGTAGGTGGATTTAATCGTGTAGTTTGATTAGGCCGCTGTTAGGAATACAAGTGTGAGTCTAAGTTCCACATTGACTAGAAATGAGAAAGTAGAGCATTATATAAGAATAAAGACCCATAAACCTATTGCCTAAAGGTTTTGGGTTGAGAGTGGTGTCAATGCCTTATGTGGTTGGGCTTAGGTCTCATTGGTGTTGTTCTCCCAGTGAAACCCCCTCTGTTAAACCTAATAAGTGGTATCAGAGCCGATGGTTAATACTGGTTGGCTCAAACGAGTGCAGTACCAGTATGGTCCTAGTATCGAAAGTCTTCCTGATAGTGTGGGTCAGGTAAGCGTGTCCCGTTAAGAAGAACGGCGGTACAGAAAAGGGCAGAAAAGGAGTACTCGTGGTTGGGCAGCTTCCGCTGGAGGGGGAGTGTACCAATGTGGTTGAAGGGAATCACCCTTAAGGGGGAGATTGTTAGGAATCCAAGTGTGACTCTAAGTCCCACATTGACCAGAAATGATAAAGTAGAGCACCATATAAGGATCAAGGCCCATAACCCCATCGCCTTAAGGTTTTGGGTTGAGAGTGGTGTCAATTCCTTATATGGTTTGGCTCAGGTCTCATTGGTGTTGTATCTCCCCAGTGATACCCCCACCTTATAAACCTAACAAGGTAAAGCGTGTCCTGTTAAGAAGAACGACGGTATAGAAAAGGGTAGAAAAGGAGTACTCGTGGTTGGGATGCTTCCGTTGGAGGGGGAGTGTACCATTGTGGTTGAAGGGACTCACCCTTGAGGGGGAGATTGTTAGGAATACAAGTGTGAGTCTAAGTCTCACATTGACTAGAAATGAGAAAGTAGAGCACTATATAAGAATAAAGACCCATAAACCTATTGCCTTAAGGTTTTGGGTTGAGAGTGGTGTCAGTATCTTATGTGGTTAGGCTCAGGTCTCATTGGTGTTTGTTCTCCCTAGTGAAATCCCCTCCTTGTAAAACCTGACAGCCGCCTAGGTGCAGTACATCAGTCCCCCAGCCTTTGTCAGTGGAAACATAGCGGAAAAGGATGAAAAGTGAGTAGTCCGCCTAGGTGCAGTACATCAGTCTCCCAGCCTTTGTCGGTGGAGACATAGTGGCAAAGGATGAAAAGTGTGAGCAGTCCGCCTAGGTGTAGTACAAAATTAAGAGCATTCCTTCTTTTTAATAGTTACTGGGTTGGTTATTAGATGACACCATTATCACCTTATTGTAGGGTAATTAAGTTGGACTAAGTTTAATTTTTAGTGAATCATTCAAGCACTCGATCCTCAATGATAAAGTATTTCGTGACTCGGCCAAGGCAAGAATGTCTGGTCTTCAATCAAAGAAAGGGAAAGAGAGAAGAAGAGAAGATGGAAAGAAAAATATTATTCAATGTACTATACAGAGAGAAAATAAAACAAAGGTCTTTAGAGACCAAAAGATAGTGGTAAAAAAATTTAACTAGAGTTGAAAAACGAAACTCAAAGGTTAACTAACTGGGTAACATGGTTAACTAACTAGGTAACAAAGAGATATGATAAAAGCCCCCCTCATGTTGGAGCGAAACTATTTTTAAGGGCCAACTTACTTATGAGAGATTTGAAGTTGCTTTGCGGAAGAGCTTTAGTGAAAACATCTGCCACTTGTTGATGAGATTTCACATGAATGAGTCGTAAGAAGTTGTAGTCGAACTGTTTGCAGGTGAAATGGACATCAATATAAATGTGTTTGGATCTCTGATGTGATACAGGATTTGTGGAAAGATGAATAACAAAAATATTATCACAGAGAAGCATAACCATGGGAGGTTGGTGGTGGAAGAATTTGAGAAGTTGTTTAACCCATAATAATTATGAAGTGATAGACTTGTTTCAACCCGTATAAGGATCTATTCAATTTGTAAATAAGATTATTACTAGACTGATTTGGAACTTTATACCCTTGTCGTATGTGCATATAAATATCCTCATCTAAGTAGCCATTTAAGAAAGCATTTTGAACATCTAATTGTATAAAATCCCAATTTTTAATGGCTGTAATATGTAAAAGAACTGTAACAGTGGTAATAGTAGCCACGAGAGAGAAGGTGTTAAGAAAATCTATACATGATCCTTTGTGAATCCACAGGCAACAAGCCTAGATTTTCTTTTATTTAAAGTACCATCAACAATGTATTTTACCTTATTGATCCATTTGTAGCTGATAGCCTTCTTGTCTTAAGGTAAAGGAACAATGTCCCATGTGTGGTAGTATTAATGACTACAAGCTCTTTGTCCATGGCTACTCTCCATTCAGGAAACATGACAACTTGATGATACTTTGTGGGCTCATGGACATTGCTGTAACACCCTAGATGGATGTTACTAGATAAAGCATATATCATAAAATTTCTTTTGGAATTAAAACATTATATAAAGTTCCCAAGCGTGGGAAAATTTAAAACTTATCTCGCTGTAGTTCAATCACACTACTCCATCTTTATTACATGTTCATAATAGAGAAAAAGCATCATAAAATTTATTACAAAATGCATGAAAATAAATCATAGAGAAAAATCCCCCATCGTCTACCCCGCTCTATCACTATGCATCGGCGTTCTCACTTGGATTCACATCTACTCCCGCGTGACAAGTCACACGATCATCGCCAAATATAAACAGAAATGGTGAGCTGAGACAAAAAATTAATACAATCAATAAAATAATAAAAATTAACCCTCACCCCATCTATCTTAGCCAATTTTTAGTTTATTGACTTCTTGATAACATTACACCCCAATCTCATAACCTATATGAGAAAGATCCATTCACAACCTTGATCCTTAGGGATTATCATGCTCCTACGAACCTACCTACTCGTAGTCCAACATGCGTGAACACCTACTATACGGACCCCCCCGCCCGTAGTCCAACTCTACGAACCTGCCCGCTCGTAGTCCAACATGCGTGAACACCTACTATAAACCTCCCCGCTCATAGCAACCTCAAGTGTGAGCACGGAACATACGAACCTCCCCACTCGTATCCCCACACAAGAGTACAAAAAGATACGGACCTCCCCGCCCGCATCAATCACGCATCTCAAATCTCCGTTACGAACCTCCCTGCTCGTAACTAATCCAACATATCCCTGACCAAGCCATCAAACCCATCCATGAAATTCCATATGCAATGGACCCCTACCCCTACACTATCACCTGACGCTGCCTAAGCGAAATGGTGCTCTAGACCTCTAGCGATAATCCCATGCCGCCAAACGCCACGCGTTAGTGGCCCCTTTGTTTGTGGCCCCTTTGATTGTGGCTTACCACCTAGCGGAAGCATATCCGCCGCCAAGCGCCATACCAGTAAAATGAATTCTACTGGTTTAGGCACTGCATAATTGATTCTAACACACTAAGAAATCATATCTACACATCTAAAACACCAAGTGCGTATATTTACAATAAAATAATTTATAAAATATTCAATTTTTGTGACCTATTTATTAAATTATAACACTTATGGTTTCTTTTAAATTTGAAAACACTGAATGGCTTGATCCATTGTCGATGTCACCCAAAATTGATCCACTTCGAGTCTTAATAATCAAACCCCGAAATAATACATATTATCCATTAAACTAGAATGCAAGTGTGATCCAAAAATCCTTAAACCTATATATGTATATTATAGTATAACCAATCTAGAGACATAATCCATTAAAAAAAATCATATTTTAATTTTCTATATAAAAAGATCTATACTTCGATATATCTAACAAAATGAAACTACAATGGTTTCAAAGGGTTTTTGTTTATATGATTATATAAATATACATATATAATTTTTTCAATAAAAATAATATATATATATATATATATATATATATATATATATATATATATATATATATATATATATTAACTGGGCTATGCTACGTACCACATGTTATTTCATTAGTAACATATATTCAGTAATATATATATAACTGTCACACAAATATTTACTTTTTGGTGCCAACAAAATTACATTTATAAAAAGTAAGACCAATTTACTAAACAAAAACCTAAAGTTATATATAATAAATTATAATAACTCAACTGGAAATGTCTAACCAAAAACTAGAACATTTTAACTTTTACAAAATACATATTACATTAATATTCCAAGGAAACATATATCACTTAAAATATAAGGATTTCTAACATTTTACCACCAAAACGTAACTAATATAACTAATAGAGAGTAAAATTGCAATTGAATTTATCTATCCCAGTACACACAATAAACAACCAATAATATGCATATGTAATAATTTTTATAAAATATTATAAACTGCATCTGATACAATCAATTATCAATTTATAAGTAATAGTAGAAATAACTAGATCAGCAAAAACTCCTTTTTAGCTCCATCACATGCAAAAAGTAATAACAAAACTCACACTCGCCAATTGTATTTTCTACCGACACAATAATACACTGAATGTTTACACATAATAAAACATCAACTTCAAATATACTAATTTCATAACCAAACACCAAAACCTCTTATTCACCTTAACTTAAAACCATAATAAAATGAACTAAAAAGATTTCCAGCATAAAGATTTTTACCATTTTATAAGAATACAACCCATAATTACCAACCCCACCAAAATATTATAACTCCGTGAAGTATATGAAAAACCAATTCACGACTCTACAGTGATCAAATCAATGTCGTAGATTCATTGTCTGCACCCAAAAAATTTCATTGTAATTGCCAAAATCCCCCAAAAGCTTAAACCAATATATATTTTATATCATGTCGCTATTGCACAACAACTTTGATCCACAGAAAATGATAATTTTTCATACCATATAATATCTTAAACACAACATACCAAATATTTCTTTATACCAAAAAATTTCTCATAATAACCATACAAAACAAAATAGTTTTAGGATGAAAATCTTGTAGCTATTAACTAGTGCTTTTACTCCCCCAATAGCTGCCTCTTTGTTTTCTTAGAGGAGCTCTAGAGTTTCTAGGTTTTTCCTTCTTTAGCAAAATTATTAAACATTAAAAAAAATAACTCATGCTAACCAAGACTCAAACTCACACCCTTCCACCCACCAAGTTTATGCACGTACATACCATCTTAAGCTATGCTTCTGCATTCACAATATAATTACAAAATAAAACAGAATTAAATAAACATACTAATGGCATACATAGAACTTGAACCCAAGTCCTCTCAACATAATCAAGTGCTCTCAACCACTTAAGTTAACTATTCCTTGTTTAAGGTTTATCAAGGAACTCCCTTAGGGTATTCTTAACCCACCATTACTTATACTTTATTAATTATTATTTGTATGAATTTCTTGGGTCTTACAATTGCTAAGGTTCATAACAAAATTTTGATGAGTAGTAGAAAGCCTGTCACAAGAAAGCATATGATATACAATTATAGAATGCAAGTTGGGAAGAGAAACATGATAGTCATTGAGATAGAAGGGGGTAGTTATTTGTCAGAAAGATCTTCTAAGGGGATGAGAATGTAACATTCTGGCCAAATATTACTAATTTATATAAAAATAGAACAATAATAGAAATAATATCGCATTTAAAAAAAACCTCTTTCCCAAAACGTGGGAAAATTTCAAACTTTATTAAAAGTGCTAGAATTCAAAATCCGTAATTTAAAACTCAATGTTTACAAAATCTAAGACTAAACATAACAATGGTTTACAAAATAGTAGAAAAGATGCATGAAAAATTTCCCATGTTGCCCTTCTCTGGCTCTATGCCTCACCAGCTCCACCTGAAACATCATCTGCTCCTGTGTAACGAGTTACACGATCATCGCCAAACACAAGCAAATAAGGTGAGACAAAAAAAATAAATACAAATTGTCTTTATTGAGAAACCATTAGAATTGATTCATATGGATTTATTTGGGCCCTCTAGAACTAGGAGTATAAGAGAAAATTTATGGACTTGTACTAGTGGATGACTACACTAGATTCACTTGGAATTTTTTCATTTTATCCAAAAGTGATACCTTCAAGGTTTTTAAGAAATTGGCCACTGCTATACAAAACAAAAAGGATTTAAAAATTAAGACCATAAGAAGTGATCATGGGTGTGAACTACAAAATGATACTTTCAACATATTTTGTGAAGAAAATGGGATTTTACACAATTTCTCTGTGCCTAGAACACTACAACAAAATGGTGTTATAGAAAGGAAAAATAGGTCATTGGAAGAGCTAGCTAGGACAATGTTGAATGAAAATGATCTTCCAAAATATTTCTAGATAGACGTAGTGAGCACAACTTGCTACGTTTTGATTAGGATTTTAATAAGACCCATTTTGAAATTGACTCCCAATGAACTCTTCAATAGAAGAAAACCAAATATATCACACCTGAGAATATTTGGCAGAAAATATTTTATTTTGAATAATGGAAAATCTAACATTGGCAAATTTGACTCTAAAATTGATGAGGGTATCTTTTTAGGATATTCACTCACTAGCAAAACATATAGAATTTACAATGAAAGAACCTTAATTGTTGAGGAATCTATTCATGTTGCTTTTGATGAATGCTTGGCAAATGGAACTAACATGTTTAAATCAAGAAAAAGTGCAGACTCTCTTGAAACAGGTGGAGATTCAACAGAAGATCCTTCAATTGTTCAAGCAAATGAACAATCTACAAAGACTGACTAGAATAATCAATTAAATGACCTGCCTAAGATCTGGATAACACCAAGAATCATGTCGTTGGAAAATGTGATAGGGGACGTCTCTAAAGGTGTCTCTACTAGAAGGCAGTTGAGTCAACTATGCTTGAACGTGGCATTTGAAGACAGTTGAAGATGCACTCAAGGATGAGAAATGATTTCTTGCAATGCAAGAAGAATTAAACCAATTTAAAAGGAACGAAGTTTGGGAGCTAGTACCTAGGCATCAAAGTCAGTAAGTAATTGGGACAAAATGGGTATTCATGAATAAACTTGATGATTTTGGTTGCATTGTAAGAAATAAGGCAAGGCTTGTGGCTAAGGGATATAGTGAAGAAAAAGGCATTGGCTATGATGAAACCTATGCACCCGTGGCAAGACTAGAGGCTATAAGAATCCTTCTTACCATTGCGTCCATGCTAAACTTCCAACTATTTCAAATGGACGTAAAGAGTGCATTTCTCAATGGCTACATCAAAGAAGAAGTGTTTGTGGAACAACCCTCGGGATTCCAAGACTTTGAGTTTCTTGACCACATATATAAACTAAAGAAATCCCTCTATGGATTAAAGCAAGTACCTAGATCATAGTACGAAAGGCTTAGTCAGTTTCTGAGAAAAAGCAAGTTTACCAGAGGTAATGTAAACTCTACATTGTTCATAAAGAAAACAGGTGATGAACTACTAGTTGCTCAAGTTTATGGAGATGGTATTATTTTTGGCTCCACTAATCCTTTGTTGTGCAAGAACTTCTCTGAAATAATGCAGTAAAAGTTTAAAATGTTCATGATGGGGGGACTCACTTTCTTTCTTGGCCTACAAATAAAGCAAGCAAAACATGGAATCTTTCTCCATCAATCCAAATATTACAGTGAACTTCTGAAAAAGTTCTCCATGGACAACTGCAAAGAATCTTCAACATCAATGGCAACAAACTGCTTCTTGGATACTGATGAGAGTGGTAAGTGTGTAGATCAAACTAAGTATTGAGGTATGATTGGATCACTTCTTTACCTCACAACTAGACATCCTGATATTATGCATAGTGTGTGTGTGTGTGTGTGTGTGTTTGTGCTAGATTTCAATCATGTCCTAAAGAATCACACTTGACTGTTGTTAAAAGAATATTAAAATATCTAAAAGGAACTAGAAATTTAAGGTTGTAGTATCCTAGAGGGGCAACCATTTCCTTAATCGGCTACATTGATTCAGATTTTGGGGGTTGTAAAGTAGATAGAAAAAGCAACAATGACATTTGCCATCTTCAAGGCAGCTCCTTAGTCGCATAGCATGCTAAGAAGCAAACATGTGTTGCACTTTCAATTACTTAAGCGGAGTACATTGCTGCAGGAAGTTATTGTGCTCTTTCCATTTGGATCACACATCAATTGCAAGACTATGACATTCACTTAGAACAAGTACTTCTTAAGTGTGACAACACTAGTGCCATAAATCTAACAAAGAATACAGTCATGCATTCTAGGACTAAGCACACAGAGATTAGACACCACTTTATAAGAGATCATGTGGCAAAGGGGGAGTGTAAGATTGAATATGTAGACACCCTAAACCAATTCGTAGACATCTTTACTAAAGCCTTGGCCAGGGAAAGGTTCTACACTATTAAAAATGAGCTAGGTATCTTAGACATACCTTGCACCAACTACAATTGAAATCCTAGGATTATTAATCAATTAATTTATTTAAATTAATCGATTAATCTGTGTTGTTTGGTTTGCTAATATATGACTTGTTGTGCATAATGCTTGTTCATTATGCTATCTATGGTTAACTCTTTTACTTATAGTCACTGGTTTAAAATGGTCTACTTGTTTGGTTTTAAATGTGATAAGTGAACTTAAACGTCAAACTTAAGTATAGTCCAAATCTACTCTATCACACTATGCTACTAATCAATTAAATCCTGGACAAATGGCACCTAGGCCTTCATCCTTCATCGAAGCCCAGTTACCTACCCACTACCAATACACCTTTACCAAATCCCCAATCTTATGAAATCCCTAACATAGTTCCAAGTTTCATAAGCTATCTATGTGTCACTCTCTCTCCTTGTGCTTCGCTCTCAACAATGGCGTCTCAACGCTCCAAAGCAAAAAGGATCAAAATGACAGCACGCAAGCTTGTTCATAAGGCCAAGCTCAAAGGTTGAATTAGCGACGAGGAGGATCAAAAAAATTTCGAATGGAACTAGAACCAAAGGAGCCTGATTGATCACAAATGCATCGATATATAGTTCTTTTGCTCTAACGGGTTTGCTTTTCCAGAACTTCTCTCTTATCAAGGTCTAGATTACTCTATCCAACTGAAAGGAACTGTCTACCCTAATTTTGTTAAGGTATTTTATGCTAATGCACACATCGAAGATGATCTCCTTGTTTCGAGGGTAAATGGGATAGACACTGTCCTAACCAACGATGTATGAGCATTCGTTACTAGGTTTAGGCTAGGGGGAGCAACCCCTCACAGGGGAATGCCTAGGGTTAGTAAGTTGGAGGTCTATCAATCGTGTCTCTGATTCCCCAAGGCACCTTGAGATTACACTCTATTCAAAGATGGTGGCATGAAACAAGATGATAGGGTTTTAGCTTTCATTCTTGCACGGATTCTCATTCTTAGGGGGAGCAATCATGCCTAACTCAACACAGAGGACATATTTCTAATGCATGCTATCAAAGAAAGAATCCAGGTTGATTGGTCCATCGTCATTACTGACACCGTTGAAGGTCATTCATCTAATTGTTCATCCTTTGCCTAATGTAGTGTTCCTCTCTCAGGTTTTTGCATACTATTATGTAGACTTCTTAGGAGAAGCATAAACTGAACAGATGAAACTGATTGAAACTGATGCACTACACGACATGGCCTAGAACAAAGAGGCAATGTCTGGATGTTCAAGGATGACCTTTCAGAGGACGAAGAGGACACCTTTGAGCCTGTCAATATTTATTTTTTGGTGTTGCCCAATAATGAATTTCAAAGATATGTTCTGAGACTTTTGTGGACTAATCATTGCATATACATGTCAAAATTTGACCTGCTTCATAAGGAAATTGTGGACATCAAGAAACAACTTGTTGATTGCAATCTCAGTGGCTCATCGAATAACCCAAATGAAGAAGACTCTAAGGATTTTGCTACAAGCAACGACGCGTCTGAGGATGAAAAAGATGTTTGACTGTTAGTTGAGAACTTAAACCCACTCTTAGATGCTTAGCCCACCATACTTATTTTGAAAAACTCCCCACTATATTTTGCTAAGTTGTTATACTCATGATCTCTTATATGTGTGCTTTATGTTAATATCTCTTTTTGCACATTCTGTTGAACCTATTATGCACTATTTGCCCTTTATATCTACTATTGCTAGTTAATCCTTTGGTTGTTGTTTCGGTTTGGAACCATTATGTGGCTTTGTTGTGTGTTTACCTTGGTTGTTTGCATCACTCTACTTTGCCACTACTTTTCTACTTCTCTTTTTGCTAATGCCCAAAAGGGGAGAAAGGGTACATTCTTATTTTCTGCAGATACAAAATTGAATTGCAATTGGTCATCATAAAAAAAGGGGAGAATGTTATTCAAAGGAACAAAGTATATCAAAGCTTCAAGATTCTAGTTTTGATGATTCCCAAGAGAAGAAGAATTACAAATAGTAGTGTCATAGTGGGATTGAGTATAGAGATGTTGTAAGCCAAGCTGGATATCTTAATATCATATTAATCACAACAAAATTGATTAGAAGTAATGCTAAACTTTGATAAAATTGTTATATTAACTAATTGGAGCTACTAAATTAATCAATTGTGTAAGTATGCTCAATGGGCACTAAATTTAGTATCGAATTAATTGATTACATTAAAATGGTGTAATCCATTAATTGCGACAGAAAAACAGTTTTAAGAACCCAATCTCTCTCTGAATTGAACTAACCCAATTTTCATAACTCTGAAAGAGCAAAAGAGAGATCGGGGAGTTCTTAGCGCGTTCTTGAATGAGCACTAATCAATTTCAACTACTTAATCAAGATTTGTTCAAAGATTGATTGGTGTGATGGTGTTCTTACTTGGCTTAGGATGATCATGTAAACTCGGCTTGATTTACAGGTGTATTTGGCTTAGGATCACATTAATTCCTTTTTTAATTAATTAAAGAAACTTTTTGAAAGTTATTCTTAAACCAAAAGTAAATTTTTGTCAAAATCAATTCACCCCCTCTTGTTTGTGAGTATTAGTCTCATCTATTTTAACAATTATGAAAGGAACATGTTTTTGCTTAGCTAAAGGGCATATACAAAATTCTTTGCAAGAAAAATGATTAGGTAAGCTCCGATTACAATCAACATGTATCAAGCGAAGAACATCATCAGATAAGTGGCCTACCTTGTAGTGCCATTTTTGAACAAGAGTATTTTTTTTGTGTACTAGTATTGGCAACAAGATTATGAGAAAGATATTTCCAATAGGAATTAAAGTATTTTGGAAAACATAAAGACCATCCAAGATATTACTCTTTCCAATCATTATCGATGCCTAGGGTTCTTGTATGGAAAAAGAAGAATTGTCAAAAAGAATCTTGTTATTTGGTAAAATTTGTGAAAGAACTTATAAAGATATCATTGACTTTGTATTCTAGTATAAATAAGACTAGATGAAGAATAACATGTTGATTTAATTTAACAGTTCCAATTGCTTTGACAACAATAACATTTTTAGTTGGTAGATATTCATATTCATTATCAAGAGGACTAAAAAAGCATAATTGTCTAAAGAACATGTAATATGCGTAGTAGCTCCTGAATCAAGTATCCAAACAAAGGAATTTCCTATATTGGGATATGTAGTGAAAGCCAAATTTTTAAAGAAAGAAAAACTAAATGTACTATCTTTAGGAGAATTTGACAAGGTAGGTTGCGGGGGTATTCCGACAATTGCTACCTAATTCTGAAGAAGGGTAATAAGATGATCATATTGAGATTTGGTAAGCTGCATTGGTCCTTCACCTATGTTGAAATAAGAAATTTCATGTACAATAGGACTTGGCTTCTTATATCCGGTAAGATATTTGTGCTTCTTGTTCAGTATGTCCAAGCATTTTGCAATAATTGCATTTGGGTCTTTGTTTCTTGGTAGAACCAGGTGGTTGGGATTGAGGAACAACAAAAGCAACGGGTGAAGATTGATGAGTAAGAATGTTAATTTCATACATGTTCTTCGACTACAAGAGAGAAAACACGCCTGATGGGGGAATGGGATCGATTAACAAAATTTGACCATAAATATGAGAGTATCATTTAAACCCATTATAAATGACATAACATATTCATAATGCAAATAATCAAGTAAAGGTTTAACACCCCCATAGGTACACAAAAAGCGAAGGTTGAAAATCACCTAATTCTTCCCAAAGACTTTTTATTATAGAAAAATATTGGCTTAAAATCATTGATCCTTGCTGACAAGAAAAAATGGTTTTCTTTAGTTGGAAAACCTGATGACCATAAAGTTGTCGATATCTATAGTTTAAATCCTCCCATAGAACTATAACAGTAGAAGAGTAAAGAACATTGGCTGCAATTTCTTTGGTGACTGAGTTGAGAAGCCAAGATCATACAATGTTGTCATTTCTTTTCCATAAAGATGACTTTGTCGGATTAGTAGGTTGAGAAAGGGAACCATCGGCCTTACCCATTTTGTTCTTGGATTCAAGCGCGATGTTAACAACATATCTCTAAGATCCAAAGTTATCCAGTTAAGAGGTGTGGAAACAATACTTTGATTTGGGTGATCACCATGACTAATGAACAAAGGGTTATGGGGATCCAAAGGAAGAGGAGTAGGAGAAGCTTCTGCTATAGATACCAAAAGAGAAAAAATGTAACATCCATAAATTATACTATCAATAAACAATGTATTAACTTATTCATGAGCGTTTTAATATGTATATATATATATATTGTTTTTACAAAAAGATAATATAATATACATATTATTAAAAATAAGTGTTAAATATGTTTTTAGTCCCTTTACTTTCAGTGAATTTTGAAATTAGTCAATTTCGAAACTTTTAACTAATTTAGTCATTCGTCTTTCGAAATACGTGGATTTAGTCATTTTAATCAAATTTTGTTAGATTTATTTGATGTTTCGTGCGCATTTCAGGATTGTATTTGAGTTGTTTATATTGTTTTACACATTTTTGCTTTAATGTTAAGTCAAATACTATTATGAAATGTGCTTGAAATGTCAAATAAACTTATGCGGTAAATAATTCAGTAACGTTTCAAGAAATTGGAAATTCTACTATCACATTCCTAAATGCTCCAAATGCACTAGTTATCTTGGAGGGATAGATTGAAGTCACTTTTTATTTACCCCCAATAGTCTAAGTGAATCCTATCCATAATCTTTTTCCTCCACATGTTTAAAGGTTAGCCTACAAGGGGGAAACTGTAAATAAATAATACTTCTTCCTCTTCTAGTGTAGAAAATATAATATGTACCGAATGATGTAAATTTAAGATGCATACAGTATTGTAAGATATATAAATATATGTATATGTAAATATTTTAATTATGTTATATGTTGTTGTAAAATTATGTGTTAAATTCTTTTATAAGTATAATATAGAATATAATAGAAATATACATATATATATATATATATATATATATATATATATATATATATATATATAAAAAATATAAAAAAAAATTTGGTCGTCACAAAAATCAATAGGAAAAAATGAGAAAGACAAAAGGTATTATATCAAACTAATACCATATTAAATGCAAGAGTAGAGAAAGGGAAAGAGAAAGTAGAGAAGATGAAAATAAAAATATTATTTAATGTAAGAGATATTGCATATATAGATAAAAAGAAACAAAGGTCTTTAAAAACCCAAAGATAACGGTAAAAAAAACTAACAATAGTTGAAAAATGAAACTCAAGGGTTAACTAACTAGATAATAAAGAGAGATATGATAAGAAATACTCCATCCCGACATCTTCGAGAATTATCTAATCCTCGATCATAATGAGACTGACCAAGAAAATGCTGCAATGACAAGTAAAAGACTCAATGACCGGTAAACAATGATTACAGTTAAATAAGCAAAATTAAGCATGATTAAGACATACTTGGGTAATAGTTAACTTGTGAACCGTGTGAGCAACCCTATAAATAGAGTTAGTAGTCATGGTAACAAGTTAGCCTTTGAACACCTTGCAAGTTATTTGTTTAAAATCGTTTTAAATCAAAATACTAACTTGAGGGTCTAAGTATCTTTTGCATGTATCCCCATACCTTGGAACCAAATACCAAGAGGAAGAGCAACTGACCGAGGGTGTGATGGCTAGTTGAAGATCTAGGAGACATCTTGTGGTCGTAGAGAATTATCTTGATCCTGTAAGAATATGAAGTATATTAAACCATCCAAATGTTATGATTTGTCTTGGTATAAATGATAATAGAGTGAGTATGTTATCTATAACAAGGTTAACTAAATGTCATTTCTCTTAAAACAAATTGGATTTTGAATCTTTATCTTAGGATAATGAGGATTCTAAGAAACCATAATAATTTTTTTTGGATTTAACTAAGATATGATTGTATCTCATTCTACAAAATTAGATTTCGATGATTTCAAAGGATAAAAATTCATGGTCTAGCATGTAAGTTGACACTTAAACCATTAGAAAAAGGTTGCAAAAACTATATTATAATATATAATTTAAATAAATTTGATGGACAAATTCAACATTTGCATAATGATATTATGATTGATGAATCCTAAATTTTGAAGAATCGGAGAAATAAAGTTTATGACTTGCAGAAATGCAAATAGATAGAAAAAGAATATAAATGGTTCAAGGAATAACCCTAGAAGAGAAGTTGTCTTACCTTGATTGATGACTAAAAAATTCTATCTAAGCTATTCATTCTCAAATCACTTATACAATTTAGTTTTCTTGCACTATATATATATATATATATATATATATATATATATATATATATATATATATATAT
>Ga0214542_1004234_pt1 | contig 28643 bp, 19 predicted proteins | sample CNSS1metaG_FD_160096 | JGI IMG/M metagenome (GOLD analysis project Ga0214542, IMG submission 160096) | Root nodule microbial communities from cowpea collected in UCLA plant growth center, Los Angeles, California, USA - CNSS1 | ecosystem: Host-associated > Plants > Roots > Nodule | place: USA...
CATGCACCAGAAGTTTTAGGAAGACAATGGATGTCGTTATCGATTTGATGCCATCGTTGTGGACGAGAGTTACAAAGTTCTTGATTCTTGATAAGAATATGAAAATGGAGGTTTATGCTGATTACAGAGTCAATGGTTTGTTCTTTTTTATCTTTTTTTATTGTTTTTTAATTTAAATTGATTTTCGTTTACAATTGTTATATAATAAAAATAGGCTAGAATCTTATTCATTTTATCTACTTAGGAGTCTCTTTAAGAATATGAAATAGGGAAGAGTTACTAATTAACAAATTTGATTTTGTCTAACACTACTACAGTCAACCAGGTACCTGCAAGATTATTTGGAGGGCAAGAAGTGTATGTCCTTGGTATGTATGTACTGCTTTCAAACTTCATTTTACTCCAAGCTGATTAAAGTTATACTTATCATAATATGGGTTTTTCTTTCATGAGAATCCTATATATGTATTTGTGGTATAATTCTTTTTCTCAAAATCATGAATTTTACTAATTCCTTTTGTTAACCTTTACTTACTATTTTCATAGATTTTAACACCAAAACCTGGAGAAGAAGATTATCTTGATACTTCGTATCTGATGTTTACGTTTTATATCCTATGGGTAAGTTTGGTTTAGTTGAACATATATGCATTTAATTTGTTACTGTAGTTAATTTTTGCTTTCTAATAATGTCTTTAGATGTTTAATATAATATATCGATTTCAAATTGTGGACTTTTGATGGTGATGGTTGTAACATCCCTAGCGCACCCTCGCCCAGAGCATGTCAGGTTACTACAACCCGATGCACCCCAACCCATCACCCTTCTCCGTCCATTCATACTGGGTGGGTTGTTGCCAGTGGGAATCGAACTCCTAACCTGACCTTTAACACCTCTGGTTCACCAGCAGATGCTACCAGTTACGAAGTCCCAACCAATTCACCTTTATGATAACTCATATAGATTTAGCAATTTTACCATCACGTCACACATTCAATATGTAACAAAAAAGTGCACTTTTTTTGTAACATCCCTGGCTACCCCTCCTTGGGCCCCAGAGGCTGTCAGGTTACTACAGCCCAATGCACCCCAACCCATCACCCTTCTCCATCCATTCATATTGGGTGGGTTGTTGCAGTTACGTTTATGGTAATTATTACTGGCTTTTATGATGGTGTGTAGGCGCATGACGGTGTGTAGGCACAGTTCTGTGAAGTTAGATGGTTGGCTGGGAGGGAGAGACCTATGAGAGTGAATTGGAATAGAAATTAGGTGATGAATCAGGAAGGAATACTACACAGGGATTAATTGAGTATAAATCCATTTAAGAAGTGTCATAGTATGTTTATGTCAATGTGTGGTTGTGGGAGTGGTAATTAAAAAAGGGGAAAATGATGATTCTAATTAAGATTGCAGGTTCTACAAAACATGGGTTTCTTTAGGTATGTACTTTTGGGATATTGGAAAATCATGCATTAGTGGGTTAAGGTATCAATCATAAATTGTGTAGCCTTAATTGGAAGGTATTTGAGTGGAAGGTGTGGTACTATTGCAACGTGATATAAGCAGGTTGTTTGACTTTGAGATACTGGATTGTGTGTCATTTTTCATAAGTTAGAATAAGTCATTGGATAATGATGGAATGCTTGGTAAATCTTATGTCTTGAATAAAGGGATTTGGGAATGTGAGTTATAGGTAATGGAACCATGTGTGGTGTGGCAAAGTACCAAGAATCAAACCTTGATGGATAAGAGTACATTAATACCTTCAAAGGTATTTTTGGATTGTAGGACAATATGTTTTTAGGTGCTAAAAACCATCAGAATCTCGTTACTGGTGTGGCGTCTGGCAGATTACGAGTATCTGCCAAGCGATAGGACTAGTAGGGGTGTCCCTACAACGCGTGATGCCTAGCGGTGAGCTATGAACCACAAGGCGATAGGCCGTGAGACAGTGGGTCTGAATGCAACCTGGCGCTTGGTGACGAGGGTGTCTAGCCATGTGGTCTGCGTAGGAATGTCACCTGGTGGCGCTTAGGCAGTGGGAACCTTTATGGTAATTATTACTGACTTTTATGATGTGGAATACTATTAGCTCATATGGTTAAAAGTACTTGATTGTGTCGGGAGGATGTAGGTTCGAGTTCTATGTATGCCAAATAGTGTGTTATTTTAATTGTTTATTATTTTGGTAATATGTTTGATCATGATGAGTGATAATATCATCCGAGATGTATAAGAATTATCATGAAACATGAATTGGTTGATTGGTTATGCATTGACTTGATAATTGTGTGGTGGTGTGTTCAAACCTGATTAACCATGAATTAAACTTTCATTTTGCCAAAATTCTTTTTGGCAAAAATGTGAAGAGTCGGACCAACCCTAACTGTCTTGAGGAGTAGATGGATGGGCTGCGAAACCATCAAGCAATGGCCTTGAATAGAAATTACCAACATTAAAAATTAAATTTCGTCTTTTTGTGTTTAAGCTTAATTAAGGTAGAGTTAAGAAACTAACTAAGAAAAAGAGGGTTTTGAGACTGCCAATAGTGACTGTTGGGAGGAAAAGATTCTGAACGCATAAATGTGAATTGGTGAGACATTGCAGCAAGGCTAGTAACAAAGGAGGCCACAATTGATCAAGAGGAGACTCCAAATTATCAAGTTTGAGCAAGGGATCTAGGTTTAGGGAGCTGCACTTCGTGCTTTAACCTTTAATTATATAATTGTGAATGTATGGGATGCATTTGTGTGTTTTGTTTCTGCCAATTTTATAAATTTTTTGTGTTTCTGGAATTTTCCAGAAATCGCCTGGCAGCAATGAAGGCTCGCCAAGCGACGCATGATGTTTGAACTAAGATTTTGGGTGCTTGATAATCTCTTGATTTGGTATGCGGGTTAATAGAAATTGAATTATCATGCTCTTGCTTTGAAGATATATTAATTTAGTGATGTTTTTTCGTTGTATAATGCCTTTGCATGAACAAATTCTTCTTGTGTTTTCATTTCTAGAAAATTTGTAGAAACCGCCTGTAAGACCCACTAAAATTAAATAATTAAATAAATAATTATTTAATAAATGCGGGTAGAAGAAGCCTTTATGACATTAAATGCTAACCTTCATGATGTGGAAAAGTACTAGCTGAAGTGGTTGAGAGTACTTTATTGTGTAAGAAGACTTGGGTTTGAGTCCTATATGTGTCAATTGTGTGTTATTTAATTGTTAGTATTTTTAAGAGATGCTTGGATGATAAGTAAGGATATAATATTTGATGTATGAATATTATCATGTAATATGACATGGTTGAGTTGGTTGTGCACTTGAATTGCAATTGAGTGGTGATGGGTTCAAACTTTGGCTTAAGCAAAATGATTTCTTTTTGCTAAATTCAATTGTTAGCATGAATGGGAAGGGTAGAGAAACCCTAGTCGTCTAAGAAGACAGCTGGAAGGAGTAGAAAACCATTAAACAATCATTGATTAACCATTAAACACAAGATTAATGCAATTTTCGTTTTTTCTCTTAATGGCCATTAAAACTAAGGTTTTGGAAAGGAAAATAAGAGAGAAATTAGAAAGGCAGAGCAATCTTTCTGCACAAACACACCTATAGTACTGAAAAACAGAGAGTGAGGGAGATTGGTATCAAGTAATATGACATGGTTGAGTTGGTTGTGCACTTGAATTGCAATTGGTTGGTGATGGGTTCAAACCTTGGCTTAAGCAAAATGATTTGTTTTTGCTAAATTCAATTGTTGGCATGAATGGGAAGGGTAGAGAAACCCTAGTCGTCTAAGAAGATAGCTAGAAGGAGTAGAAAACCATTGAACAATCATTGTTAGCCATTAAACACAAGATTAATGCAATTTTCATTTTTTCTCTTAATGGCCATTAAAACTAAGGTTTTGGAAAGGAAAATAAGAGAGAAATTAGAAAGGCAAAGCAATCTTTCTGCACAAACACACCTATAGTACTGAAAAACGGAGAGTGAGGGAGATTGGTATCAAGTTGGGAAGGAGATTGGGAGAAGGCAAGGAAAGGCTCATTGCTAAGGAGTGGGAAATGTAGGAATTCTCAAATCTTGGCAAGGAAATCTAGGTTAGGGGAGTTCTTATTGCTTGTTTTTATTCTGCTATCGATTGATTATATGATCTGAACCATAATGAAAGTGTAGAACCTGTCTATTCTCGTTTTCTTCACGTTTCTGGATTTTTCCAGAAACCGCCTGGCAACAGTTCATGCGCCGCCAGGCGACCCATGTGTAAGCCCTATTTTTCTGGGTTTCCTTTAACCGCCTGGCGGCTGTGCGTGGTCCGCCAAGCGACGCTTCCAGTTTTGGCCAGTTTTTGATTCGTGGTGAGTTTTGTGATATTTGTGATGTTGAAAATAATTATGTATGCGTGCATAAATGCTTTTAAGGAAGAAAATTCGTCTGTAAATTGAATGGTGTGTGAAATTGGTATGAATGGGGATTCCATGTGGGGTTGGGGGTCTATGGGGTGTGAGATGATGAAATGTTGTGTCGAGTTTGATCTATTAGATTGCTTGTATGATAATGGTATGGACATAAACAAACCTAGACTCGGATGATGGAACCACTCATATTTTGATTAAAAACGCGGATTGGAATTGGTAGTACAAGTGGGGTGTGAGGAATCCACGAAAGGTGCGAACAGACCTGGGTGGCAGTGTTGGTTTTGCCAGGTAGAAATGGTGCAACAGATGACCTGGATGGTGCGTGGCGCCTGGCGGTAGGCTTAGGCCCACTAGGCGGTGATGGTGCAGCAGCACCCTTGATGGCGCGTGGTGCCTGGCGATGTGAGATGCCCGCCAGGCGGTCTGAACCTAGATTCCACCTAGCGGCGTGAGATGCGCGCCAGGCGATTTTGGTCCAATGATGGTGCGCGAGGAAGTTTTCTACATCGCTTTAAGGGAAGTTTTATTTAAATGAGTTCACCCTACTCTGTGTGTGTGGCGATGATCATGTAACTTGTTACATGGGAGCAAATGTTGATGCAAGTGAGCAGATTGATGCATAGAGACGGAGTGGGGATCTCTTGGGGATCTCAACCATTTGTGAGAGTTTCCTCCCTAGGGAGTGAATACTTTTAAGCCTTATCTTGCATAGAAAGTGGCGGCACACATCCACTCATCTTCAAGGTTGCCATGGCTTCTAGCCTAGCCTTGTAGTGGCGTGATTCTCACATTTTTACCATTCCTTTCCTTTCTATTTTATGTTTTCTTCTTCCTTTAATTGTTCTTGGTTTTCTATGGTTTATGTGCTTTCCATGTCCTTTTTGTTTTGAATCAATTCATCATCTTCTTCTCTTGAGCTTTGTGAAAGGAACTTTCACATCTAGATAGCTTGCTATCTTAATGTCCAGTGGGGATTTCACTTAGCTTTCTTAATCAACTTACACCATATTCAATAATCTTAAAAAGGAACAAGATAATCCATCATCAGAAAGGTTAATATCCTGATACTCTCGTGTGGGGATACGAGTGGGGAGGTTCGTATGTTCCGTGCTCACACTTGAAAGATGCTGCGAGCGGGGAAGTTCGTAGTTGGTGTATCACGTGTGTTGGATTACGGGCATGGAGGTCCGTATAGTTGGACTACAAGTGGGGAGGTTCGTAGAGGCAAGACCACGAGCGGGTAGGTTCGTGGAAGCATCGTATATCCTGAGTCCATGGTCAATTATTTATGTGACTTGCAGGTTGAAAGGCCTTGGGGTATTAAGGTCTTGGCCAAGAATTAACTAGAATAAAATAGTTGGGTGTATCTTGATTTTATTAACTTATATGTTAACTATTTATGAGCTCACCCTTTTTATGTGTGTTTGGCGATGATCGTGTGACTTGTCACACGGGAGCAGATGACGTTCCAGGTGATGCTGGTGAGGCATAGAGCCAGAGAGGGGCTAGCGTGGGAAAGCTTTTTATGGAAGTTTACTATCATTCTATTTTCATTTTTTTTGTAAACCGTATTTTTATTGGAATATGAACTAGTATGGATTATTGGAACATTGTAGTTTAATTGGATAAGTTTAATAAATGTTTTTAATTTCCCACGTTTTGGGAAAGACATTTAAATAAATGTGACTTTATTATTTCTTTTATTTTATATTATTTAAAATTAGTAATATTTGACTGGGATGTTACAGTGGCTCTTGGGAAGACTTAGAAGGATTCTTATCATGTTTCTCTTTTATTATAATCGCCAAAACGTTGAAACTATAAAATTTAATTCAAATCCTTACATCTCCAAATCCAAATTTAAATCTAGATTGCAGAAAATAATATAAAATTGTAGAAATAAAAATATTCCCAAGCTGCCCCGCTCCAACGCTAAGTCTCACCAGCACCTCTTGCAACATCATCTGCTCCCATGTAACAAATTACATGATCATCACCAAACACAAGCAGATATGGTGAGCTCAAATACAACATACAACAATGTAATGATTTAAAATCCATAACTTTAATGAAAACCCCAACCGTCAACCCAACATTCACATCTTCCTCTAGATGCTTCTTGATTCTACACCCTTTGATGATTACATAGATCGATCTTTGTTGTCACGAATGTCTACTCGCCCCTCCGACTATAGGCCATCACCTATAATCCACACGTGGGAATGATCTTGTCACGACCACAATTCGCAACACCAAGTGGAGTTCCTCAATATGAACCACAATTTGTATTTGTCCCAAGACTACCAAACTCATCGGATAACACCAAGGAGAGCAATCTTCTAAAACCCATCCGTACGAGCCACGATCTCCCACACTCCACTGGACTTCCAAAATCACCAAGCTACAACCTCGAGTGGCCACGTGTTACCCCAATATAAGTTGCACTCGTAATTAGGCCCCTAGCAAAGCATCGCATCAAGACCTTCATCCAAAGCCATGTAGAATCCTCTTCGCAGTCCAACTCTACACCTGAAACCGCTTAGCGCAATAGTCACGTCGCTAGATGATAACGCTCTCTAAATCTCACTGTCTTTGTAATTATTGCTTGGCGGTTCAGACCCTACCGCTAGGCACTACACCAGTAATGCAAATTTACTGGTTTTTTGTTCCTTAAACAGGATCCAAGGCACTCTTTCACACCATATCAACCAACCAATAAACTCCTTCCACTAATAGGAATATTCTATTTTAAGGAAAACATGGTGCTTTCATATGAAAACAAAAAAAAAAACTCCTGATATGGGAGTTATAATTAAATGAGTAATATTAAATTATAAATTGTGTTTCTCAAAGGAAAAAAAAACACAATTGGCCTGAGAAGTTGTAACGAATGGATTAAAAACACCATAATGAGACAATAGTACCTCGCCTCCAATCAATAACAAATGCACTATCATGACAGAAACGAAATGCACACAACACTTTTTATCTTTTCATAACAAATGCACTATCATGAATAACCCTAAATCAACCTTGAAACATGGTATAGAAAATCCACGCACTTATACACACCACGACAACACTTGCTACCTTTGGAAAACCTAACGCATCATAGGAGAAAAGAAGCATATCTGACAACGCCATTGTGTATGGGAATGGAAAGACCGAAACAATGTATGCATACACCATAATTTGCACTCGCTCATAGGATTATAGGGAAAGGAAACCACTACGAAAACAATATGCACCATCATTCCATACACATGCATATGCTTCAAAACTTTATTCATCGATAAAAAAAAGAGAACGGGAACAAGATGAAGCTTCATTAAGACAAATAAGCGACCATACACAAAAAAATAAACATGAAAAAGGTTAGCTTCCCATAACCTGAAAATCCTGCTAAAATTAATCATCCCTAAAGCCAAAAAAATAAGATTGATGATTTTACTCTAGCTAATGTTTGAACACATAACCTCTCATTTACTAAACGTATGCTCAACCATCAAGTCAGTAGATGTTTCTTGGTAATTCATACTTATCTATGATTTTATCTTACTGCTCTAGTCTCAAGCATACACTTAAAATAATAAAACAATTAAATTAACAAATAATTGACATACACAAAAGTTAAACCCAAGTCCTCTCAACATAACCAAATACTCTCAACAATTTGAGCTAGTTATATTTCATGTCATAAATCCCTACATTAAATACCATAAAGGTTTCCACTACCCGCATTTATTAAATAATTATTTATTTAATTATTTAAATTTCTCGGGTCTTACAGGCATGGTTTACATTAAAGGTTTTATCTACTTTAGCCTCTTAATCCAATTACACATCAAGGTCATTGTCTCCATAGTATTTGGGGATCTTGATCATAGGAGATTGCTTCTCTGGTGAATGGTGTCTTCTACCTCCATCTAGATGTCTTCTCCTTTGCCTCATGTCATGGGAGTCCTCGAATGATGAACTCTTTCTCCTAGCTTCATGTTCTTGCTTTTCTTGTTCAAACCTCAAGGTGATGTCTCTCAAGTACTTATCTTTTTCCTTCCTAGACACTTTCCATCTCCTTATGAAGTTGGACCAATGCAGATTCTTGATTAATTTATCCCACTAATGCATCACCTTGGCTAGAAGTGTAATTAATTAGTGATTCCTCCATGTTTCCTACACAAAAACACTCAAAATCGAGACACAAAAACAATAAAACAGATTTGATTAGCTATAAAACCAAGATAAATAAGCACTAAAGCAAGCACTCTAAAGGTGTTTTGGATGTGCTCACACAATGCAATGGCTAGGCTATCACTCAAGCTCTACTAAAGGAGTTTAAACTCCTCTATAACCAAAACTGTGAGACTGGCAAGCACAAATGAAAGATGGCATGACAAACACACTTAAGAATGGCTAGGAAAGAAAAATCCAAATGACAAAACTCATGAACCTAAAGTCAAGCAAGAAAAGGTACGAAAAAAGGAAAGCTAAACTCTAAAGAAAGACATTAATGTGACAAAAATAACTAGAAGATTAACATTATAAAAGCGTGAAACCAAGACTCTGTGAAAAGTATCCTATCATGCTTTCTCAAGGATCAATCAACATACATATACCCAAGAAGACTAGGTCTTAATGATGATGGTACTAATTTGACATACACATCAAGTACCCATAATCATGCAAGTTATCATGCCACACTATTTTTTTTTTTCAACTTTTTAGTCCCAAAATGATAAAGGGCTTTTACTTTTTGGATTTTAATGTGGAAGTTGAATTTTGTTTTTAGATTCTAGCTTAACTTAAGATAAAAAAAATGGTGTCTAGATATGTTTGAGCACTTAGCTCCCAATTTAAGGTCAACTAATCAATTCCAAGGCATATACATATTGAATCAACCATTTGATCATGCATTATCAAATACTTGGGAAACAAGAAAATAAAACTTCAAATTGACATATAACATATGACTCAAAACAAAAGGCTAGGAACATTTAAAGACTTACACAAACATACAATTTGAAAATAATCATGTGAACAAGATGAGAAGCATACAATCATGGCAACATTTTGACAACACCAAGGCATTTGAACAAACATATGGAGGGTGAGGAAAAGATACTTTAACCTCTCGACCAATCAGTTTTTGGGCTCACACCTTGCATTTCCGCACCAAGACCAAAGCTCCACCAAGAGTAAACACAAGCGAAATTGAAAGTTAGCACAAGAAAACACCATATAGCAAGATGTAGGCTCTAGATACCAAGTGATAAAGACCCATTTTTAGAATTAACAAATATGGTGTTATGATTATCTAGATGTGAAGGTTCAAGGAGCTGTAGAAAACAACATGCTTAATTAATAAAGCACTTCTTTTATTTAGATGACATATGGGCTAAGTTAAAAGAGACATGGTGTTTGACATGCCACATGCGAGAAAATGTAACGTTTTGTATTCTATAATAAAAAGATTGCCTTATGTCATAATAGCATTACACTTTGCAATGCTAAGGTTATGGGGTTGTGTGGTGATAGGCCTAGGTACTAGGCCCATTTCTGACATGTTCAGTCATTGCTAGATGTTCTAACAACCTTACGCTTTGTAGTGCTAAGGTTATAGGGACTATATGATGATAGGCCTAATTCTAATTGGATGATCAATAGAAAAATAACTAAAGTGGATAAAGGATAGTATGGATGGAATTTCAGGGAGAAAGGCATACAAGAATTTAAAGGGGGCATGAAAAAGGCATGTTAGTTTTTTGGAGTGCTTTTGATTGGTAGGTCACAATACCTTTTGCTCATAACTTATGATGCATAAATACGATACGTGTATCAGATACGACACACATCTAATACGTCAATATGTTTAATTTTAAAAATAATAAGATATGATATGTGATAGATACGCGATATCATATGTACTAAATTCTTAAAAACATAATAAATATATGATTGTTATTGGGTGAATCCAAATTAAAACCATATGTACTAAAGTTGCCAACATAAAAATATAAATTAGTGTCATCATAAGAGTACCACTACAAGAAAACTTTTAAATAATGACCAATTTTAGTAACCAAAAATATGTTAGAAACCAATTTCTTAATTAGAGACAAATTATTTTGATAGCCAAAACCTTGGTAGCTAATGTTAGTGACAAATTTAGAAACCAATTATTTTGGTAGTCAAAACCTTGATAGATAATGTTCGTGACTAATTTAAAAACCAATTCAAAATAAAAACTATTTTAGTTATCAATTTAGAGACCAATTATCAATTTAGTGACTAATTATTTTTTGTCACTAAAATTGGGCATTATTCAAATATTTTCTTGTAATGTACTACGAGTTTATAAATTAAATATTTCATTGATAAATATCGATAAAGTATCTTAAGGTAGATACATAAACCCAAGTTGAATTATCAGTGCATCATAACTCACAACACTCCATTAATATTGTTATTAAAATTAGAAAACGAACAAGTGTAATTAATATACATGGAAAATATACTATTATATCCATACGAATCCATCCATATAATGTTTACCAACTCTCTAAATTAAATAGCATTATATGAATATCTTATTAAACTATCTTTTACTTTTTTTTTAAATGTCTAAAATTACTATAAGAAAACATCTTAAAGTTTTACAAAAATAAAAAAGAAATCAAAGTCTTTTTATATTAAGATATATGGCAGCAATGTCTTTTAGGATATCTTCACAAAGTACCATATTGTCTAAGGCTTTGTTCACATGAAGAGATGGATTTAGGAGAAAGTGTGAAGATGAATTTGTGTAGATTTATATGGATGGATATGTGTGTTTCTTTTGTGTGATTTAGAGGATAAAGTGAGTGGATTTGAAGATAAATTTTATGAAAGTTAGTGAATGATTTAAATGATTGATAGATAAAATAAAAGTTATAATAGATAAAATTTGAAAATTACTAAAATGTCCTTGATAGAAAAAATATATAAAATAATTTTCAGATTAGTTAAAAATATTAAATTTTTAAAAAAATATTATTTAATAAATTTTAATAAAAAAAGTAATAAAAAGTAAATTACATTAAATTATTATTATTATTTTCATAATAATTACTATTATTAATAACAATAATAATGATTATTATATATATAATTTTATTATATTTAATAACTATACATATACATTATTTATTATTATTATTATTATTATTATTATTATATATTATTAATTATTATATTATTATTATTATTAATTATTATAAATATATATTATTAACTTTAATAATTATATATATATATATATATATATATATATATATATATATATATATATATATATATATATGATTTATGAGGATATTATCGTAATTTATTATACATCTCTACCTTTCCTCTCTTACAAATCTATATATACGAATACAATTAATTCTTCAAATCCATCCTTGAGAATCATAGGATCACTCCATAGAAACAGAAAGCGTAAATATATGCTTCTTAAAAGAAAGAAAAGTGAAAGCAAAAATAGACGAATATAAAAAATATCATTTTCAAAATCACAAATAAATGAAATAAAATAAAATAAACGTGATATAACCCCATGAAAAATATAAACGGAGAGTATAATTTCAGAAGATATTATATAAATTATTCTTTTTTTTAATATAAAGTAAAAATATTTTACGTTCAATAGAAATGATATATTTATTTGTCACTTGTTTTATCAGGAAATAAGTATATTTTTTTCTGTCAATTTCTCTGCAGTAATCATTTTTCCATCAAACCAAGAGCCAAAAAAATTCAGCAGAAAAAGAATTGACCAATCAAAGCGAGGAGAATAAGGAAAAAAAAAAAATGAAGAATAGAAAAGAGCGCCAAAACAATCAAACAGGGTTTATTCTTTGCCACACCAAAACCCTCTTTGTTTTTTAGGCTACTGCCACACTCTTTGTTTCGGTATTCTTTGTTTCATCTTTATTCGCACCATAACCATATTATGATTATGCTTAGTCCTCAAAAGTTTTCATTTTCCTCCCTCTATTTCTGTTTTAGAGCTTCGCAACACTTGATCCAAAACATGGCGGCTGTAAGGGAATTTGGGGTATCTCAATTCCTGCAGGTTTGTTTTTACCGCCTGTCTTTGAATTAGCATCATGTGATGGACCTCTTTTATTTATTAATTTTTGTTGTTTCTGTCGTTTTTCCTTGGGGAGGGGGTGTTTCATGCTTTGATGCTGTGTTCTAACTTTTTCTGTGGGTAACTACTGTCTTGTAATGGGTAGAAAAAAACATTGTATTGTAATACTTTTTCTCTTATCTCAATAACACACGCGAATTCTCCATTGGAATCTCTTTTCTGTACTTTTCGTGTATCCTTACACCTAGAACTGTTTCTCTCCTTCCCTGTTTACCTTCTTCTTCTTCTTCTGGTTCTGTACGTACCGTTGCCCTACGTTTGTCATGATGTAATAGCATATTTTGATTCGTTTAAGGTTTGTACCTTTGGCATTAGTTTTTTTAATTGTCAGATTTTCGTTGATCACTTGGTGCAGCGTGTTAAACTACCAAATGAAGTGCAGCGATGTTTTATGGGTTTTCCCTTCACCTGTGCTTTCTCTCTTCTCCTTTACTTATGTGGTAACGTATTGGGATGGCTGGCAAGTTTGCATGGTTGACATGGGTTTGTATTTGTTATTGTTATGTCTTTGTCGTCGACAAGTTGGTGCACTATGTTTAATTTGTCAAATGAAAATGCATCTTTGTTTATGGGTTTTGTGAATTTGTTTCAGGGTACATCAAGGCAGACACTGTTTCTGAAGAAGAAGCCTCAGACACATAGAAGTTACATGCTTTGGTTTGGGGTACGCTTTGGAATAGGAATTGGGCTCTCTCATCAATTGGAAGAGCTTTGAAGTTGTCAGGCTCAAGAAAATCCCAGAGTAGTGGTTTCTGGTGGCATGAACAGTTTTATAGAAGAGCAACCTGGCTTGGTTGAGAAGCCTGCATCGGAAGTTGTTCATTTATTCCGAGTCCCTTTTATGCAAAAAAGTGCAGCTGCTGAGCTTTTAAAGGATACTCAACTCAAAATCTCTAGTCAGATCGTAGAAATACAAACGGAGCAATGTTATAATGTTGGCCTTTGTTCACAACTTTCGAGTGAAAAATTTTCCGTCCTTAAGTGGCTTCTTCAAGAAACATTTGAGCCAGAGAATCTGGGAAATGAGAGCTTTCTCGACAAGAAGAGGAAGGAGGGGTTGAGTCCAGTAATAGTCGAGGTTGGTCCTAGGTTGTCATTTACCACGGCATGGTCTACTAATGCTGTGGCAATCTGCCATGCTTGTGGTTTGACAGAAGTGACCCGTTTGGAACGGTCAAGGAGGTACTTGTTGTTCACCACAAGTGAACTGCAAGATCATCAAATAAATGAATTTGGAGTTATGGTGCATGATAGAATGACCGAATGTGTTTATAGTCAGAAGCTAACATCCTTTGAGACTAGCGTTGTTCCCGAAGAGATTCGTTATATACCTGTCATGGAGAGGGGACGGAAGGCATTATAAGAGATTAATCTAGAGATGGGTTTTGCGTTTGATGACCATGATTTAGGATACTACACCGAACTTTTCAGAGAAGACATTAAGCGCAACCCAACAAATGTGGAGTTGTTCGATATTGCGCAATCCAACAGTGATCATAGCAGACATTGGTTTTTCTCTGGAAATATTTCCATTGATGGACAACTTATGGATAAGACTCTAATGCAAATTGTGAAAAGTACTCTGCCGGCAAATCCAAATAACTCAGTTATTGGGTTTAAAGATAACTCAAGTGCAATCAAGGGTTTCCCAGTAAAGCAGCTCCGACCAGTTCAACCTGGCTCTTCATGTCCATTGGAAATTGCAGTACATGAGGTAGATATCTTGTTTACAGCTGAAACACATAATTTTCCATGTTCAGTGGCACCTTATCCTGGTGCAGAGACGGGTGCAGGAGGTCGCATTAGGGATACACATGCTACTGGAAGGGGGTCCTTTGTCCAGGCAGCTACAACTGGTTATTGTGTTGGGAATCTCAACACACCATGCTTTTATGCTCCATGGGAAGACCCCTCCTTTACTTATCCGTCAAATTTGGCACCACCTCTACAAATCCTCATAGATTCTAGTAACGGTGCATCTGATTATGGGAACAAATTTGGAGAGCCATTGATCCAGGGTTTTTGTAGAACTTTTGGAATGAGACTTCCTAGTGGGGAGAGACGAGAATGGTTGAAGCCAATCATGTTCAGTGCAGGCATTGGACAGATAGACCACCTCCATATAACAAAGGGAGAACCTGACATTGGGATGTTGGTTGTCAAGATTGGAGGCCCAGCTTATCGCATTGGTATGGGAGGTGGTGCGGCCTCAAGCATGGTCAGTGGGCAGAATGATGCAAAGCTTGATTTCAATGCTGTGCAACGTGGGGATGCTGAGATGGCTCAAAAACTATATCGTCTTGTTCGGGCCTGTATTGAGATGGGGGATAAAAACCCGATTATCAGCATTCATGATCAGGGTGCTGGTGGGAATTGCAACGTTGTGAAGGAAATAATATATCCAAAGGGAGCTGAGATAGATGTCCGAGCAATTGTGGTGGGTGATCATACAATGTCTGTTCTAGAAATTTGGGGGGCAGAGTATCAGGAGCAGGATGCAATCTTGGTGAAGCCCGAAAGTCGTGATATCTTGGAATCAATCTGTAGCAGGGAAAAAGTTTCAATGGCTGTTATTGGAACTATTAGTGGTGATGGACGTGTTGTGTTAGTCGATAGCCTAGCGACTCAACAGTGTATTTCAAATGGACTTCCTCGACCTCCACCCGCAGTTGATCTTGAATTGGAGAAAGTCCTTGGTGACATGCCTAAAAAATCTTTTAACTTTAGCCGGGTGGTCCATGAGCGGCAGCCACTTGATATTGCACCTGAGATTACATTGATAGATTCTTTGAAGAGGGTGTTGAGTTTACCATCTGTCTGTTCAAAACGTTTTTTGACAACAAAAGTTGATAGGTGTGTTACTGGTCTAGTTGCACAGCAGCAAACTATCGGTCCTTTGCAGATTCCCCTTGCCGATGTTGCTGTCATAGCTCAAACTTTTACTGATTTGACTGGAGGTGCTTGTGCCATTGGGGAACAACCAATCAAAGGATTGTTAGACCCCAAAGCAATGGCTCGGTTGGCTGTTGGAGAAGCACTAACAAATCTTGTATGGGCAAAGGTCACTTCCCTTTCGGATGTCAAGGCTAGTGGTAATTGGATGTATGCTGCCAAGCTTGATGGGGAAGGAGCTGACATGTATGATGCTGCCATATCTTTATCTGAAGCAATGATTGAACTTGGCATTGCTATTGATGGAGGGAAAGATAGCCTTTCTATGGCAGCCTATTCTGATAGAGAAGTTGTCAAGGCTCCTGGAAATCTTGTTATCAGTGTTTATGCTACTTGTCCTGATATAACAAAAACTGTGACTCCAGACTTAAAACTTAAGGATGAAGGTGTTTTGCTTCGTATTGATTTGTCAAAAGGTAAGAGGCGGTTAGGTGGATCTGCTCTTGCCCAAGCGTTTGACCAAGTTGGGGATGAGTGTCCTGATCTAGATGACGTTCATTATCTTAAAAAGGTCTTTGAAGGTGTTCAAGATCTTCTTACCGATGAACTGATATCTGCTGGCCATGATATTAGCGATGGTGGGCTGCTTGTTTGTGCCTTAGAGATGGCATTTGCTGGTAATTCCGGACTTAATTTGGAGTTGGCATCTCAAGGTAACAGTCTCTTCCAAACCCTCTATGCTGAAGAGCTTGGGTTAGTTCTTGAAGTAAGCAAGAAAAATCTGACTTTGGTAATGGATAAATTGAGTAACGTGGGAGTTTCAGCTGAAATCATTGGTCAAGTAACAGCCAGTCCATCAATATTTGTTAAGGTTGATGGGGAGATTTTCTTAACAGAAAATATTAGCATCCTAAGGGACATGTGGGAAGAGACCAGTTTTCAGCTAGAAAAGTTCCAAAGACTGCCATCATGTGTGGATATGGAGAAAGAAGGACTGAAGCATCGATTTGAGCCCTCATGGGATCTGACCTATTTTCCTGTCTTCACTAAGGAAAAATTTTTGTCTGCAACTGTGAAACCTAAAGTGGCTGTGATTAGAGAAGAAGGGAGCAATGGAGACAGAGAAATGGCTGCAGCTTTTTATGCTGCTGGTTTTGAGCCATGGGATGTTACAATGTCAGACCTCCTCAATAGAAAAATCTCTTTGCAAGAGTTCCGTGGAATTGTGTTTGTTGGTGGATTTAGCTATGCTGATGTGCTTGATTCTGCAAAAGGTTGGTCTGCTTGCATAAGATTCAATGAGCATGTTTTGCAACAATTTCAAGAGTTTTACAAGAGGCCAGGCACTTTTAGTCTAGGTGTATGCAACGGGTGTCAGCTAATGACTTTGTTGGGGTGGGTACCTGGTCCACTAATTGGGGGTGTGCATGGTGCTGGTGGCGACCTGTCTCAACCAAGGTTCATTCATAACGTATCAGGGCAGTTTGAATGCCGCTTTACAAGCGTTACCATACTGCCCTCACCAGCTATGATGTTCAGGGGCATGGCTGGTAGCACAATGGGTATATGGGTTGCTCATGGTGAGGGAAAGGCTTATTTTCCAGATGAAGGTGTGTTTGATCGAATAGTGCATTCTAAGTTAGCTCCTATAAGATATTGTGATGATGCTGGGAATCCAACTGAGGCCTACCCTTTCAATGTGAATGGCTCTCCTTTAGGGGTAGCAGCTATTTGTTCCCCAGATGGGAGGCATCTTGCCATGATGCCTCATCCGGAACGTTGCTTCTTAATGTGGCAATTCCCATGGTATCCAAAGCACTGGCATGTGGAGAAGAATGGGCCTAGTCCTTGGTTGCGCATGTTCCAGAATGCAAGAGAGTGGTGTTCCTGAGATCACGGTATGTTTTTTCTTCTTTTTTCTATAAAGCTCTTCTCCTTGTTTTTGTTGATTTGATACAGTAAATCAGATGTCATGGTTGTGAGGATAGCATAATTTTAAAATTAAATTTGTAAAATAAATGTCTGTATTATAATGGTTATTTTTTACGCAATCATTATTACTGCTTCAGTCACTAGAGGGAGTAAGTTCACCAAGTCCTTTGTTAAATCCTCCATTTGATCTGGTATTCAAAGTAGTCTGAGTTCTATTCGGATGATTCTGTTTGGAACAATGGCAATGGTAGATCAATTATTTTATGAAAAAAGACAGATAGCTCAATAGGTCTGTGGTGGATTATCTTTAAATTCCTGATGACATCAATATTAGTCTGTCAGCATCCTATTGTATTTGAGCAGATTGTTAACATTGTAATTCCTTACTTCCAGGCTGAGGATTTTAGAGCATAGAAGCATATATATATATATATATATATATATATATATATATATATATATATATATATATGTATATATATATATATATATATATTTGTGTTATAGTTTCTTGGTGAAAAGGATCTGAAACAAGTTCATTCCACCTTCCAAAATTTTTTTTCTATGGATTCCTCCTGCTAAAGAAAACTTAAAATTAGATGTAGCACCATTCTGTGTAGGTGCTGTCATTGCCACTTCTGAGGAAACTTCATAATATCTTTTCTTTGTTGTGAATTGGCTTCCAGCTTTGGAGATGGTTTAGTTCTGGTATGCAAATTAACAATGATCTTTTTTTTTTTGTCAGCTGTGTAAAGCATCATGGACAAGCAATGGAGTGCAATTTTGCAAGCAGGTATAACTAATATTGTGAATGACGTTTGGATTAGCAGAAATAACACTCTTTTCAAGAATGGGAAACTGGATTGTGCCAGATTAAAGAATAATATATATAATGTTGTAAATATCTCAGGAAACCAGTTGTCATCTGTGCAAAACTCCAAAAGTATTTGGCTCCTTTCTGAAATAATGGGATGCATCGTGAAGTCCAGTGTTTACGCATATTTTCATAATTGACAAAAGGAACCATCATAATTTGAACTGATGCTTAAATTGTAAAAGAGGGGAGAGAAGTTTTGCAAACTTGACTTCTGTTACTTCTGATTAAGTATAAACAAATAATTGATGCAAATGTTACTTAAAACGCAAAAGTGCATGTGATCAAGAATTGGATCAAGTAGTACATCACTCAAAATTGATGTGCAGTTCTCTCATAAGAGCGAATAATGCGGATAGCAGCTCAAGTTTTTAATAAAAGATAGGGTAGTGTATTAATAAAGGGTATTGGATAGCAGGTAACCTTGAGGAAAATATAAAGCGAAAAAGATTATTACCTGATATATATTATTTCAACTTTAAATCTTATAATTTATTAAACAATGTATTTAAATTTGGGTGTTTAGATATTAATCAGAACTTAAGACCAGCAAACAATTTTTTCATTACTTCTTTTATTGCACTTTTAATCTAATTATTTTAAACATATAGCTCAATATTTTATTTTTACAGAATTGTTGCATGAAAGGGGGATTGTGGATAAAGATATATCAATGGTAGAATCTTTCGTACCTTCACAATGTTAGAAATTTTATGTCAATGTTGTAGTGATTCTCTAATTTGTCATTATGAGGTAATAATGTTCGGTTGGTCTCATTTTATTTGGTTGCAATGTTTTTCAAGGTTGTGTTTCAATTGTGTTTCTTCAACTCACTAATGTAAGAGAAAATTGGTTTAACATGTTATTATCCCTCACTAGCCCAATGTACTTGTATCTTTTCAAAACTTTCACTAATTTTATACATGAATTGTTGTAATACTTAGATCAATTCGTACTTTTACATAGTAGATCATTATAGTAATAATAGACCACAAGACCACTAGTTGCATGCTTAATTGATGATTTAAAACTTGCATATTTATTTAGAACTGTTTTTATTTTTATTTTGGTTTTAGGTTGGTTCATATAATATATATTTTTAATATTTATAATTATTACAAGAAAATTTTTAAATAATGATTAATTTTAGTAACAAAAAAATGTTTAGAGACCAATTTTTAATTACATATTTTGAGACTAATATCTTTTGTAGTCAAAGTATGGGTAATTAATGTTAGTGACCAATTTATTGATAATAGAAACTATTTTAGTTACCAATTTAAAAACCAATTATAATTTTTTATTCATAATATAAATTATTTTATTTACCAATAACTTTTAGTATATAAATTTGTATCTAAATTCGTCATTATAGTGACTAATTATTTTTTGCCACTAAAATTGGTTATTATTTAAAAATTTCCTTGTAGTGAATATTTTTTACTTTATATATTGGAGTTGATTGTTATTTAGTATAATTAAATTTGTACTATTTATAAGCATGTTGGAAAATTGTTTAGAATATATTAAAATATTGCTTTTGCGACCAAATTACCAACCAAAATTACCAATACATTTTGGTTTCTAAATGTTTCCATTATACATGAATGTGAATAATCTTTTAGTGACCAATCAAAATGTTGGTGTTTGTTTAGTGACCAAATTGAAAGTTGGTCACTAACTATTTTGTCACTAGAGTTTTCACTACCAAATATATTTTGTCACAATTTCGATTAGGAAAATGATTTGTTGATACCATGATCTTACCACTTTCATTACCACTTTAAATGGCAGCATGCGTGGCTTTTCATTTGTAATTTTTAATTTTCTTTCAAATCGTCCACGCTGGCATAGAGAATCAAAATGAATTGTGCACATTTTTGAACAGAAACATTTCTCCCTTTCTCCTCTTCACTTGCAACCCATAATGTTGGACTAGAAACCTTTCTCCCCTCCTTTTCTTAGGTTTGAACTTTGGAAGCAGTAACCCAAGGTTTTGTTCTTCAGTTTTTTCCATCCTTTGTGCATGCCATTATGGGTTTTGTGGAGACGAAGGTTGAAATTGATCTTCTTCCTCGTGAGAGATTAGGACTTTTGTGCCATTGTGTGTGCTTTCATTTTCTCCGTCAACGACAACAAAAGCCCCAATCTTTGGCAAGGAAGAACAACAAAATGTCGACGAAAAAGATGAAGGAACACACAATGGCATAAAAGCTTCTATTCTTTCTGGTTTTTTGCAGGTGGATATAAAAGTGATATTGCAGGGAGTAGGAATAATGAAGAGGAGTGAAATTGAAAGATGATTAATTATAGTGGTTTAGTTGGAAGGTTGGAGAAGATGAATGTAGGTGTTATGGATGAGAGTTGATGTCTGTTTCTTTAGTTCTTATGCTTGCTTTGCCTAAGCTCCTCGTTCCCTCCACCTTTTTTTCCGGTCACTCCCTTTTTCATTCATCTTTCGTGATATAGGACTATCCCAAGATTCCATACAAGAAGAACTTGAAGATGAATCTTTGGGTTTTCTTTTAGAAATTAGTTATGTTCTATGTTTTTGGGCTTTCAGCTTTCTTTTATAAATTAGTTTATACTTTTACTTTTTTGGCTTGGGCCTTCTTGTAGGGTTTTCAGGTTTGCTTAAACTTATGTGCCTATAAATAGAGGTACCAAAAACTATTGTGGACACTTTTAGTCATATATTGAATTTGATTTCATTAAAGAGAGGATTCTCTTTGTTCTTGGCTTAGGCTTCTGGTTCTTATCAAAGATTAACATCTTGTTGGCGAATCTTCACTTGACTTATCAATCTGCTAGATTGTGGCGTCCTCCATCTCTGTCTTATTCCGCGTTCTTCTCTGAATTATTCGTGTCGTGCCTCTTGAGCATTCAAATTCAGAAACGATCATACTCTTTCCTGGATAGGATAATATCATTTGGTATCTAGAGCAAGGTTCTAGTTTGAATTTCCTCTTCTATGTTATTTTTCTGTCATATTAAAAAAAACTACAATTTTCAATGTTTTCTTGTCCTATATTTTGTTTTAAATTTTGTTTCTTTCATTTGTAAGGAGTAAAACCCCTAAGGTTGGTTGTTTCCAATTTGGTTGATTTTTTTTTTATATTTTGCATTTTTTTTTCTTTTCTGTTCTCTGTTTAAATTGTGTATTTCTACATTTAATTCGTGGACATTATTTATTTTTGTGTTTGGAATTTGCAAGTGCACTTACTTTGATTTACATGAGTATGAGGGTTTGAAGGATAAATTGTTTAGTTTGTTTTTGTGTTGAACTGTAAAAAAAATAATGAGGATCAAAGTCAAAAGGAAACAAATATATATTGGAAAAAAAAGGATAAAAAAAAACGGGGAGTTCAACACAACTTTTTATTGCAATTTTATTTATGGTTTATTAATATCTACTTGCAATCCGTCTTTCTCTTAGAGTCTCCATGTTGTCTCCTTTAAATCTCTTTGGTAGTCCTATTATTTTCTAATTTTAATTTTCTTGTTTTGTGTTTTTAAAATTCTTCGAAGTTTTCTCTAGAGTTTTTTATTTTCTTTCACCTGTTGAGTCAAGACTTAGATCTCGTAACACTTTTCACTTTGTTTGTTCACTCTTTGCTTAAGCTACTGAAGTTCTTTGTCAAGGCCTAAAGGGAATTTGAGTGGTAAAAGGCAAGAGAGTACATTGAAGAAAAATCCTATAAGTGTGATACACGAGTGGAAAATTGAGTGAAACACTTAGTAGAGTGGTGAGGTCCAAAAAATATATATATTATTTCTAACATTTGCTTGCAAGACATGACTTCTTCCCAGAATATTGATCCTCTATCACATAAGACTCGAAACTTATGGTTGCACTTAATAAGCTCACATTACAAATGAATCAAATGCAACAACACAATCAACACAACTGTTCGAAAAGCTCCAAAAGTGTAATGAAGATGTGAGCGTGAGATTAGAGGAGATGGAGAGAAGAAGAAGGAGACATGATGATTCAGACCATTCTTCTCATAATGATGAAGCGAAACATGTTTTTAGGCCACGGAGAGCCTTGGTTAAACATTATTTTTGCTATTTTTGGCTTTGGGCTTGAATGTGAAGGGTTAACGTAAACCCTAGAGGAATTGGCAGCCAAGGGTGGCCGCAAAACAGGCCATAAAGATCCAATAAATGATAATTAACATCACCAATTGTGACTTGATTCGTTTTTGGTAATTAACCTAGTAATAAGGCACCATATAAAAGGCCAAATTGTAGTAAAAGTGAGGGTTTTGGCAAGCTGGAATTTTACTCAGGAAAGAGAGCACGAGTTATAGAGATTGGTGAGGTTGAGTGAGGTTTTGGGACTGAATTGAGCGATAGACAAAAATGGTGGTCATTGGTGATCATTGGAAGCTCTCAAGTAATCCATTTTTAAGTAAAAGGATCCAGGTTAGGGGAGCTGGACTTCGATTTATTTATCTATCTATATAATTACATGAAAAGCATGATAAATTGAATGTCTGATTACTGTTTTATCTATGATTTTGTGAATTTTGGAAATTTTCCAGAAACTGCCTGGTGGGCTATGCACACCCGCCGGGCGGCTCATCATATTGTTGGTGTTTTGGGTTCCTAGAGAAGGAACCGCCTGGCTGCACCTTCCTTGCCGCCAGGCGACACTTATTGATTCACCAAGTTTTTCTGGGTTTGTATGAAGCGCCTGACGGCTCCCATGCTACCGTCAGGCGACACAAGCGAGTTTCGTCTCGAATTATGTTTCTGTGATCTGGGTGGTTTCTGATCGGTGGAAAAGTTGACTGTAATTATTAGCGAATTATTTTGATGTCAAATGACGAAAAATTCTAAGTATTAGAGGGCATGATTGAATGAAACAGTGGAAATGTCATGTTAGGGATTAACACTTGGGGTGTTGTTGTGAAAATATGAATTTAGGGTTGGATTGCACTGTAGAGTGAGGGTGCATGTGTTAGGTGTGAATCATTATAGGCACAAGTGAGTCTGCGTGAGAATTTGGGGAAAAACTGCAAAGAAGGCAAATTTGGAAGTTGGGCTGCTCTCAGGTGCAAGGCAGGATTCTGAGTATCTCAAAACTAATGCACCGCCTAGCGGCACGGGGTTTTCCGCCAGGCGCCAGTGTAGGGTTACTAATCTTGCGAGAATGCAACGTGCTGTGATGGTTTTTAGAATATTGGACATTTAGTTTTGGTGGATCGGGTTCTTGGTCGCTACGGGAGATTGGAGACAACAGTTGCATAACAACCTTTAGTGATGTTACGTGTAAATTAGGAGGTTAAATTTGGTGACTATTAGTGAGAATCACAGGAAAAGATTATACATAGGAGGTAGGATTGGATGAATAGAGCTGGTGTAGAGGCTGATGTAGAGTAATCCTAAGTAAGGGGATGATAATTTCAGTGTCAACTATAGGCCAGTAGATTATAGGTGTATAAAGAAGTTGAAGGAAATGTAATTGGTAATATAGTGGACATGTTAGGAAATGAAAAGGGTCAAGTGATGCTAGGACCACAACAGAGGATATGAATGTACTGGTTTGGCAAGAATGCGAACTCCTCGGGGTTGTGGAACCAAATTAGTAGAGTAGAGAGAAACATAACTAAGTGACTGACTTGGTAGTCTAAGTCCAAATCCATATGAGTATGAATGGTATAGAGGTGAACTAATTGGATTGGAGTGAAAAATGGAGTAGTGTACAGACCAAATTTGCTACTATAATCTATTCTAAGAGTTGGAAGTTGGTACTACGTGAGTACTGGTATAGCGCATGACAGATGTATTGGACCCGCCAGGCGATAGCAAGGAAACAGTGGGGTTCTGGTGCAGGTGGCGCCTGGCGGAGGGGAAGGTCCCGCCAAGCGATAGCGGCGGAAATAGTAGCCTCCTAGAGCACGTCTGCCTGGCGGTGTGGACTGTCGCGCCAGGCGGTGGTTGCAGAATTGGTGGTTCTTAGGCGCTTGGCGCCGGCGGTACGTGTCCTCCGCCAGGCGATATGGAAGCTGCTAGCGCCTAGCGGTACGTGTCCCATGCTAGGCGATTTGGCTGTTGTAAGTCCTAGTTGTTAGATTCTGTAGGCGTGATCTACAAGGCTTTTGGTGATGCTTCAAAGGTGAGATTGTTGTGTTCCTTGAGTTGAATTCGGAACGTATCCCTTGAGTTGAGCTCGGGATAAGGTTTCAGCACATAGTATTCCTCGAGTTGAGCTCGGAATGACATCCCTCGAGTTGAGCTCGGGATGGTGGATGAACACGAGGAACCCTTGAGTTGAGCTCGGGTTAGCGAGTGTTGTTGGTGTGAATTTGCTAGTTGTGGCCAGTACGGATGGGTCCAGATGGATTGCCCTCCTCAGTGATGAGCTGACGAGTTTGGTAGTCTTGGGACGTTACGAACCCTATTCGTATTTGGGAACTCCACCTGGCGTTACGGTGTATAATCCGTAGCATGGTTTTCCGAACGTGCTCCATCGGTTGTGGCCGATAGGTTTGGCAGCAAGTCATCTTGGAGTGATCACTAGAAGATGTAGAACGCGAATAACCTGGTTGTGGCCAGGTGGTATGAATTAAAAGAATGGAGGCCCTTTGGAATGATTGTGTTGTTTATAATGATATGTTGTATATGTGTATACAATTTTTATATGCTTCAAATTGTTAAGCTCACCCTATCTGCTTGTGTGTGGGGATGATCGTGTACGCGATAGACGTGAGCAGATGATGTTGATGCAGGTGGTGCTGGTGCTGGTGAGGCTTAGTCAAGGAGCGGGGATATCATGGGACTTTCATGTTTATGTTTTATATCTTTGGATTTGTGATAAATTCTAAAGGCTCATGGCCTATTTGATGAGACTTTCAGTTTTGTAATTATGGATTTCGGATACTTTATTAATCTAATAAAATTTTAAATTTACCGTGCTTTTGGGAAATGAGGAATTATTCATAAATGCGATGTTTTAATGATTTGATCTATTTTTTTTTATTTACTTAAAATTAGTAATATCCAGACGGGATGTTACAGACATAGCAAGAAGAAGGCAGTTGCCAATCTCTACATGGGAGCAATTGAAGGTAGCTATGAAAGAAAGATTTATGTCTCCTTATTATAAAATGGAGATCTTCAACAAATTACAAAGACTTACACAAGGAAATAAGTGTGTTGAAGAATATGTTCAAGAGATGGAGGTCACCTTGATGAAAGCTTAAGTGGAAGAAACACCTATGGCACAATGGCTAGATTCTTGAATGGATTAAATAGGGAGATTCAATATGTGGTGGAAATGCACCATTATGAGACTTTGGAGGATCTTATTCACCAAGCCACCAAAGTGGAAAAAACAACTTAAGAGAAGAAACACCTACAAGAAGTCATCCCCTGGAGAGATAAGGAGAAATATAAAAGGGAGGAAGTTACTTTTGCCATTCCTAAATCTAGGGAGATGGAGTCTTCAAATGGTAAAGTAACTTCTCAATCTAATAATGATTATTCTTCACGTTCTAGTTCAAAAAAATGTTTTAAATGTTTGGGTAGAGGACATATAGCATTCGAATGTCCCAACAGAAGAACTATGATGTTGTTGAAAAATGGTGATTACATTAGTGAGCATTCCGTGGGGGAATCACCTGAATCATCTAGCAGTGATGGGGAGGAAAGAAAGTGTGAAGTACCACCTTTGGAGGGAGATCTCTTGATGCTTAGGAGATTTTTGGGTAGTATGAATAAGGGGTTAGATGACACCCAAAGAAGAAATATTTTCCATTCTAGATGTATGGTTAGGGGAAAGGTGTGTTCACTCATCATTGATGGAGGAAGTTGTACAAATTTAGCAAGTAAACGGCTAGTGGGAAAGCTTGGTTTGGTGACATCTATGCACCCTAGTCCTTATACTTTGCAATGGTTGAGTGAGAATGGAGAACTGGTGGTAGATAAGCAGGTGAACATTGCTTTCTTTATAGGTAAATATGTCGATGAGGTAGTGTGTGATGTGGTACCTATGGAAGCGAGTCACTTGTTGTTGGGGAGGCCTTGGCAATATGATAGAGAGGTAAACCATGATGGTCTAACCAATAAGTATTCTTTCCTATTTAAGGGACAGAAGGTGTCCCTGACACCTTTATCTCCTAGAGAGGTTTGTGAGGATCAAATTAAGATGAGAGTGAGAAGAGAGCAAGAGAGAAAAGAAGGAAGAGAGAAAATTCCAGAAAAAAACAAGAAAAGGAAGGTAAAAAAATAAAGAGTGATAAAAGCCTTTTCTTGAGAGAAAGAGATAAACAGAGCGTTGATTAAGAAACAACCCTTATATTTGCTTATGCCTAACAATATTTGTTTCTCTTCTGTGCAACCTTATTTGTCTTTAGGTATGGCACACCTTCTCAAGAAGTATGATGGTGTATTTCCTAAAGACATCCCTCATAATTTACCTCCTAAAAGGGGTACTGAGTATAATATAGACCTCACTCAGGGTGCATCCCTTCCTAATAGGCCAACCTATAGGAGTAACCTAGAAGAAACTAAAGAGATACATAAGCAAGTGGAGCAACTTATGGAAAATAGATCGGTTCGGGAAAGTTTGAGTCCCTATGCTATTCTATTAATTCTGGTACCTCTGAAACGTAGATTGGGGAGGATGTACAATGACTGTAGAACCATCAAATATATCATTATAAGGTGCGTATTTGACCCGAGAGGAACTTTCAGAATTGGGGTCGAATTCTCTCCAAACAGGGGAGAATGATAAAGACTCTTCAAGTGAGACGAATTTGAGGAAAAATTCTCTTTAAGAAGGAGGATATGATAGAAGTTTATCTCACAAAGTTCAAGTGGTACGAATTTGAGGACAAATTCTCTTTAAGAAGGAAGGAATGATAGAGGACTATCCCAAGATTCCATACAAGAAGAACTTGAAGATGAACCTTTGGGTTTTCTTTTAGAAATTAGTTATGTTCTATATTTTTGGGCTTTAAGCTTTCTTTTATAAATTAGTTTATGCTTTTATGTTTTGGGCTTGGGCCTTCTTGTAGGGTTTTTCAGGTTTGCTTAAACTTTTGTGCCTATAAATAGAGGTACCAAAAACTATTGTGGACACTTTTAGTCATATATTGAATTTGATTTCATTAATGAGAGGATTCTCTTTGTTCTTGGCTTAGGCTTCTGGTTCTTATCAAAGATAAGCATGTTGTTGGCGAATCTTCACTTGACTTATCAATCTGCTACATTGTGGCGTCCTCCATCTTTGTCTTATTCTGCGTTCTTCTCTGATTTATTCGTGTTGTGCCTATTGAGGATTCAAATTCAGAAATGATCATACTCTTTCTTGGATAGGATCGTATCATTTTGTTAAAAAATTTTAAAGTCAACAAAAGCAAGTTGCCTCGCTCCACATTTGTTGCAACTGCCATGCTACGACTACCATGGGTGTGGGTGCATACAAATACCCAAAATTTCTCTTCTCATGCCAAAGACCCAAAAGCGGGAAAAAACGTAAAGATGACCATTTTTTCCTTGCATGAAGGAGGAAAGGGATGGCAGGCCAAGCCGCATATTTAATTAACTTTCATTTTTTTAATTTTTTTTTTCTTTTTTAATATATTGAATAATAAAATAAGATTACAACTAAAATTAAAATAAAATAAATACAAATTAAAAGTAAAATAAAAACTTATTCTTTTGTTTTTTTATTTCCTCAATATTTATTTTTTGAATTAAATTTACCTCTTCTCTTTATTGTCGTTGTGCGGAAGAAATTGGGTGTTGACACTACAAAAAGATTTTGTTTTCATAAAATTATACTGTTGCTCTAGCTCCAATTGTGGTAGTTAGCCCTTAGGCTGTGTTCCTTTGTGTGGATTGATTTGAGAGAGAGTGTAAAGATGGATTTGTGTGGATTTGAGATATAGCTTGGAAGTAGTGTTGGAAAAAACTGGACAATTGTTTTAATTCTTAACATCTTTATATTTTTGGAAGATGAAAAGTAGATTTTGAAAAATATGAATATATTTTTCAATAAGCTAGGTAAAAAAAACAAAGTCTTAATTTTTAATTTGGTAATTAAATATATTTAAGTTAAGTAATTTTAAGAAACTATTAACTGATCAGATTTTAAGAAAAGTGTAATATGTAATGACTATTTTTAAAATAAATTAATAAAATATATAATTTTTCTGTAGAAGAGGAGAAAATATTGATACTTATATAAAAAATATTTTTTAGTTATAAATCTTTCTTCTACTTTGAACTTTTTAAAAGTCTATGTTATCATTAATGAGACAAATTCATGGAGTCAGAACTTTATTTTAATTTTGTTTGTTCAAAAATTTAAAAACTTGGATTATG
>Ga0214542_1004237_pt1 | contig 28634 bp, 24 predicted proteins | sample CNSS1metaG_FD_160096 | JGI IMG/M metagenome (GOLD analysis project Ga0214542, IMG submission 160096) | Root nodule microbial communities from cowpea collected in UCLA plant growth center, Los Angeles, California, USA - CNSS1 | ecosystem: Host-associated > Plants > Roots > Nodule | place: USA...
TTATGAATTTAGTAATGATTCTTTTAATATTTAGTTATTGTTTTAATAATATTCTTTCATATTATGATAAATAATACATATGTTTAGAGATATCAGGGTTCACCTATCGTTTTCATCTATTTTCTGCCATTTCAAATATATTGCTTATTCTATATCTTGTGCACTGGTTTATACTTTTAGCCTTTCTTTTGTTGATTGTTGGGCTTTAGCCCTCTGATCTTTCAACTGTATCAAGACAACTGGGTGTAGAAATAAATATAGGAAGCTAGAAAAAGTAAAATCCAATCTTGGCACAGAAACCTATGGTTTTTGGGTTCTTTTTGTTGTTTTTTTTTTCCTTTCAAACATACCATAACCCTTGATGAGTGACATAAAAATATGTTTGAGAGCACTAAGTTAATAAACAGTATATGTTTGATACCTCGTTAAGGTACCAATATCTTGAGGAAAAAAATATAGACACCAATTGGAGCAATCCCCATTATTACTGCACTTTTCTAACAACCATTGCTGCTTTTTCTTCTTTGCCTTCGGTTTCTTTCGGAAGATCTTGCATCCGATATTTATCATGACAAGAAAAATGTTTTTAAAAATCTCAAACATGATGTGGCATAACAATTGAAAGCAAAAAAATGAAGTATGATGGACATGATTCATCCTTATCAGGCAGCCACTCATACAAATATATCAAAATATTTTTTTTCCCCCAGTTCCCCCCATCACCCTTTCTTTATGCTTCCTCTTTCAGATGAGATTAGTAAGAACGAAAAGCTCAATCCAGTTCCTCTATATGTACATACACCACAATTCTTTAAGCTTCCGAGTCTAATGCATCTGGCAGGCAGAATAGGCATAATAATCCATATTGTGCACCAGATATTTTGCATCTCGAAGTTCCAACATGTGACTGCAGACAAGAACTCAAGGTTGAATGTTTAATCAACGTAAAAAATATGGAGAAATTAGACAAATAACCAACCCAGAATTTATATGGTGTCTGATTGCGCGAAGAGCTTTTCCAACATGTTATTTGAAAGGATCCTATTGGGGTCCAGTTCCTTTCTTGCTTTATTGTATGAATCCACAGGAAACCTCTTTCTTAGCCTTGCTTGGAGAGCAGCAAGTTCCTCCTTATCCTTTGGAACCTAGATACAGATAATATGCACAAAAATTAAGTAGACTTCAGTGTTTAAACACTTCCCTTTCATTTTCCAAATGATAAATTTGGTGATTATCAGCTGGATGTACCTTTGACACCAAAGCTTTCAAGAATTAGGTTGTTCAATTTACAGTTCAGTAACAACCGAAACAAATATGACCAATGTTCATGTGTATGTTGAGAGGGAAGAGGGGAGGTGGGTGGGTTAGGTGGTGGTGAGAGACCTTTCTATCAGCCTAGGTTCAATGATAATGATTGAGGACAAATATCAAATTATTAAGGGTAATCATGTCCAAAAACCATGTTCGATCACTTTTCATTATTTATTATGCTGAGAAGATTACCTCAATCTTAGCCCAGTGTTCAAATGCAGAGTAACGATCCCATAATTTCGCCTGAGTCAGATGCCTATAATGAAAGAATTCTTCTGTTATATCCTTCCTCTGCCGAGCATCCATGGTAGGGAGGTACATGATTATACCCACCTGAAACAACATAAAAACTATTAACAGTCAATACAATCTTTCGAACGGCATCACAATGTTGAAATTCATGGAAGGAACCACGGGGTTATGTTAGATTACAATTAATTAAGAAAGTGAAATTTAAGCATAACAACCTCGTAAACCTGATTTAGTAATATGAGGTTTGTATCATTCTATGTATTATAATTCGCAATATATCTAGTCATTGTAGGATATCCAACACATCCTCTTACGCTTAGAACTAGACATCTCGAGTGTGGAGCAAGGGAAAACCTGATTGCACATAACACAAGACCCAACAAATTTGACTAGAATAGGATCCGAATGATTTTGTTATCATTTTAGGAAAGTGAAATTTTAATTTAACTCAACCTCACAAAAGTAACTTAGTAAGGTGAGATTTGCAGCCAATAAATTCATAAACTTAAAATTAAAGATTATGAATGACATTACTGTGGGCACTTGACAAACTCAAGTAAACTATACTATATTTTCAGAAAAATAAATTCTCGTTCTCCACACCAAAAATACATATCTAGAGAAGCTGAAGTCTTTCATTTAAAAAACCTCATTTCATCTTTTCTCTAAAAGTTGCTAAAATTATTAAAATCCCAAATACACCGCCAAAAGTTTCATTATACAAAACATGAAAAGAAAGGATGTAGAATCATCGTGATAAACATGGAGCTATGATCACTTCATATGACCAAGTAATACAAGTTCACCCATCTAAAGAATTTGGAACTATCTGTATGAAACAATTATCCAGGAAAGAGATTTGTTACCCAAGAAAATATATCATCCTCAGAAGGGCTTGAAGCAGGACTCAAGGGACTCCTACTGCTCGCTGTCCAACGCTGCTCAATTGGAGCAGGTGCAGGTATCTCTTCATTCTCTATAAGTTGCTTCAGCTCTTCAATGTATTCAAGGTCTTTCATGCTTGGATTAGCTAGTTTTCCAGCAGGGAAACATGTCTCCGACACCCACTGTTGGCCTCCACAATCAAAGCCCAATATTTCATCACTCCATCCAACCCTGTAGCCTTCTGACTTTCGCCAAAACTCGGCCTCAGCTTGATTGATGCTGATGATGTGCTTTTTATTGAGAGGATCCAGGGCAATTAGTTTATCTCTTAATTCTGTGAAAGAAAGCTCATCTATATTTTGTTCTTCTGCTGATTTACCCCTAGATCCTTCTGCTCTGTATAAAATAACAAAAACTTATGCACATCTTGAAATAGAAAAGATCACAATATAGCACCAATTTCACACGGGAAATATAAAATGAAAACAGAAGTGTTTGGCAGCAAGCTATTAATAGAAAAAGTGATTAAAACGGTATCAAAATCACAAGAATACCAATTAGATCACAGCAATTTTTCAACAACTCAGATCAATATGCAAAATACATTAACATTTATCACTCCGTGCCTTACTAAATTACAATAATTAGTAGGAAATTCACAGGCCTACAAAATGGAAACAGTTCTAAATCATTGGTAATTCCTTCAATCTTCTACTTCTACCTCTGAATGTAAATTTAAATCATATTCAAGAGACAAAAATAAGAAATGCCATGTAACAGCGTCTGGTGGCTTTTATTAGGTGAAAAAAGACCCAGCAACACTTTCTTGCAATGGCTACTCCAGTACATCCAACAAACCAAAATCAATTGATTAATCTTACAATCAAAAGTGAAGGTGTAATTGTACCCATATTTCTGGAGGGACTCCCGGTAAAGGTCACGCACATGCTGTATGGCTTCATCTTGAGTATATTGTGGTTTAAACTTGGGAGGACCTTTCCACTTTGAAACAGGATTGCATCGCACAACCACAACAGTGTCGGTGTAAGGGATATAAAGGTACTTCACATGCTTATTATCAGACAGCAATTTCCTGCATAAGATAGAAAAGGGCTAACAATCAAAATCCTTGGAGGCAGATCCTTAACACCGAGTCACTCTTTTGTTCTTATTAAAATAAACATTACATTGGTCATCCCCAATTAGCTTTCATCACATCAATAATTCTGAGATTTTTTGTAAATAAATTAGTCCTTCAAAGATTGCACAAATAGTTATAAATCTGTCCGTTTATGTCACCACTATAGTGTGTAGCATTTTAGATTTTTCTGGAACTAATTTAGTGACAAAAATCTTTAAAGAATTAATATGATGACACTATAATTTATGGAGGACAAACCAAGAGATTTTCTCTCATTATCATTTTTATTATTGTTCGGAGTAAAGCAACTTTTAGATCTTAGTTCCATGTTACAGAAAGATAGCGTAACTAACGTGGTAATGATAAAATTCAACATATCCGTTATTTGATTGATGTACCAAAAATGAAAAAAATAAATAAATAAACACCAAAAATAATTACTTGTGATTTCTCTTTATCTCCTTCATGGTTGAGACAAATGTGTGCTCCACAAGCTCCTGTCGATCAACACACTGAAGGGTGACTTCAGCCACAACTCCAAGTCCTCCAAGACCACATCGAGCAAGATAAAACAGCTCAGGATCTTTATCTTTTGATATTTCTATAGTTCCTTTGGCAGGGGTGACCAATTTCATGGCAATCACTTGTTCATCAATAGGAGGCAACTTTGCACCGGTGCCATGTGCACCAACCTAAAACATGAATGCAAAGCATTTTACTTTATATGGAAGATGACAAGGTGGTCTAGTATTAAGCGACCCCAAACAGAAAAACTAAACCAGGCAGAAAACTCTGATACCCATTTTAATCACCTCTTGCATAATACACGGCACGACAAATACGTAAGAATCACATACTAAATTTGGCCTATGGGGAAAAATGTGGTAGGGTATATTTTGGTACACCATTTTTCTTAGGAAAATCTGATATGGGTTATCTTGGAATATGATGGAATTGCATCTAACTCAGTTCAACAAAATTGGCTTATAGGGTGAAGATTATTCCTATTTATGTACTATAATTTGGCCATAAAACTACTGAATCGATGTTTCTAATGCACCTCCTCACCGCCAACATTTTATATATTTGAGTATGAAGTTTATAGGATAAATTTCTGATACCATCTCACAATTCGACTTAACTCAACTTTCTAAAACTAATTTGTAAGATAAATGTGATCCAGCATATGTATTGATGTCAGAACTTCATCATTAAGCTATGTAAGATACTATTACTAATGATAGCAATTGCTTTGATAGGTCCAACAACAAACTATCTATGATACTATCTCAATTTGAGTTTATATTCTTAATTTGGTCTCAGAGCCGATCTCCGAAAAGTTGCTAAAGATAATAAAAGAAGAACCTGAATAATGCCACCAATTTGTTGCTCCCTAATGGAAGCAAAATTCTGCAAGGTTAGGCCATGGTCCTTGAGTCCATCCACGAGTCCCTGCACTCTGATCCCGGCCTGCACCCTCACAGTCTTCCTCTGCTTGTCCACTTCCAATATCCCATCCATCAGCGCCAAGTTCACCATTCCGGCCCTCGACAGCCCGATCCCGTTCGGCGACAGCCCCGACCCGACCGGCCGTATTCGGGTCCTCTTCTCGTTCGCCTCCCTCACCACGCTCTCCAGCTGCTCCACGTTCTCCGGCTGGAAGAAGTTGCGCGTCTGCACCTCGTGCGTCCCGCTCCAGTTCGACACTGTGTGCAAGTCCTCCGGCAGCGGCGCGTACCGGAAGATCTGCGCCTTCTTGTGCTTTGCATCGTCCGGCAGGGGGAAGGTGTAATAGGTGGCGGCACCGCAGAAGAGGAGCAGCGCCGCGTAGCCCGCGTACTTGCGGGTTTCTGCATCGGCGGAGGATGCGGGTTCCGGCGCCGCCGAGAATCGGCGGAGGAGGACGGAATGCGAGTGGTGGCGAGTGAGAGCGACGGTGCGCTTCAGAACTAGTGTCCTCAGCATGTCTGCGCTCAACTCTGAAGATCAAACAGAGAAGTGGTGGAATTTGAGTTAATTATCCATGTAACACTTCTACTAAAATTTTAAAAAAAAAAAAAAAAATACGGCTAAAATGAAATTTCTCTTTTTGTTTAGACTAAGCAATTTTACAATACAAATTGTATAATGAAAATACCTTATTATTGTGTAATTCTGTCAATTGAGTTCTATAGTGGCATAGAACGTAGTATTTGAACCCTAATTTTTTTTTAGTGTTGTTAGTGTTTTTGGTCACTATATCCTCTATGTGATTGTTTTCTTTTACCTGATTAGTTTCTTTTAACTCCAATGTCTCAAAAAATTTGACACCTTGCACTTTTTAAAGGTCTCAAACTTATTACAAATAGACATGGTTAGGGTCTCAATCTAAATTATTTGGTGTAACTTTTTTTTATCTCCTTTATTAAAGTGAGTTTATTTTTATTTTTACTGGTTTACTCTTTCTTCCTACTGTTACAAAAAAAATTATCAAGTTTTACACTATTTGGCTAAGATAATTTCTATTTTTTGGTTTCATCATTCCTTTTGCTTGGCCAAATCTTAGGATATGAATTAAAATTAATCACGTCAATTAGTATTTATAAAAACATGATGAAAAAAAAAGTACAATGACAATAAAAAGACTAAATGTGTTAAGTGATTAATAAGTCATTTTTTAACTAATATTTTTCATCTCTTTCTTAACCTAAAAGCATATACGTTTTTCTTACTTGTTGCTTATTTATTTTAGTATACTCTATGTAATGAAAAATTAAAATATTAGGATATATCATTTCTCATATTTTTTACTTTGTCTTGTTTATATAAAATTTTTCTTACAATTTCCTTTAACCAATATTTCAGTACATTTGGTAAGTTTCACGTTTTTAGGAGTTGAGATTAAATATAGTGTAAATAATTCTTCCTCTTATATTTATCCTGACACCCTCTAAAAATAAAATTGTGACAGAGTTACACACTGACAATACTTCAAAAACACAATAATTATTCTTAATGATTCTGCCAAGCCAACATGGATCACGTCATAACATTAAATAATTAGAATATAATTTATTAAAAAGAATTCAACATGAAAATAAAATAGATTTTGTTTCTTACCTCATCGTTCCACAAACTCTTGGCAATGTAATCATCATAGTTTGCCAAAAAGTATATATCCACCCGTCCCCTTGAAATCCTTCATAACGAATAGGTCCTAAAAGTATATTCACCAATCAACCCATATCACACCGGCTTTGAGATAACCTTTTGTCCTAGTTATATTTTTCAAAATATCATTAAAATAAATCATTTGTTATTTTGGATTGCAGTAATAAACTAGATCATATATTCGTATTGCACAAATAAGGTTTTTCTCAGAAAAAATGTGAGAGCTTTTATAAATAAAACAACACCAATTTAACATCATATGATACAATTAGTTTAATACCAAAAAGGTATTCATTAACAAATACTTGTAAGCATTATTATTCTTCAATTTTTTTAACTTTGTAAACAAAGAATTGCATTTACTTTCAATTTATTTTAAAAAACAAATTCAATTTTCCAAATTTATTTCCTAAAAAGAAGAATATTAAACCAAATTTAAAATATAAAATTATGTTCTCAAACTAAATGGATCAATAATAGGTTTGCTTGTGATGCACTATAAACCAGTATTTTATATATAATTTGCAAAAGACAAACTTTGATTTGACAAGAAAAAAAAATAGTTCTTAATTAAGTGTCTACATGTTCCTTGTCAAGATTGTTAGTATAACAATAAAACTAATGTATTGAAATATTTTTAATTTCCGTAGTTTATGTTGAAAAGTGAAAAAAAAAATTGAGTCAAAAATTCATTGACTCATTTCGAATTAAAATGAATAATTTTTTTTATCAAGGAGCTAATAAGTTGCTACAAGCTTTTACTTTTTTTGTTAATCATAATGCAACCTTTAAGCAAAAAATATAAATGGTTAGGAGTGCATATTTCAAATCCACATTTTCTTTTGAATTTTTTATGTTGTTCGAAAATTAAAAATACACTGTATTGATATTTTAAATATTTTTTTAATATATTTTAAAACGTTAAAATTAGTAGTAATCAATATGTTATAAAAGTACAGCAGATAAACAACATAAAATAATTCTGCAGGGAATACAAATTCACATATTTCCAATCATGCCTCTTAGGATAAACTGATATGTTACAAATCTGCAGTTTTACAAACTACACTTCCCTAAAATGATATATTTTAGGGATCAAACCCCTTAAATTACCACACTCCGTCATCCACACTTTAAATTGATATCGTAATACAGTATACACAATACGTCATTCTTTTGGGTATTCTACAAATTTGCCAATTGCAACAATAGTTGCATCTTCTAGAATCTGTTAAGCATGATGTATCCAAACCTTGAAAATGCAGTCATATATTGGCAGCTGGCAGAGTAGGTCTTCCAGATTCCATTGACATAAAGTTAGCTATTTGTCAATAACTACAAATCCCACGTAATACTCAAAAGTGTTTCTTCTCATCCAAAGGTGCCTCAGTATCTACCTGCAGCGAGGGACAAAGTTAATGGATAAACAACGGATTCACTGTGATATTTCCATAGAGCTATTTAGTGAACTTGCACTATTTGTGTACTAGCTATTCACACAAACATTATTCTACTAATATGCACTCCTGTCCAAAGAACATCCACCATTTACTTTATTGACAAAGTTAGGAGCCCACTCAAACTACCAGCTCCAGAGTTATTAGGATTACCGGAGCAACTTCAGCTCATTTTGGTGGCAGGTGAAAGGGCCAACTGACCAAGTTCATTAAAGTTGATAAAAAGGTTATTCCACCAAATCATAGAAGAGACAATTGGAAAATTTCATAAATACATTCAATAACATGGTTGTCCAATAAAAATGTGCAGATAAGCTATATTAATTCACTATAGATTTCGTGAATCAAGATAAAACTATAGATGTACTGAACTCGTGAAATAAGGTTATATTAGATGACGAAGATAAAGAAGGAAAATCACTAAAATTATGCCAGCGGTGAAGAGTTTGAAAACTTATAAAATAGATTTCCATCTTTGACTCACTTATGCAAATCGTGAAAAGAACACTAATATGCAATCTTTACCAAGGCTTTACAGTAAAAATTTTGTCACTAATATTGACATTGGTGCAATTTATAACATCTACTAGAAACTTGGGTGTGACCATCTTTGGAAGAGTCCTCTCTCAACCACGTTTTTCATTCACATATTTACTGAAATCCAATCACATGTCGGTGCCTCCAGAATGTTTTGTTAATATGTATATTGGGGAAGCAAAAAATCGATGTCCATTGTCTTGAGAAATCATGGATGTGAGTAATTGCAACTCTTGCTTGAGAAATTAAAATCACGATGGATTTGAATGAAATATGTAACTGCCAGTTCTTTATGAATAGAGGAAAAGGAGAGACATGGGTAATAACTTGAAGTTAGTAAGGAACGACAAGGCAACATACTAGACAAGAGGACTAAGTGGCCCGAAATAGTAATGAAGAAACGGGTTAGATATTGATGTCACATTTGTGTTTCAGATTTCATATTAGAATTCAATTTTAACTAGTGTTATGTGTTTTACCATATCAACTAAACTATATAATTGCACAATACAATGCAAAACGACCCAAATTAGATGCCGTGCAAAAACATTTTCCACAGGTCTTTTATGGAGTTCTACTATAAATAGGTAGATCAATAAATAGAGGTCAAAGACAACCGATTAGCATACAGGTGACATTCGCACCACAGCCAATCAACACTGCATCTATTTGCATAATTACACTAAATAAAAATAATCAACAGGATTCAGACAAACAATTTTTGGTTTTAAAAACTAAATTGGCAAAAAAGTGAACCAATTCAATCCATTTACGGGACATAACGTGCAAGATCAGAAATGCTAGCAGTTATCTTATCACATAAATATATCGTTGAAAATAGCATATTATTAAGATAAAAATATTTTCAATATTCCATAGTAATTAGGAAAAAATATCCATAGAATTTTTCTATTCATTTCAGCAAATCTTGATTTCCCTTTTTAAAGGATTTGGTTATTACAAACAGAGATGATAAAAATATAATTGATGTGATTGATATCAATAAAATAATTCTTTGTTTTCTTACTTAATTCAAGTTATACAAGCTAGAGAAGCATAAGATATACCTCCTTGACCGAGTATTTCTTCGGGTGACAGAGATATCATCGGCCTTTTCATCTTTAACACTGCTTTTACTAATTTTGGACCGACGAACGCCTATAATCAGCAACCTCTTGTAATTATAACAATAACAATAACAACAGAATCCAGCTGATTAGCAAAAGCTGTTTTTAAACTAACCTCTCGTCTTAACCTGGGAAGATTGGATTTCAGTATCCCCTTGATCCGACTCTGTCAACTCACTCGAAGCACCAGAATGTTCTTCTGGCACATGTTTAGATTCTGATTTCCCATTTGCTGGAAACGTTGCCTCTTCCGCGCAACCATCAATTACTTCACCTTCTGTTTCATCCGGCACAAAAATCAAGATTAAAAAAATCATACGCATAACATTCACTAAAAGTTCATCCAAACCAAGAAGCTACGTTAATGTTTTAAGAATCAGAATTTTTCCAGAGCAGACAATTGCTTATCTAGTAAAATCATATGGCGTAGTTATGCTTAAATGTTCATCCTTTTAGCCAACTTGTCAGGGGATTGACATTACCAATATATTATTAATACATCATTCCATACCATCATTCTGTAAAGATTGATCATATCAGAATAGGAGTAGGACAACATTTGACAATGAGCCTTCATGGGCTTTGAATAGTTCATTACCATCACATAATGTACATCAATAAATATACGACGTCATAAGGAAAACAACAGAAAGTAGAACACCAGGACATTATTTAGTTTAAAATTTAACCTGAAGCAGAATTAGACTCCAAGTAATCCTCAGACTTTGTAGCCACAGTAAAACCCTCCATACTGTCAATCTTCCGTTGATGGATTTCGGCATTTCGAGCAGTAACTTCCTGTTCCTTTCTATCCGAGTGAAACTTATTCAGTTTATCCTCAAACTCTTCAATGCAAGCTTTAAGTTCAACCTTCGCAAACTTCTTGCCCTGAACTCAATTAAATTATATAAAAAGAAAAACCTCAGCCATTCTTACATAAAGTATGCATGACAGCACGAGCAGAAAATGTTTACCTTGTTCAGTATGTTCCTGAAGTGGTCCATAACAGAATCCTCTGACAAGACATGCTCATATGACTTAAATAACTCTATGAGTTTTTTCATCCCTTTTTCCGTAAATGATAACTGAGAGAGACAATAAGATATATATTCCCATTGTCGGACATCTGCAGAGAAATAAACTCACGATCACAATCGGCAATAAACTACAAATAACTAACTTCTCTTAGTTTTGTAAATTATTCAAAACCCTTCACAATTACAAGAATAAAATTGAATGGGCGTGCAGTTTAAAAATTCATGTTTTAACTCATTGGCTAAACAAACGTGAAATCAGGAAATGTTTTGCGCATCCTAAATAAAGTTGGAAAACATTTTATCAGAATAGTCTGAATCATATTAGTATTTGTAAGATATAAGATATGCACAATCTTAGTGGATGTTTGATATCCCATCGCGTCAAATTGTATCCCCCTTGCAGAGAAGCTAGAATTGCTACTTAGTTCGTTTCCACTTGGCTTTTACCATTAACGCAATACGTAAAAGCAAACAGGCGGTAATCGTTTAAAAGCACAGACAAACTACCATGCTAATCAGAATTTCAAGCTGACGAAAGCAAGTGGTTCTGGATGAAAAAAAGTAATAACTATATAGGGATACACTATAAAGAACTCATTTAGACAATTTTTGGCATAAACTGGTGAAACTATTAGACTGAACTGGTTGTGTTCAGTATTTAAAAAGCTTCAAAGAATAAGAAGATATACCTGTAACACCACTAAACCGATGGCATAGCTTTTCCACCAGAGCTTCCATTTGTCTATCCTGGAGTAGTTAATGAAAACAAAGTGAGCATAGCAATCAGAATAAAATATAGAGCAATTTCAGTATTGTGATAACACATACCTTTTTGATGGAAGTAATTAAAAATTGCATGATGTCGCAGAAAGAATCTTTGCTCAGATTTTGCTGAGATAATTTGCTTAGTATATCCGGAAGTAAGTTATATATTGGATTGTTTCCTGTAAAAATCCAGAAAACAATATCAAACAACTTTCTGCCCTTAAACATTCAAATATCAAATAATAGTAGATACTTTTCTACACAAGAAAACTCATAATACAAGTCAAAACCTTTCTTGGAAAGTTCAATAAAAAACAGCTTAGCTAGGTTTGAAATTCTCTCATCTTCATCTTCTAATCTTACAGCCATTTCATTGATGTACCCTTTCACCTGATCAAGAAATTATTGCATCAGTGTCTAAACTAAATCACTGCACAAACTGAAAAAAGAAATAATTTGAGCGACTTCTACCTTCATCATGTCATTTAGTATGAGATGTGAAAGTACCAATACAGCATTCTTCCTAACAGATATACAGGGATCCTTTAGGCGGGAATACATGTTTTCTGTCCATGGTTCTAAAAGATTGGGAAACCGTACTGCTAAATCTCCCAATGCTATTGTGCAATTAGAACGGACAGTTTCCGAATGTGCGCTTTCCACAACCGTAAAAAGGAGTTGGAGATTTGCATCACTGAAAACAATTCACTTTATTTTCACTCCGTAAATAATCAGGAATAAGTATGAGAGATAAGAGGTAAATATTTAACAAGGAACTCACCAAAAATCTGCATCAATTATCATCAATCGACACAAAGCAAGCATTGCAGATGCCTGTAATTCTGGATACTGAATAAATGGAAGTTACGTCAGCAACGATGCATCTGCTTTATGATGTTTAAAATTTTATTCAAGGCTCAGGATTAAATAATTTTAAAAATATAGTCTATTTTCACATTTCCACAATAACCGCTGGCTTCCATATATAGGCATTTAATTTGGTAGAATATAAAAAAGCTACCAAATAATGACTATAAAATGTAAAGACAGCTTAAATCTCTAGAAGTAAATTAAGGCAATCACCTTCTGCATTAGTCCAAAATTTCTACAAAGCTTTGACAAAAATGTTGCACAGACACCAATCAAATTCTTTTCATTTGAACCACCAGATATTATTTCTTTCTCTGCTTTTTCAAACAAAGCATCAAGTGCTGCATCCTCAGAGGCAGTAAATCCTAACTCTGCATTTATATCATTATCCTGCAACAGATTAACAAGCCAGACTTAAATGAGTTGATGACTGATAGTTGAAGCAATCAAGGACGGCAAGAAAGTAAGACAGAAACATTGATTGCACCTTCTGTGTAGCAGCTGACACTGTGTCATTACAGTCTTGGTTCTGATTCTCACTGTCCTTTTTCTCTTTAGCAAGCTTCTGCTTCTGAATTTTACGGGCACAGGACTCTATATATACCAGTTGATTCATGGCAATATGACTTACTATAAATAAACATCTGCTAAGTTTTGCTACTTCAACTGTGAGAGGCACACTGCCGCTAACTGTGTCAACGTCACTCTGCTCATTAACACCACCATCATTACAGACAGAACTGAGAGATTTTTTTATCATATCAACAGCTATGGTTTCTGGGGTAGGGTGAATGGCATAGATGGCAGCTATGGCTTTGTCAGCAGCAGCAAACCAAATATTTGCCGGAAGCCAAAAACCAGTGATTAAACTTTCTAAAATACCAAATATTCGAACACTACTACTAGCCAACAGTTTTTTCTTGTCTTCTTCAGACAGTCTTTGAATAGCAAGACAAGCTGTCCTTGCTAGCAAAGGATCAACTTTGGACCAACGACCGAACCCAATATCTATTATGTCCTGTAAGTGTGAGCCAAGCACACCAGGTGACTTCTTTGCAACCATGCAGAGGATTGATAAAGCACTACGGCTCTGCTCTGCCGTGGTTCCACCAATATTGAAGCAAAAGAAATCCCATAATGCTGATATCTACAGTAGCAATGACGAGATGAGGAAATCAATCAGTAGCGAGAACCAAATTTGGTATACAGGCAACAATAATTCTTGTCGGTGGGAGAAATAGAAGGAAACTACAATGCACTCCTACATGAGACTTCAAAACTTATTTATACTTATTTAAGGGCAGTGGTTATCGTCAAATGATATGCAAACATGGAAATGAAGTCAAACTCATTGTCGTCCCAAATTATGTTTAAATTTGTGAACACATACATGAACTGAAAAAGAAAGCCTTCCTTCAATATTTGGGGAATAATACATAGTTCTGGAGTCTAATCTGGAGGCATTCAAATAGTTTATGTAGCAAACATACTACTCAAGAAGGTGCATGAAAACATACCGTGCTGGAAGATATATCACCCTTAGAGACTAGGGCGCCAACTATGCACTCAAGGGCTGCTAGATCTCCTATATTGGAATCAGCGGCAAGACTCAAAAGGTTATTGGCAGTTTCGATTGGACTTTTCCTGATGTATATTGTATGGAAAGCGCTCTCCACTGCTTCAAAGATGGATTTATCCTGAGAAAATATCTACAAATGGAGCAGATGACAGAAATAAAGAATTAATTTTGTAAAAATCGAGGGTTTCATACAAATAAAATAGTACATAGCCCATAACACATAGAAATAATGTAATAAAACTATCCCAATATTTGAGATTGTGATCTGCAACTGCAACCGCAGTTGCAATCGCATTTGCCTATGATTTTTCCCCCTATTTCAACAACCACAACGAGACTGTGATTGCGACACAACATTTCATAATAAAAGAAGCAAGGACTTACAAGTGGTAACATCTTTCGGAGACATTCCTCGGAGCTGTCAATCTGAAACTGCTTACATCTCATCAATAAGAGAATTGTGTTCTCAACGTCAGTGGCAGAAGATGAAGCCATCAATTGGACAAGGGTTGGCATTGTGGCTCCTATGCATTTAGAGAACCGCAATCCAGCCTCAAGAGATGCAATCAATGCCCTAGTCTGTTCCAAGTTCCCAACATCCGGCACACTACTGTTCTGCAAAGCGATTGCATCTTCCGACTGGGACAAGCAACTATCAGTTAAACTGTCTTGTTGCTGCCCCTTCACAACAGTTTCACAATTTGAATTAACCACTTCTCCATCACCATTAAAATTATCAGCATCAGAGGAGGGTTCTGCTCCTTCTGAAGGCTCAAGCTCTTTCAACTTCATTTTGTACTGATCTAAGGTTGCTTCAAAGGAGGCTACTCGAAGCTGAGGACCAAAAGGGTTGTGCTGCAACATCATGATCAACAGATTCAGAGCAGATTTTCTGACCATTGCACTCTTGTCCTCCAACCTTCCAGCAGCAACTTCTGCAACCTCATTCCACATGCCAATTGAAATAGAGTGCTCTTCACATAACTCAGCCCACACCTGAAGAACTCGACTTCTGGTATAGGCAGAAACATCTCTACAACGCTCAAGCAAGATGTCCAACATAGCTTGTTTGGTACGCAAACGAATGGACTTTGAACTTGCTTCACTAACATCAACATCTTTAAATGCCTTGGCTATTAGCTTCCCCATCACCGCAACAAGTGCGTTCCGTATCTTATAGGACTCTCCACCAAAGTGAGGGACAAGAATGCCAATGTTAGTCGAAATCAATTTTGGCATGCGGTCAGCAAGCTCGACCAGAAAACGACCCACATTTTCAGCCCCAGCGGTGTCTTTCACGTAATCTTTGGGATTAGTCCTTCCAATCTCCCTAACAAGGGCCATAGCGAGGCTTCCATCTCCATACTTCTTCTCAGCACCAGCAACTGCATCAGCCAAGTGCGTGACCACAAAATCATACTTGTGAACCAGGTGCACGATGGATGCACACGACTGAGCGGTATAACGATACCTAGTAGAGCAGGCTCCAATTATACGGCACAGGGCCTCTTTCACATCGGAATCTTTTAAGAGCGCCGCATCCTCAAACATAGAGAAAGCATTTCTACAACAAGAGAGCGTCAGTTCAGAAAGCTTGTCAAAATACTGCTTCTAGGAATAAGGTCAGCTTACATTAATAACATCCACTTGCTTTTAAAAAAGAATTTTTTACGGCTTTGAGAATTCCATTGCCAGAGAGCAAGTGATTGTGCATTCCCAACGGTTAACAAAATGAGAAAAAACACAAACCACTCACTTTGTAATAAAAGACAAGTAGTTTTCATCCAGGTCCGGCGAACTGAAAATCAATTCAAGGTTTATCTCCAAAGAATTGGCTATGAGGTTGAGTATCCGAGCTCTCTGTGCCTCCCAATTCCATGAATTCACAGCATGTTTCTTCCTAGCACTTGGAGCGACAGCCTGAAACCAGATACAACAATACAGCACACTTGAGCAAAAATCAAACTAGGGTATGCTTGGAAAAACTATCATATAGTCTCTCTAAATCTTTATTTTTAAACTTGTAAATTGGCCAATTTTACTTTATAAAATAATTTATTTCCTTTTAGTCTTGTTTTTCTCTTCTACGAGTATTTACGAAAACACACCCTAATCCTTCATACACACACACAGACACAGATACAAAAATTGTCCCTAAACGATACATACTTTGAGCCATGAAATATATATTCAAGAGTAAATTATAGTGACATCCCTGTTTTTTCTCAGTTCGCATGCAATTCCCATCTGTTTTCTATTCCCACCCTAACTACCTTAGCTGTTTAAAGACAACACCTCAAGACTTCTCAAACATTACATCAATCAGTCCCTTAATTGTTTGAAAACCCTACATCTGAAGGAGAGACGGACGTAATTTACTCCAAATCTAAGTGTCATTTCCGCGATTGAGGAATTTCCTAGAAGGAATAATAATCCATTCGTCCGTCTTGCTGCGAAACGAAATGGAGCATTTGAAACGTGAGAGGGAACGAACCTTGGAGGTGTTGGAGTGTAGAGCGAGAAGAATGGAGAGGAGGAAGAAGGAGTATATTTTGAAAGCGTTGCGGTGCGAGGCGATGTGGACGTGGTCGTTGGAGGCTCTGGAGAGGGAATCGACGTTGGGGAGGAGGACGGCGAGGTTGGAGCGGAGAGTTTCGAGGAGGCTGAGCTTGGAGGAAGGGGAGAGAATGAGGAAGGCGCGAACCAAGGAGTAGACGCGGTCGAACACGTCCTGCTCCTCGATGCACAGAATCTCCCTGTCGGAGAGATCAAACGACACACCTGAAAGAAAACGTTGAAATTTGAATTTGAGAATGATGGAGAAGAATCGGAAGAGTGAGATTGATTGGATTACCTTTGACGAACTCTTCGAGTTTGGAGGAGACGAAGGAAGCGACATCGACAGGGTTCTGAACGCAGAGTCTGTTATCGTCTTCGAGCGCTTCGTGTTCCAGGTCTTCCAGCGCGCGAGGGAAGACGAATTGAGGAGCCATGGAAAGAGAGAGAGGTGGAAGAAAGGGGTTTTTCTCTGATCTCTGCACTCACTAATTTGAAATCAAACTGAAATTGGATAAAGGCGGCAAAATGCATCTTCGTCTAAACTTCTAACGTTACACTACAACTGTGTTTAATTTAATTTAAAAAATTGAAAAAGCAAATTAATATATATTTGAAGTTGATTTGTAAATATGTTTTTATACAAATTTGTGTGGGGTGTGATTTTAATTTTAACTAAAGGAGACTTGAATTTACAGGAACATTTATTAAGATTATTTTTCACACTTTTATTTCTATATATAAGGTATACTATATTATTGATTTAAATATATTTTTAATTCTTACATATATATATATATATATATATATATATATATATATTTTTTCCCCTCTTTTAGTTACTATAGAAATATTTGTTCGATTTAAATTCATTGTGTTTTCTAACTTTTGTTTTTCAGTCGTTGTGATAAGATATTAAAAGTTGTTTTAAATTAAAGTAATTATATTTTTGTGTATATGTAATTTAAGTAAGTAACTATATATAGTATTTTTCATTCAATCATTTCCTTTTAATATCTAGTTTTTATTAAAAATAGTTCTACTGTCTTAATCAGGAATTGTACTTTTATATAACAAAAGTAAAAATATTTTATATTTTAGAATTATTAACTATAATATATTAAAGTTACATTACACGTAATAATATATAAATATAACCATCATCTTTTTACTTTTACACAATTTAAAACTGATACAAACTAATTTTATTCAAAATTAATATTCCTTGATAAATTAATACTGATAAACGATAAATTGTTTTCTTTTTTTCTTTTACTTCTTTCATATTACAAGGTGTGTTTTAACATTGTTTTTACTTTATTATTTTACATATTTCTTTAAAATATGTTGCCTTTTATTTCATTTTCTTTTAAATATGAACAAAAATATTGTAAAATATAGTACAAAATATATATAACTATTGAAAAAAACAAATATAATGAAAAACAAAATCCACAAATAAGAGATTATAAGAGTTATAAATTAATTGTAAGTTAAAATTAAAAATACATTTAAAATATATTTTCTCAATAAAAAAGACATTATTAATATTTGAGTTAAGACCCTTGTGTTGTGATTTGATGAATACTTATGTCAAAAATTAAACTATTACACTACTGGTATCAAAACTTAGTTTATGATATGTTCACCAAACAAATTATGGGTGTTAATGGAACGCTTTGGATAGGTGACACCCAACATAAAAAACCTTAACCCTCTGATAACTTTGTATCACATGGTCACAACCCATATGTTGAAACCATTTGTTAACATCTTATGCTAGAAACCAACATCATACTTAAACAAGTTAAGACAAAGTTTTAAAATTCATGTAATTTAAGGAAGCAAGATAAGAAATATTTTTATAAAGATCGAAAGCAATAAGAAGTAAACCATGGGATAACCTAAAGATCAATGAGGACCATAATTCTCCTGCTACACACCACTTAACACTTTTGCAATTCTGAGGGAGGTTTGCTTGAGATAAAAAAAAAAAAAAAAAAACCTTTTTGGAACTTTCTTGTCTAAATCTTAGATTCAAACTCTTTGGTTAGGAGTTTTAATACATGATCATCTTTCATTATTCAGTTTATTGTTGTGTTTAATTATTTCATTGCTTCTTTTTTCATATTTCTTCTATTACGAGTGTGTTTGATTAGAGGGATCAAGATGTTTTTATAGAGTTTCACAAGATACAATGATAAGATATTGTAGGATTCAAAATATTGAATTTACTTTTATCTGAGTGGCCAAGAAACTAGTTGTATCTCTTTTATAAGATGAAAGTTATATAAATTTTGTGGCTTTCTCTCTCTCTCTATCTCTCATTTGATATATTATTCATCATGTTCTTTTATAATTTTTTTTATATTTAAAGAATTTAACATTACATTTCAAATTGATGAAACTTATTTTACAGTCTTTATCAATTTCATTTAGTAAACATTATTTGTCTTTTTCAAAAATTATTCATAATATAATTCGATTATCTCAATCTCAAACTATAATTCTAAGAGAATACATTTTTTTATTATAGGATAAGACTACTCCTTATTGCTCTCTAGAAATCTAAATCGATGGATATAGATGTTATTTAGTATGACATGTACATGTATGAGTGAAAGGTGAACACTTTGTCAATCTTTAAGGATAAGCGTGAGTGTATACTCCTCTCGTAAGACTCTTGGAGAGCAGTGGGGAGTGGTCTTTGCATGTAAGACTCCTGGAGAAAGTACAAAGGGTAACTTTACATAGTTGTACTAAGGGTTAACTTTGTCCAAACTTGCTAGGGAGTAGTAGAAAGTGGCACCTATGAGCTTTGTCCATAAGACTCCTAGGGAAAGAGGGGAAATGGAACAATTTTTGTTTGGTACGTTACGTGCTAGAGTTACAAACCTGGTGTTGAGATCACTTGCTTATACTATTGATGCGATAATATGTTCCTTTTACAGTTATGTGAGTCAAAAAAGTTTGGTGTTTGTTTGTATGATGTGTTGTTTGAGTTTATGATTTATATATATTATGATTGATATGTATGTTGGTTATGATGTTTTGATGTTTGTACGTTAGCTCGTCCTTTTACTTTGATGGTTGTAGTTTTCACTCGCGATGATCTCTTCTATATTACATGTAAATCTCTTACACAATATAGATGTCTTCTCTTCAAAGTATTTTCGAAGCATTTTCATATTCCTAGTATTCATCCTTACACATTTAACCTCTTAATTATTATTTTTTTCACTTGTAACTTAAAAAAACATTCCATATTTCTTTAGTATTTGAATATAAAGAAACATGATACAGTAAATAACCTGAAATGGGTAAAGAAATCATGCTTTTACCTCTCATACGATAATGTGCATGCTTGTTTTCATTTGCAATAACTAATTAAAATCTTTAGGAGCTTCAACATTATCCACAATTTTATTAGATAAAATCTTTAATACTAATTCGATTCTACCTTAATCTATATTCAATCAAGTAGGAGTATTTCACAATTCTTGAAAACAAATCAAGAAGAAACATACACAATTACAACAAATATTCATTAATAATTATCGATGAATAAAATGTAACGCGAAGTTTGGCTCAAAAAGTGAAATTGAGGAGATATTTAAATGAAAATAATTTTTTTATTATTAAATTTTTACAACTTTAGGTGTTTAGACGATAATACCTCATGTCGTAAATAAAAGTTGTCAAAATTTAATAATCAAAATATCATTGTCCATGTTTAGGCGAGTGTATCTCCCAGAAGAAAGATGGAATGAATTTTCATTGCTGCAATTGTGTTTTGATGATGTTGGCACTGATTTCATGCAGGTGTGGAAAGAGGTGTCCAGAACCAGGGATTTCATGGTACTGAATCCAAGGAATGTTTTGAGCAATGTAACGTTGGAGCTGAACAGGGATGAGCTTATCGTCATCACCTTGCCATAGATGAACATGGCCTGTGTTATCTGGGAAAGGATTATCAATATCAAGAGGATCAAAGTCCCATCTTCCAAACCCAACTATGGCGTCACGACAAATTGATTCAGCTTCACCTTGTTGCTGCACGTGTGACTGCATCATCCTTATATGGATTATTTACATGATTAAAGATAAAGAAAGTGAGGAGAAAATGATGATGATGATGAAGAGGTACCTGATGTTGTCGTGTTTTGATTTTGGAAAGTATTGATAAATCTTGATCGGAAAAAACCTTAGGGTTGCGATTTACAGCACTTGATGAAGGAAAGAATTTCTGAGTGAACCACCAGAATGTTAGCGATGGAAAGTAGTGAGCAACTCGCAATGCCCATTGGTCTCGTGTGGGTTGTTGGTAGTAGGACTTTGTGGTAATGTTGGAAGGAAGGTTATGCCACCAATAATTTACCACTGGTGTCAGCAGTGTTGCCCCAGCAAGTCTGATATTACAATCACAACCACACCAAATTCATTCATGGGTCTCACTTATAAAGAATATTAAAGGATTACTAGTCTGGATGATACATATTTTTTGTTCAGATTTATCAGATTGATATTTATTTTTAGAATGGTCAAAAATGGCTTGAAACTCATAAGTCAATTCGGCTCATTACCAGTTTGAATTAGATTGGGTTGAAATTTTTTTACAAATTTTAATACAGGTTGATTTTTTACCCGACTCACCTAGACCCCAGTTCACCCGGGTTGAACCCATGGTGAGCCGGGTTGGCTCATCAACCTGCAAATAAATGGTCGCATAGTATTTTTTATTAAGTTGGATTTTGCATTTGGGTTATGTTAGGTTATTTTTTTTAGTCAACACATAGATAATTTGTATTTTTGTGATTTTAGTTTGTATTTGGATTGTATTAAAATTTATTTAAATTTTAATTAGAATTATAATTTAGTTTTGACAAAAAAAAAGAAAAAAAATTATATTTTTTCTAATTAAATGAACTTGTAAGCCAACCCGTGTAGCCCACCAACCGTGGTGGACCGGACTGGGTTTGAATGTTTTTGGCTCACTCGTTAATAAGTGAGCCGGGTTGGATTGACTCACTAAGTGATCAATCCGTAGTGGGTCGAGTCGCATTAGACCGAGTTACCTGTTTTGACATCTCTATCCATTTTGTAAGGTGTTAATCGAATTTTAACTTTTGAAAAAATATTTCAATTAATAATTTATCTTGAAAGATACCTAATTTAGGTATCGTTTAAAAAATTGAGAGTCAATTGATATTCCGTTTTAAAAAGGTATATCAAACTGACAAAAAAAATATTATTCAACTAATTAAACCATTCTTGAAAGAAAAAAAAAAAAAAAACAATGATACTCTAACAAATTTGAACATCTTTCAAAATAAATTTCTATTTTTCTATTTTTTCACTCTGTATTCTAAAATTAATAAGATATCACCCTTAACCTATAAGAAAAAATTGTAAAAATATTTCTTAAAAAAAAAACAAGAAACAATAACTAACCTATGAGGAATGAACTTGAGGCAACCCCAGACAGCTTGTCCTCCCATGGAAAATCCCACAACATAGAACTTATCTCCCAATTCCAACTTATCTGCAAGCTCTTCAACATCAAGTGCCAAACTTTTCATCGTTCGATTTGGATCTGGGTCACTTTCTCCATACCCTGGTCTATCAAAAGACACAACACACACTCCAAGTTCCTCAAGAACTCCCTAATAATCATTAATTCATCATAACACACTACAATCAACCCAGATGAACACAAAACTGAAAACCAACATTGTATAAATTAACACTGATAACAGATAATGAACATACATTGGGAAGGCTTGTTGCAATAACAGCATCATGTCGACAGGAACCAAAGCCGTGTAAGTACACAATCTTGTTCTTGGCCAGTTGTGGAGGCACACCGTGTTCCTTGTAGGCTAAGTGCCTTCCATCTCTGAGCTTAATCCTTGAAGCTGTGATGGGTGGTCCATTTGGTGAACCACATGTTCTTGGGGGTGGAGGCTGAATGGCCTGATATGCCAAGGCCACAAGAACTACAAAGAACAATGCTGCAATTTTTATTGCCATTTTTCAGTGCAGAAAACCAGAAGGAAGAAGAGTTAAAAGAGAGAGCTTTCACTGATTATTTATGGTGACATTGATGACGGTGTTATGCGATTCGTTTAAGGAGAGACTTTGTTTTCAATGTTCATAGGTTGAATAGGATGACAACGTGGCTGGATACTGATCACATGTTTGTTAAAATATTGATAACAAAGAAATGATGAATGAGAGGTCAAATTTGTTTTGTTGTAATGATGTTAACATTAGTATTTTTTTAAAGCTTAATAATTGAGAATGATTACTTATTATAACTATTAACTTTTAAAAGCAATTTATTAGACAAATAATACTTTTTCAAATTATTTATGCAATAAACTTTAAATTGTGTTTTTTCATGAATTGAATACATAATTTTAACTTATTAAAAAATAAGTACAAAGGTGACATAATTAATCTAAATTAATTAATGTTATTTTAAACTTTAAAAACATTAAATAAATAGAAACAAAATAAAAATGGATCTCCCGGGTGAAAGGGAAGGTAGAAATTTTTTTATTTTTTAGAAATTTAAAGTTGAAAAACAATTATGTTTGATTTAGGTTTTGAAAAATAAAATTAATAAGAAACAATGTTTATTGGATGAATTTTGGTCAGGGGTTTTACGAAAACGTTCTAATGGAGAGGTAAAAATCTAACTTTCTCAAATTAAAAGAAATATTTTACAGAGGAAAAAAAATATACTGCATTATACCTTCCGTTCTACAATTATTGCAATTTTAATCATCTTAACAATGTTCAAAATTAAGTGGTGTTCTCACCCTCTAACGAAACATTATTACTTTTTAATTTATCCTTAAATTGATTACCCTTTGTAAGTTCAATTAATGCATTTACTAGAAAAGTATTTCAAAACAGTGATATATTTATTATTGTTTTTATTCTGTATTAAAAAACTTACATAGTCAAAAACAGAGGAAAATCTCTTACCAAATAATTTAGTGTGGTAATAAATTAAATACTTTAATAAAAATAACATATTCTTCTTTATTTTCTAGACTATCTAAATAAATACTTTTAGTTTTTAACAAACAAAACAAAATTTAGTCATTTTCGCAAATCATAATTCCCAATATTCATAATTTTAAGATTCTGTCTGGTATCAAATATCTATAACAATATATAAAGGGGATTCCACTTTTTGTGTCCACATTTCAAAATATCCATTTTACTCTTTAAATATAATAATTTATTAAATTTTTAAAAATTGACTATTACTTGTACAAGATTTTTATAAAATCGGATGTCTCTGCTTTTTCTCTTCATCTTTATTTATTAATGGTTATTCTTTCGTCTTTTTAAAATAATTTAACATGTAACTGTTATTCTACCGTTTGTTTTTCTCTGCAACAACATCATTTCATTACTGTTCGTTTCATGAAGTTGTCTTACCTTGCTTATTGGCTTTGCTTTCACACTCACTTTGTTGATGCTATTTATCTTTATTGGACAAAACAAAAAAGGTATTTTCCATTGTTCCTTTTCATTTATGATTATCTCTATTAAATCTTTATTGAATACCCAATTTATGATTATTCGCTTTTCATGTTTTTTTATTGTTTCATTTTTTTTCCTATCCTTTTTCAATTCATTATGGTGGAAAAGTAATCAACCAAGATATTCTGGGCAAGTCCGGGAAAATTCCTCTATCACAGTGGAAACGATGACAACTTACTTAATAACCAAATATTCAAATATGTTGTTCTTTATTCATTAAAGAGCGTCATGCGAATCAACCATAGTATAATCTTCCAACTGCATCTTAAGTAGCAGCTGTATACGGGTCCTAGACATCAATCTTTATTTGGCCTCCCAATTAAAGAAATGGTTAAGGATGTAAATGTATGATACTTTCATTTACTAATTTTTTTCTACATCATGTATGTAGTAAATATATATTTCGATTTTTTAACAAATGTATATTTATAGACACCTACTAAAATAGTTTGTATATTTATAGACAACTACCATTGACTCCATCACATATAGCTCATTAACCCAAATCTTGATCAAATGTATTAAATATTAGTTCATATGCAATCTTACGAATTAATAATTTACTGTTTTCTTATTCAACCAATTTATGTAGTATACCCATCATAAATTATCATTTATTATTCCTAATATTATACATATAGCTATATAAAAAAAAGCGAACAGGCTCGAAAGCGCCTGTGTTTTCGCTAGTTTTCTATAAAGTAAATACTCCTCCACTCTTTTTTTTTTTCTCTTCTATATTTTAAACAGAAGACACGTCTTTTGCCTTTTCTTCTTAAAAATAACTATTTCTGACTAGAATTAATTGTCTTTTCAGAAATTAAAATTTCTCCCATTCCAAAATATGATTTAAAATACAACCTTATTATCAACTTTTAAAACATAACTCTATTAAAAAAAATCATATTTTAAAGCAAAACTTCAATATTATTTTAAAATATATATAAAATAAAATTGTACTTTTTTTTCCAGCATAAAACAATACAACTTGTTCACTTGAAATCATATTTTCAAACGTCACTTACTCATACTTAGTAATTTAAGAAAACTATCTAGAAGGATAGAAGAAATTAATTATGTGATTATATCTTATTTTAAGAACAATAATTTTTGTAATTTTCTCTCTTTTTTTTTGGTACAATATGAAAAAAAAAACTTTTCAGCAAAATTTATCTAATAATAAAAGTAAAATGTTAAAAAATAATATTCTTAAAAATGTATAACAATCATCTCATAAAATCAAAGGAACCAACAATTAAAAATTAAGTAGACACCTAAAATTAATTTACATATCAAGTCATTATTTTACATAAACCAATAAGGGTTGTTAGCCGTAACTTCCAACATTTCATTTTTTTTCTTATAATTTACGTCAATTTGACATATTTGTATGATTATGCAATATTATCTTTTAGTAAATCAATAAGGAAAAGATATCATATATAATATATAATAACAGTATTAAAATTGTGAATATTATTTTAATTTTTTTCTTTTGTATCGAGTGTGAGACAAAAACATGTTTCATAAAGTGAATGATTGTTTTTAAGTGATCTAGATTTTCTTAATCAGTTTGAAAGTAATTCAGTTTGATAAGTTGATTTCTTTTTATTACGATAGTCATTCATTGAGTTTGACCCTATCCTTATTTTCTTTATGAAAATTATCTTTATTAAACAATGAAATTAACATAAATCAGTATAAAATTGAAAAATGTAAACAAATAATCTATGATTAAATAAATCTACCAGCAAGTGATTTCGTCTTCGATATGCTTCACGATATGCCACAAACATGGATGATGACCCACATTTCCTCTGTTTAAGCCACCTTGACATTGTTGGAATTGTCTCGGGAACGCAAGAAGTTAACGATAAAAGAGTCAACAATAATCTACAAGGATTTATAGATCAGTGTGAGGAAGGAATATTAGAAACGGGAAAAAAGAATAAAAATATCAAGTGACCTGGTTGAGGTGTGCTGCAACACAAGGAAGAACAAGTAACCCAGATTCTCCAAATGCACCTTGAAGTGGCTCTATCACTGCTACCATCACTGGTAATGTTTTCTGAAAAGGAATGAAAACTTGTTTGACAGCAAATCATAATGATAACTATTTGACAACTAACTTGTGTGAAAGTGCCTCCGAGTTGATATACTCATTTCATGGGAGATCTGAAAGAGTAAAAAGTGATGGGGTTATTACCTGGCTTGCAACAAGTACGACTGCACTGGCATTTTCTTCTCGAGAAAAAATTGAGTTTCTACCACCAGAGATAACCGAGAGACTCGAGACAGCAATGATATTGAAAACCAATAAAGACAGATGAAGAAGTCTGCAATATATCATGAAGGACAATTTTAGTTACCACATTGCCAAGAAAAAGTTAATAGTGAATAATCCTATTAAATGCACACTATTGCTCTCATACGAAGAGAGTGCCAGAAAGTATCTCTATGTTGAACAAGACTTGAAATGAACAGAAGAAGACTATATAATTTTCTATAAGGTAAAACCATGATACCGATAATATAATTTTCTAATGACAATATGCTTTTTACCAATTCAATGGATCTGGTGTTATCCATGAAATACGGACTTAAAAACAGAATCAAGATATATGGGCACTCAAAACAAAGTGTTGTATGTAAATGCTAAAAGAACGTGTCACCTAGGGATACAATACTAAATATCTACAACTTCTTGACATAGGAACTCTTTTGTTTTAACTTTTCATTTTAGAATGATATACAGAATAAGTGTTAAATTTTGACTATATATTTATGTTACAAAACAAAAACTAGTAAAGAGAAAACTACCGGTAACAGGTTCCAATTATGTCATGATAAGTACACACAAATGTAAACTAACTCATGTGCCAAACATACGTTCCCAGTCCAATAGCCATGAGAAACACATTGGGCTTCACCATTAACAGCAGTGGCCTTGACCTACTGACCTGTATCCAAGGTACCTGTATGGCAATATTCTATTAGACTAAAATTGGCTTGTAATAATAACTTGATGAATAAATAACAAACCAAATGTAATATCTCATACAAGAGAAGGAAATCAATTCCAGAGAAACCTCTAGGACAAAAGCTTCATACATGATTTGTTTGGTTGGATAACTGACCATGTATGTAAAGCCTTCATATCAAAATAAAATGCAATGAACAAAGATAAAAGTTTAGCATATGGATGCAGAATTGGAAATATTTTAGTTTTGATCAAAGGTGTTCGGTTACAGGTATTACACTTCATAAACACAAACATAACGATTCATCAGCACAATTATTTTCTGGCCCTGAATGCAAAAAGTAGGTCCCTTGACTTTATGGCTTCAATGGGAAGCACAAAAACAGTTTTTCCCAGTAAACTATTCTTGTTCACAGGGAGAAAAGACAAGGGGACAAAATGACTAGAAGGACTAGTAAGTCATTAATCAACAGTCCAGTGGTCATTAACTCGACTCGTATGAGTCAAATTGAATATAATTAGAGAAGTAGAAAAATTTTATTTTTTCCCATACAAAAGAATGTCGATTGCTGACTACTGGTTTTCAAAGATGAAGATGAAGGGAAGGAAGAGTATGCATTGTGAGAAAAGAAGTCCCACATCGATGGGAACTTACTTAGGAACTTACTTTTAATGTTATAAAAGGAGTTCAATGTTTCCTTAGGAAATCATCCCAAAAGTCTTTCCTTTCTATTCCTTTTACTTTACTTGCTTGAGAGAAGAATTAAGAGAGAAGGTTAGTTTCTCCTTTAAGGTTCTCCTTGTATTAGTTTTTCCTATTTCCAAGAGAGGGGTTGTCATTGTTTTTTCCTTGGGATTAGAGAGAATGGTATGTAATTTTTCCTTTTCTTGAATAAATTATATTCATTGCCTAGTATCTATTTTTGTTCCTTTATTTTCATCTTGTATTTTAGTTGTGAGTACTTGTGCTGGTACTCTGATACCCAACAGTGGTATCAGAGCTGTTGGTTCGTTTGTGTGATTATCTTCCGCTGCTATTGTCATTAGAATAGTGCTGTGATAGTGGATAAAGTGTGGTAGTGTGAAAGTGCATGTCTAGGAAAGTTCTGGCTAGGAAAGACTTGGTACTTAAGCGTGTCCATTAGTGACCCACCTCTCTTTCCTGGGAATTACCTGGTGCACTGGTTCACGGTCTGCTTCCATTGTTCCAGTAGACAGTACTATTCATAGTGAGAAGTGCATAAGTCGGTTTTAAGGCCATGACAGTAAGATACGAGATAGAGAGGTTCAATGGGAAAAATTTCTCATTGTGGAAACTGAAGATGAAGGCAATTTTGAGAAAGGACAATTGTTTAGAAGCAATTGAAGAAAAACCTGTCGGCATTACAGATAAAAAGTGGAAGGAAATAGATAACAATGCTATAGCA
>Ga0214542_1004238_pt1 | contig 28629 bp, 27 predicted proteins | sample CNSS1metaG_FD_160096 | JGI IMG/M metagenome (GOLD analysis project Ga0214542, IMG submission 160096) | Root nodule microbial communities from cowpea collected in UCLA plant growth center, Los Angeles, California, USA - CNSS1 | ecosystem: Host-associated > Plants > Roots > Nodule | place: USA...
CTGTTTGCAAACACACATTTATAGCCTGCGATCCCAAACGACGAACCTCTTCCCGCCAAAACCATACCACAGACCAATCGACACCATCATTGCGAAAGATCCCACTTCAAAATGACGGCGCCAAAACTTTTTCGATGTAACCAACTGACACCCTTTCACCTACCTTCTGACAGTTGCAAATTCTAAGCCTTAACACTGTTCACCACACTTAAAGGCTGGGGGACTGGTGTATCACACATAGCCAGTTCTGCTAGCTTATCAACACATATCATCCTTGATCGACAATCCATATCGGACAAGGCTGGGGGACTGGTGTACCGTATCTAGCCAACCTCAACCAAGTAAACAGTGTGCATATCAAAACCGCCTAGTACCTAGGCTAGGCCGAGTTAGCACTTCACATCACCAACATAAGCCATCTAGTCAAGTAGCCGGTCGAGACCGACTACTCCAATAAAGTTAAGCCAACATCGATGCCCCCACATTCAATAGGTCTCAAGGGCCTGGGTTGGGGCCCAGGCCCATTCATAGCCCAAACTAGAGCCCAAGTCAAGACCCAACCCATGAAATGGTCAAACGTCATTAATGTCCTATAAATACACGTGGACCCCATCATTTAAAGGTACGCATTCATTAATCACTGATTTGACTCTCTGAGAGCTTTGACTTACTTGAGCTTTGGAGATTCTTCTGCAGGTAGCCCCTCCTGGGTTCAAGTTGACATATATCGACCAGGAAGAGGCCAACTGAGGAGATAACAGACTATATAGTAAGGTGACATTTGTGCCTAACCTCTTATTTGTTCTCTGCAGGAACACCTCCCATATAATATATAACTATATATTCCTTTTAACAATAGCAACGCATGGAAGTGACTCTATTATATATTTTGGTTGGATTTTAAAAATGGAAAATCATATATACACATCATTTGATTTTTCTACACTTATCCAATATTTAAAAAAAATATAACATATTTATTTTTCTATTTAAGTTTTCCTATATTATTTTACATTTAAAATTAAAAATATAATTTTATTAGTGTTAAGTAGGTGTAAACATGGAAAATGAAATATTTGTATACCATTAACCTTTTAAAAATGTTGACTTGCGAGATTACGTGCTTATTAATTTTAATTTGTCTACTTAAAATCTTAAAAACTATAGTATTATTATGAATTTACGTCCATTCTATTATACCTAAATTTCCATTTTAGTTTTTGTTAAATCTCTTAGTTTTCTGCAAAATATCACCATAATATATAAAAAATAAGATAATTATGACAACTTTCATTAAAATCGTGACAGTTAAAGCGATTTTAATGCCATGAAAGAAGGAAAATCAAATGAATGATAACTTATACTATCACACTATCAATGGGCGTGCGAATCTTTCTGTTTTCAATTTCCTTACTGATAGGAACAACTAAGTGGTATTTGGGATTTTTTTTAGTATTACCAACCAATTATAAAACCCAACCCTTCATATTCATCCTTACTTCTCAGGTTTTTTCCTATCTTAGTCTTGATTCACATAAAAGAAGAATGGTCAAAGACGACAAGGGTTTGGTCATAGGAATCATCGACCTTGACACAACTTACTCGTGTGTTGCAGTGTGGCAGCAACAAAATAATAGAGTGGAGATCATCCATAACCGACCAAGGCAACAACACCACTCCTTCCTGCTTTCACCGACCATCAAAGATTGATAGGAGATGCCGCTAAGAATCAAGCTGCTGCCAATCCGGAAAACACCATCTTCGTTATATTTTTACTTTCAAACTATTACTTATTTTTTATGTTGTATGATTTTCCTGTAAGTTTCTAGCAGAAAAAATAGACTACCAAATCTTTTGTTAACTCTTGTAGATGTTAAGAGGTTGATCGGTAGAAAATATAGTGACCCCTCTTGTTCAAAAAGATAAAAGATAAAATGTAGGTTGTTGCTGGTGTTAATGGCAAACCTATGAAGGCCAAGACAATGAATGATTTGGATTATCATGTTTACAAGATCAGAAAGGCCTTAAAGAAAGAGGGCCTTAAAGAAAGAGGACATAAGCTCAAAGTTAAGCTCAAAAGAAATGGAAGATATCAACTTTACAATTTCTAGAGCCACCGATATGTTTGATGGTTTGATCAAAATTGAAGATATCATTGCTCTTAAACGAATTACGGTCATGGAGAAGGCTGGGTAGTTGTTTCCAGTCGTCTTGTTTTTGCTTTTGCATAGTATTTGGTTTGAAAATGGTTATTGTTGCCAATGCATGTCATTTACATTTGATTTATGCTTGGATTCTTCCATGCACACATATTGGTTTGTTCATGTCTATGTTCTTTTTAAACCTTTTGTTTCAATTTTAATGTGACTAATACAAATTTTGTGACTAATACAAATTTTATGAATTAGCATTATTTATAGTATTTGATATTTTTTTTTGTCATACAAGTGAAATTGTTAGGAATTGTATATGCATATAAGTAAATTATGCTTTGAACCGATATGGTACGGAATCACATGATTTTAAATTTATTAACATTTTGCTAGTTATTGGTGTGAATCAAACACAATTTTAATTATGTTTAATCTCTTTGTGTCATACAAACTCAACTTTCTCGTATACATTAATTTTTTAAAATTTGTCCATTTCTTTAATTTTATGAAAAAATTACACAATGATGGAAAAACTATAATTTGATATTTATTCTTGGGGCTTTGTTTATGAAGTTTTAGGCTTTTCAAACTATTAGGCGCTGCAACAAAAGTTAATGTGTAGGGGCTTTTTCCTGCACTCCCAAACATTTCTCTCAAACATTTCTTCAGTACCCCAACAATAAGAAATTATTACCATTATATCCTTACCTAGCTGGGTTGTTGGGGTTAATATGTGTTTGACCTTTAAGATTCCACCTCCAATATTTTTCTTCCCATTTTGTTGTGCTCTGTGTTCTAGTAATGTTTATTCTCTTAAATGTTGATACAGATGTTGATGCCGTCCTTTTGCCGTCCTTTTATTTCGCCTGTGGTCCATTTTCCAAGTTGTGGTCCTTGAATTTCTCGTTCTCTGCTCCATCCTCCAACGTCTTTTTTTCGTAAAATATATTTTTTCTCTAAAAATGTTCAAAACGGATATCAACATCCACTTCATATTTTTCCTGGTTGTGGTTTTCAATTCATGCACTATGGATGTCGATAACCAGTTTACGTATATGAGTTGCGGATGTTAACTTTCGTTTCAAGTTGTTTAGAGCTTGTTTCAAAGAAGCAATACGGATGTCGGCATCCAGTTTACACGAAGGAGTTGTGGGTGTCAACATTCGTTAGATGTAAATTTTTTTGGTTTTATTTAATTTTGTGATACTGTGACATTTAATAGACCAAGTTAAATTTTGATATACATAAGATAAAGTTTTAATAAAGATTATATTTATTTAATATAATGAATAATGATTTTGTTAAAAAAATTAGAAAAAGTATGAATTAGGAACCGGATGTGCACATCCGTTTTAGTAATGAAAACGGATCTCAATTAAATGTCCACATCCGTAAGACTCAATTGTTCACACAGGCACCTTTCATTTGCAGATTGATTGATTAAGCCTTTCTGAAGGGTTGAGATTGCACATATTGATGAAGTTATTGAACTTCCTGTAATCATGTGAAGTGAAAGTTGTCTGACTTAATTTTAGAAGAGAATGAAAATGGATTTCAATTTTTTATGAAAAGAAAACTAGATGTGTAGGTTAGAAACGAATATGAGATTTGCGAATGTCCACATCCGGAACTCATTGTTATTTTTGTTTTATAATTTATCCTTTGAATTAATTTATATGAGTATATATTATTTTACATATATAATTATTTCTTTATTAATATACTTGTGTATTTTGTATACATATGTAATTATATATGTTTGAATAATTTATTATTTGACTTCTTAACTTTTTTTTATGAAGAGAATACCGGATGTGGACATCCCGTATAAGGTAGACACGAATTTCAAATTTGCGTGTCGGATGTCCACATCCACAAGTTATTATTATTATTTTTTAAAATTATCATTTGAACTATTTTTTTTTATTTCGTTTATTAGATTTAATTTTTCCTCTTCATTATTTGTTAATTAATTGTAGGGGATTATAATTATGGAAGATTATCGATTGAGTTATTTGAGTTTTTTGGATTCTCAAGTTAATTCTAGTTTGATGTCAGATTTTTCTTCCTTTATTCACGATATATGGGAGGATGATTAAAAATAAAAATTTTCTCTTTTATGTTTGGAACTTTGCAATTACTCTAACCAAAAGGTTTTAAAACAATTAAGTTATGGAATTAAATACGTTGGACTTTCATGAATTACTCTAGCCAAAAGAAAGTTTGAGTACATAGTAGGTGGAGCCATCACCACTCACGGCCTAGGTTGAATTTTCATGCAATTTAACAAAAGGGAAACAAATGTCGACATTCGCAATTCATATATGCAAACCGGATGTTGATATCCGTAGTGTTTCAAATCAAAACCTCACTATTTATTATTCAAATACTATTTATTATTTTCCTAAATATCAGCTACCGGACTAAAGTATACATATCTTGTTTTCAAAATTGGTTTTGTAATCAACACAGATAACCAAACATAAAACAATTCCAGGAAGCAAGAAACAACTCACTACGTGCACAAAAAAAAGTTGAAACATATGTCAAAATACTGAACCAGATGTGAACATCTGTAGTGCTCGAAATAAAATAAAAAATGAAAATAGATGTTAACATCCGCACTTCAAACCACTGAACCGGATATCATCCATAGTACTGGAAAATAAATAAAAAGAACATGAAACAAATGTTGACATCTGCAATTCAAATCACTGAATCGGATATCGACATCCGGTGTCCGGTGTGCTGGAAACCAAAAAAAAACTAAACGGATATAAGAGACAACACTACTGCGCGAATACAAGAGGAAGAGAAAAGGGACTACTGCTGCAAAGGGGGTGCAGGTGGGCTCTGTAATAAATAAAAGAGAGAAAAAGTTTACTCTTTCTTCTCTTTCTTTTTTACTCTTTTATTATGAGGGTAAAGCAGGAATTAAGATAGTTTTTGGGGTACTGAAGAAATTGGGAGGTGTAGGAAAAAAAAATGAGTACTCCTTCCCCCACTTCTTAATATGAATATAAGTAAATCACATATCAATAAAAAGCAATTAATTCAATTATTTTAAAGCATGTTTAAAGCAAGTTAAAAATGTACATTGTTAATAAATTTCCAATTTTCTTTCAATTTATGCCTTATATTAATTAGAATAGGAAGTACATCCTTATTATTGATAAATTGGTTTCGTCCAACATTTGATAATTTCTGTGCTAAATTTTAAGTATCAGTTTGGTATTGGAGGAGTAATTTTTTCTCAAATTTAGTTTTTCAAGGACTGAAATTTATTAAAAAAAAATTGTTTTCTTATATCCATGCTATTAATCCCCCAAGTTAATTTGTCTAGAATATTCACTTATTTTAATAAAACGTGTACATTAACGTTTCAGATAACGTATGCATAGGAAAGTCATGTTTTGTCATCTTAATCCTTCAAATAAAATCTAAAAATCATTTTTTTTTATCTTGGGATAATATATTTAAAATTTTTGGATTGTTATTTCATTGTTAAACTATTTTCAAAAACCAGGTTGCGAGGATTCATATGTAAAATCGTAAATCTGGATCGTAACACGAATTAGATTTCACTTTTTATAATATATATTAGCAAATACCTAATTACATGGCAGGACTTTCAGAACTAGGAGTTAATTCCTGTTGTTCTCTTGAGTTGTCTTGAGTAAACAAATCAAATTGATATTCAGTTACCCGATAACCAATGAAGCGGGAATGAATAAGGTTAAATTGGAATCATTATTGCATATTCAATTTTATTTAAATAATAATCATTGGAATTGTATAACTTTTTTTTAATCAAACAATCGCTTTTGTGTATAAAAGGTATTGAATGCACTACAAGTATTTATACAATGTTTAATAAAATGATGATTAATAAGTGAAATACGAAATGATATAAAGTGATGAGATGAGATGATTAGGAGGATTCATTGAAAATCCAATCTTACTATCCATAATGAGATTAGAGGATGACAATTCCAGATTTACCAAATTATTCCTTCACTTATATTCATTCTCCTTATTATGTAAAAACAACATAATAAAAATTAGTAACGCAAATAATAATTTATTATGGTTATATAATAAAAACTTATTAATTCTAAAATTACTATAAAAAAGAAAAAAAATCTCCATATAAATAAATTATGCTCCATCTTATATATTAAATTTATTTTCATTCAAAATATATTGTATTATTCATTTTTTTAAAATAACAATTTTTATATTTTCAATTATTCAATAAAATTTATAAAAATAATTATAAATCATTTATATATAATTTTATATTATGTATAAATATAGGGACATTCTAATAATCTAACATTTCTATCTATTAAATTTTTGTTAATATATCAAGTTAGTCAATTCAATTATAAACCTTCATAAACTTCACTTGCTAATCTATTCTAAAATGAATTCTAAATCCTTTAAAATAAACGATATTAATTTCATCCTCTATTCCTCGTTATCCTTCCTTCCAAAATACAACCTTAATGTGTCATTCTTTCATTCATTAGTCACATAATCTCTCTCTTTTCAAATGTATATATCATTCTTCTCGGTCTAACAATTTATTTCATGAGATTGTTATATAATATGGTTTAATAATATATTGATTTTATTAAAAGATTATAAATATTTGTATTTTAATGCATTGACTAATAAATAAAAAATTATCATAATGGTAAAACAAACAAATTTTTAAAAAATAAATTGTCGTCCTACTTTAGGGACTAGATTTTTGCTCAAATAATGTTGCACTGTTCGTATATATTTGACTCTAATGCATTATAATGTACTATTTTCATTTTTTACAATATAAGTATAGTGTAAAATATTCAAAATTTCATTAAATATAAAATATTAGAATTAATTTATATGTATTATAATAAAATTATGAAATATGTTTTGATAGATAAATGGGATGAATTATTAATGATGAATTAATTTCAGTTTTTGTTAATTACCTCGTTGTTCCACAATCTCAAGGCAACATGTTACCCGAAACTTAATAATAAAGAACAATTGGAAGGTCCTTCAAACAAGAAGGAATTCTTCCTACTTATCATTTCCTGTAGCAACATCCATAACATCTGCATCATTGTCATTGTCGTGTATAACTTGTTTATGGTCTCTTTTATAGATCAACACCATGTGTTTCTATGCTACCTTTTAGCTTGAGACTCACATCTCTAGTTCTAGCCATAACCATGTGTATTACATAATTTTTACATCAATAACAAACATAATATATTGTTATTCCTGCGTCGATAATATTAAGTTATTGTGATATTCAAACTTTATCTTACCACATTCTTAGAGCTTCTCAGATGGGTGCTTTACGATCCTGTTTGTTACGCCTTTGTTACCGGATACTTGGTGGAACATGGGAGAGATACCTGCAGAGGATGTTCCGACATTCAAGTTAGCAAAAGCTCTCAAATTCAAATCTCAGTTTAAGCACTAATGAAATGCATATCTTTAATTGTTGGGGTCCACTCATATTTATAAAAGATTAATCTCATTTTATCTTAGTTCAAACAGTGGGCTGAGCTTTGACTATGTTTATTTTGGTTTAGTTGGGCTTAGGTTGCAGGCCCATTATTCTGATAGAGTAGGCGACATTGGACATTAACACTTCCATATTTGTTTTTCACGACTGTGGTCGGTTAGTGTACATATCGTCTCTATAATTAAGGAAGTCAGATAGTTGACCAACCTTACTTCGATGTAAGCAAGTTGATTTATATAAGTTGTGATTAGCAATAAGACAATTTGTTATCTAGTATACCGCTATGTACCCGGATATGATTTTCATAATCTTCTTTCAGATCTAGTAATTATTTTAAATTAACAACTTTAGAATTAACGACCTTTTGGAATAATGGTATGGTACAATTGCCGACATAACATTCAAGTTTTACACAAATTCAGTTTGTCCATTTCATAATATATTTTTAGATCCGAAAATACCATCCGAATTGGATAATCTAAAATATATTTTTGATAATTTGAAATGTAATTCAAAAACTTAATAATATATTTCAAATTATGTATGGGAAGTTTTATGAATACCAACATCTCCAAACAGCGTGGCAGGGTAACGACACTCCAACACAGTTTCGATCAATGGCCAAGTGGTTCGGTAATGACTCTCCAAAATCAGAAACCAACGATGACCACACGCAGAGTTTATTTATATTTTCTTTAGGGTCTAAATGTCTTTTCATATTCACTATGGGGGTGGGTGAAGAAATCATGGAGCGTAGGAAGAAACTACCTTTAAAGCCTTTTAGTTTCAAGCATCGAAGCCCAACAAAAAAGTTTATGCTAATGCTTAGCATTAATATTTCCTATTTAATTAGTGTTACTAACTCCATCTAATTTCTTTATTTTTTGCGTTTACAATCTTGAAAAATTTCCTTTGTAAAAACAAACTGTAGCCGTACTAACTCCTTTTTTTTTTCTCAATGAATTTGAACTTAAAACATACTTATTTTCATTTTAAAAGTAAAATAGCATAGACATATAATTTAAAATTTTTTAAAAATCACTAAAAAAGAGTGGTATATAAATTAAATTATGGTCTCTAAATTTAAAAAAATAATTACTAAAGTAGTTAAATACTAAATCATAATCTAAATTTTAAATAACTATAATTTTGGTCGTTAATTTTATAAAGTTATTCAATAATAATGTAATATAATTTAAAGATTGAGTATATTTAATAACTAATTTTTGTTTTCTTATATATCATGCTGTTATTTTAGAAGACGTTTCTTTGGATGTATATTTTTAAACTAATGAATGTATATTTTTAAACTAAAAATTAAATGAGGTTTTCTAAACTTATTCCACATTAAGAAGTTTAGCACTACTACCAAACATATTAGGTCTTTAATTTCATGTTGTCAAGAACAAAAAGTATATTTTTATTTCATTCCGATTTTTATCCAACTTTCAGATTCTATTGTTGTCACCACTTCCAATTCTTAAAAGAGTTTCTTTTTCCTAGTTTGTGTTCAATTTGAAGATCCAAAACACTCTTCGAGTACTTTTTTTAGGAACTTTGATTCTAATACTAAAAATTCTTCTCTTTGTCTCAATTCTTGAAATCACATATCAGTTGGGTTCTTCACTCTCCTTTGTTGGTGTGTGTGTGTTTTATTTTGAAATAATTTCATATTTTATTACATAATTTTATGTTTGATGCACTCTGTATTTCAATTTGAAATTTATTTGAATTTAATTTAATGTAAGTAATACTTAAAATATGTTTGAAATATATTAAAATGATTTTTAATTATATTTTTGGGGTGCGAATAAACTTATATAGTCCATGAGTTTTCCCAGATACTGTTTATTAAAATTGAAACTCGTTAAGATGCAAACTATTGAGATAAACTTTTTTTTTTCTTCTTTCAATGCGGATTATTGGGAAGGAACTCAACCATATTAATTATTATACTTCTCTTCTTTTTATGTTGAAAAACAATGATATAGTAAAAATAGGTAAATAATGAAATAATGGATGGTGGTGGAGGGAGTATATATATCAGTGAAAATGTTATCATCCTCGAATCAAATAGATGGAAAAAAAAAGTACATTCTCGAGGAACATGTCCGAACACGTTTTTGATAAAGTGGAGATTATGGAATATCTTTTATTCATTGATTTCATATTACGTTTGAAAAACATTGTTAAAGTGATTTGAGAGCAATAATCGTCAATTATTTATTTTGGACGGTACGGTTGTCTCCAATCTTAGAGGAAAGAGCCTATGGAATCCTATATAAAAGAAAAAGAAATAATCTTTTGGAATGTATTTTCTTATAAGTGTTTTTAAATTGTTTAACATTAGGCTTAATATCGGTCCTCATAACAAATGTTCAATGTTTTTTTCTCAAATCTCGAATTAAATCGCACAAAGATAAAAAAATAATTCAATTTATAATATGTAACGTGAATAGAAATATTTCGTTTATTTATATTAAAGTTAGAATTAAATATGTTTTTAATCTCTTAATTTTAAGTAAAAATTGAAATTAGTTAATCCTTGAAACTTTAATCCAATTTAGTACCCTAATTTTAGAAATGTATGAATTTAATCATTTTAATCAAATTTTGTTAAGTTTATTTGATATTTCAAATGTGTTTCATGATAATATTTGAATTGTTTATACTGTTTGACACGTTTTCACTTCAATATTAACTGAGAAACACGTTTAAAACATGTTTGAAACATCAAATAAACTTAACAAAATTTGGTTTAAGAACTAAATTTACGCATTTTTAAAGTTGAAGGTTTAAATTTCATCAAAATTTTGAATAAGGACTTATTCCAATTTTTACTAAAAGTTAAGAGATCAAAAACGAAATAATTTTATATAATTCTAATGCCAAAGTTACACTTATGAGAATAAAACAAGAATAATTATATAACAAATCAAGAAAACGAGATTTTACATGATAAAAATGCACAACAAATAAAGATGTTATAAAGAAGTAAAAAATAATCAAATGTGTATCCTAAAAACGATTTGATACAATAATGAATGAAATTGCACAAAGGAAAAAATACAATAAAAGAAATGATTACAAGGAATAAAACTTGACTCCTGAGGCATGTAAGATCATTGCCCTAAGGACTTATTTATATTGTGTTGCACAAGTCCTCTAGGATACAACTGGAACTTCCTAATTTTTTTAGGATTTAATAACTAGTAAGAAACATTCAAAGAGTAAAAATAAATAAACCCATACTTATGAAAGAAGAAAAGAAATAGGATTGGGAAGAGAGCTCGATAGAAAAAGAGAAAAAATGAAGTTGAGAAATGAGTCTTTTAGAAGAGGAAATGTCCCTAATGGGCCAAAATCCCATGGCTTGTAGAGGTTATTTGCAACACCTCAACAACGGTCAAAATTTGGTTGCAACGTTCTGCAATAAACGTCCACGAAGTAGTCCACGTTGTGCGAAGAAGATCTCGCCATTGCAAGTGAGTAACCACACTTCCCAACGGATGAGGAAACCAACTTCTACGTGTGAAGCCCGAAACTAGCGTTTTTTTTCCATCGTGTAGGAGTTATGTTGCAGAAGAAAGAAACATTTTGCAATATATAAATACCCTTTATTTTACAACAATCCCTCACATATTCCAAAAAGGGATAAAGGAAGGAAAGAAAGAATAAAATCATGTGTTTCATATAAGATGCAATGCATCAGAGCTAGTATAACAAGCTATATGAAACAATCCTAGGTTGAGAAATTTAAAACACAGTGTAGTTGGTATAACAAGCTATAAGAATCGAAAGACGCTTAACATGTGTTAGCGATTTATCAATCACAATACACCTCCACAATTCTTATTATTGTGTTGCACTTACTAGGCCATGTGTGGTCCCAGTATTCATGAGTGCTCTAGAGATCATGTCAAAATCTCATACAAGCGACCCCACTCGACACTCATATAGGTGATTTCATCAAGTGTATGTTGCAAATCATACAACACTTGTAAGGGATATGAAACTAATAAATTTTTTGTTTAAACTAAAATCCTTACACCATATAGAATTTTAATTACAAAGTTTGACCTCTCAATAATGCAGTCTCTAACACTTCCACACACCATAGGAGTGGACATAATTGATTTAAAATTAATTTAATGCTATTAGAACTAATAAATGACTTGTTTTTACTCATATGAACATTATTCATGGGATCTCCAATCACCAAGGTTGGGTTACCATCACTTGTTTGTTTGCAAGTGGCTTAAGTCACATTCCCCTCGATGTTTATAAAATGATATTTCTTCCTAGGGATTTTATTAGAGCATCTCCTAGATCTCATTCTGACATCACATAATCAATGGAAATAGTTTCACTCTTTAGTAGTTGCTTCACTAGATTATGTCTTAAATATATATGTCTCAAGTGTTTTTAGCTATAAATATTGTGGATTGACAATCACAAACACTAGTGCAAAATGGGCCTTTAACGTCACCATTTTAACGTCAGCCCAATAAACAACCAACAACCAACGTAAAAAATGACCGATGGCAATCTCTTTAAATAAAACGCCAAAAATGAGGTCAGCCCCCCGAACCCCATTGTCAATTGTCGAAATGACGTCGGCTCAAGAATCCCAACGTTATTTGACGTTGGCCCCTTCAGAACCCCGTTGTCAATTGACGTTTGTGATGTCACCTTCGACGTTATTTAACATTTGATAAGTTAAGCCCTGACTTCAAAATGCATTTAACCTAACAACACGAGACCCATTTAAGTGCATTGTTCTTTTGCACTCCTCTTCCCCACCACTACGTGTCGCAACCGGAATCGCGACGGGAAGGCAAATCGGAAAAGAAAACGGGTTTGAAAAGAGATTTGGAGTCGCCACCATAGTTATTCTGGAAAACTATGGAAAACCATAAAGAATAAGACAAGTCTGCGAAAAACCAGATTTTGGATCTGGGAGTCGGTTACGCGTAGGGAAGGTGTTAGCACCCTACAGCGCCCGCCCAAGGGCGGTACCTTTAATTAAAAATGCAAAGTCGATGTGATTTTTAAAATGTTAATTTTCCCCAAAAATAATAAGACAAAAATGCTAAAAAAGAAACAGAAATATTTTTTTAATTTTTTTTGGACCCGACAAGGATTGATCTTGGTCCTACGTATTCTCATTCAAAATGAGAAATCAGGGTTACGTAGTTCTTTAGAAGATATGTTTGTTTGAAAACGTTGATATTTTTATATTTTGAAATTTATATTTTTTTGGTATTTTTGAATTATTTGAAAGTATGTGTCACACGACGCGAGCGGTCGAATAGACACGAAAAGAGAAAGAAAAACTATTTTTGGTATTTTTGGAAAATAAGTGTCACGCGGTGCGAGCGACCGGACAGACACATTGAAGTGAAAGAGAACATTTTTATTTTATTTTTATTTTTTATTTTTTTATTTTTATTTTTTTCTATTTTTTGCAATTTTTCGTAATTTTCAAATATATTTTTTTACAAAATAAAAAAAAGGAGAAGAAAAAAAAATAAAAATATAAAAAAAAAATAATAATAATAAACAAAAAAATAAAAAAAAAGTACAACAAAATAAAATAATAAAAAAAGAAACAATTTAATTAAGAAGGATGAAAGTAGAAAGCCAAATTATGAGAGTGCATGAGTAATTAGGGAGAGGTACATGAAGTAAGTGAGGTGTGCTTATTAAGGGTGGTGGTGCGGCGAGTAAAAAATAAAACAAGTCCAAAATAAGAGTAAAAAGTGTATGCAGGGGTGTGGGATTAGTAATTGTGGAGGTGCGCGAGAAAGTGAATATGCAGCGAGGCCCAATAAGCAAAAAAACAAGGCGGGAGTGCAAGGTCGCCAAAAATGGGGGTGCACGAAGAATAACTGTCCCAAGCCATAGCAAAGTCATGGGTGTGAAGAAACTTAATATTGGGGGGTGCGCGAGAAAAGCCACGCAGACCCAATTTTAATACACAGGAGGGTGAAAGTGTCAAAAATGGGGTGCAAGGAGTGAAGTGGGCTGAGACTTGATCACGTGTGACGAATGTGATTTATCTAAACCCTAGCAGCTCACGAACCAAACGCCAAGCCCTATCTCTATCTCTCTCTCTCCGGCACCAAGACCACGCCAGCGAGTGCCGCTGCCTACCAACACACCGCCCTCACCTCTGCTCCGCCACGCCGCCCCACGACTGGTTGCCGGCGACGATAATCGACGCCGGGGCGTCGTCCTCCCTCTCGGTGGCTCAACCACCTTGCTTTCACTCACGCACCGGAACGTAACTCCGACAGACCAACGCCGACGCAGCGCCTGCAACTTCCACTGTGAACGCCGCCGCTACCGCGACCGAAGCGCGTCGCCCACGGTGCCAACTCCCCCTTCTGCGCGAGGATTCCTTCCCGGTCGAGCTCCGTGCGTTCATTCCGCTGCCAGCCCGTCGCAATCGTTTCGCGTCGCACCACCTCGCCGCCACCGTCGAGGGAAACGCCGGCGCCGCTGGCACGAACAGGGGGTGCGTCCACTCCTCTAATCTGCGAGGTCGAACAGAGGCCCACGGCGATAATGTTGGTGAATGAAACTAGAGCTGCTGTCGTTAAAGCTCCGACTCGCCGGCGGCAGCGCCGTCGGCGATCTTCTCACTTCTCTGTTTCGATGCTTCGATTGGATGTTGGGTGACTGGATTTTGAGACGCGAGTGTTTGGTGTATTGTGCGAGATTGGTTGATTTGTGATGAGAAGTTGGGGTTGCGGCGTGAAGGAGGTGATTGAGAGGTTGTGAATCTGCGGTTGAGTGTGTGGGTTGGGTTGGTTTGTGGTCTCTCTAGTTTTTGTGCAGGTGAAGGATTAAGATGAGGGTGGTTCATGTGGGTTTGAGCGTGAGAAACGATGATGAAGAAATGAAGGTCTCACCTCTAATGAAAACATGAATGGGTCTGTTTGTTTTATTCCTTGCAGGGAAGGATGCAAATGGGTTTAGGTGATGGGTTGAGATGGAAGTTCTAAGGGCTGGATGCAGTGTTGTTTTTTTTTGTTTTGATTTATCAAAGTTGCGTTGTAATAAGTGAAATACAGTTAATGCATTTTTTAGCACTAAAGTAACGACATTGCTCAGGATCATCATCACGAACCAGCAAGAAATCAAGCATGGCAAGCACAACACAAAATCATTCATACACAGTTTCACATTCATCCAAACGTTGCGTACCTCTTGTAGTCTCTTTATCTTTGCATCCTCCGGTGAAATTGCGAAACTGTTTATTCGCTCCTCCGAGTGTTCTTCTCCTTTACTTGTTTTTCCCTTCTCTTTTCATGTGCTAGGAAGTTCTCCCTATCAGTTGATCTGAGGATTCTTATTTCTTGCGAGCTTGCTTCCCTCTGTGATCTTGTGAGAATCCCCCAATTCGTCTTCCCCTTTTGCTTTGTGTGGACCATTGTACTTTAGCCATAGTTGCACTGCTATGTTCAGACTGCCTCCCCTGGTTCCTGCCACAGTGATACACCAATACCCAACCTTTCTTCTTTTTGTGTCCAAAACCCCCCAATAACAAGATAACGTATGAATTTACATGGCAGAGTCAAGTCAAATGACTTTCATTATTATTTTTTTATTTTTATTATTTTTTATTTTTATTTTTTATATATTTTAATTGTTGTTTTTTTTAAGAGCAGAAAAACAAAATAGTGCGAAAGTAAATTAAAATGGAAATTGAAATTAAAATAAGATAAAATAAAAATAAAATAAAATAAAGTAAAGTAAACATAAAAATAAAATAAAATAGGTAAAATAAATAAAATCCAAATTAATGTTGATTTTTTTGTGATGTGTTTTTTTTTTTTTAAATAATTTCTTAGTTAATTGTTTTTATTAACTGGACAAAATTGAGTGTTGACACTACGACGACAACAAACCTTGCATGGTGAGTTTAGAATAGTTCAAACTCAAATGTTTCTTGATTTCTTGCTTCCTCACCATCGTTCTTGCATTTTGAACCGATTATTTTAAGGATTTTCATGTTGTTTTAGCCTCCAACGCTCCCTTTGTAGCAACAACGACGACAAACATTGCAAGCTTCGGCAACGACGAACCTTGCGAGCATCGGCGACGGCGACAAGAAATTAAGGTTAGTTGGGTTTCATTGAACTCAAATGCATGGCTTGTGGACATTTTTGAACGTAAATTTTGCGTTTTGAAGGCTCATTTCGGGCGATGCGAGGCATCTCTCATGGGCATCTATCCGACGGTAGTGACGAGGTTTTCAAGCCACCTCCAACTTCGTTCAAAAAACTAAGACATTTGGATAAGATTAGTTTTTTGTTTCCATATACTTTGATTGCACATTTGTGTCTTGATTGTATTATTTAGTTTCTAATTTTTTTTATTATATTACACAAATATTATAGTAATTTTCCTAAATTTTTTTGATAAAATTTTCTTATAGATTAATAAAATGATTAGTATCAAAATTAGTTAGTGAAATTTTCTAGAAATTAGAACTATTTTATAAATCTTTTGTTTTTCAAGTGTAGGAAAATTATAAATATATAAAAATTTAAAAGAAAAATAGCAGTTTTTGACGTATGTTGTTGTATTGCCAGACGTCAAAAGACGTCGGACTAGGCAACAACAAATGTTAAAAGACGTCGGGTTTGCACTCCAACGTCAACGTCAATTTTGACGTCACCCTATATGACGTCGGATTTTGCATAGACGTTAAAAGCCGAAAATAACATACGTCAAAAGCCTTTTTGTGTTAGTGAGATGAATTGATTTCATTCCTAGGACAATGTTTGCTAAGAAGTTTTTCAACCACTCAGCATCACTACAAACCATTTCAAGAGCAACAATAATATCACATTCACCACTTTAAGATTTAGGGTACACACATATATATCAGCATCATTAGGTGAAAAACCATCACAAAGCAACACATCATTAAGTTTTTCATGTCATTGTTTTGGTGTTTGTTTCAACCCATATAAAGATTTTAAAATTTTGCACACTTTATTCTCTTGACTAGGAAAAACACACCCTTCAAGTTGAGTCATATAAATTTCCTCCTCTAATTCACCATTCAGAAAAGCAATTTTAACATCCTTTTGGTGTACCACTAACTTATGGATAACTACTAAAGCTAACAATACTCAAATAGACTAAATCCCAGTCATAAAGGCAAAAGTATCACATTTACTACTTTGTTTATGATGCATATTAATTAATCCTAATTGTTGTAATTTCATAACATACGAGGAATTTACATGTCTTAATCTAGCATTTCACACATCATACATGTCAACAATATAAGCATAAGAACTTGATTCATTGGTAATTTCAGAAATATTGAGTACAAAGAGAGCTTGATCACAATATTTGTAACATACCTACTGGAAATTTCTTATTTGAAATAAATAATTAAGAAAATAACATCAAACATCAAACTTTTATTATTTCCTAAAGATGGGGATTCAAAAATTATTCAAAACGTCTAAGATCAATTGAAGCTATAATAATAGTCTTATTATAATTTCCAAAATCCAATAAATTAACAAAAAATATAAATAAATTCCTAGCTCGAATCCCAAGCTAGCCCCCCTCTCCGTCTCAAGTTTTAGCAGCATCACTTGTATCATCAACTTCTCCCATATAAAGAATTACACGATCATCGCCAAGCACAAAAAAAAGGGTGAGCTCAATAATATAAGAAAACACATAATTAAATAATATAAATACACCCAGTTATATTATCATAGTTAGACCTTGGCCAAGTTCTTAAACCCCAAGGCTTTTCAACCTTCAATTCACATAACAAGGTTAGCCACAGACTTAGGATTCATGATGCTCACACGAACCTGCCCACTCGTGGTTTTTCCTCTACAAACCTCCCCGCTCGTAGTCCTACTATACGGACTTGCCCGCCCGTAGTCCAACACACGTGATCCACCAACTACGTACCTCCCACACTCAGCATCTCTCAAATGTGAGCACGGAACATACGAACCTACCTCGTTCGTATCCCCACATGAGAGTAACTGGGTATGAACCTCCCCGCTCATACCATCACGTGGTAACCACCATCCATGAACCTACCCGCTCATGGCACAATATCTCCTGATCCACGTCCGCATCAATGTGTACAAACAATACACACAAACTACACTAAACTCGCTTGCGCTAGAAGCCTTAGCTTAAGCGACAAGGCCTGACTCGCTTAGGCTAAGCCTTCTTGCCTGAGCGAGCGTGCTATAGTGGGCTACTTGCGTAGTCACGCTCAGGCGAGCCCATCTCGCTTGGGTGAGATCATCCTTCGCTCAAAATCAAGTTCTCTCGCCTAGGTGGCGAGTTCGCAGAAACATACTCACCAGGTCACGATTTCTCGCTCAGGCGAGTACCTCTCGCGTGAGCGAGGTGCTTTGTCACCTAATCCATGGGCTTCTCGCCTAAGCGAGACCCTCGAGCAAAACCTCACAATTTCTCATTTTCTCGCTTAGGCGAGATGCTCTCTCCTGAGCGAGCGGGTCGAACAAAACCCAGTTTTGAGTCATTGTTATTTTCGCCTAGGCGAGCCTTACTCATTTGAGCGAAAATAGCAGAAATCCTTCCTGCTCGTGAACGCAAAAATCCAAGACACAAAGCCAAAACGCAGTTTAACATTACCAATTAATCCACATCAAATAACAAGGTTAATTCGCATGATTTAACCCCACTTAAACCCCCAAAACCAGAGATGACACCATATCTCACATTATTATCCAGAAATCCCCATCTTATTCATAATAATGCATAAAAGGCTTCTCAAACCGTGGCAGAAACAATAATCCTCTGATCATATCACAAAGGCATGAAAATTTCATACATAGATTGGACTTAGTCATGCATTCTAGAGTACACGAAAATTCACAATTAAATAAACAGGCTAAAGAACTCCCATAATCTAGAAATCCTTGCTCAAAAGAAGAGAAGGTTGATAGTTCTTTCTCAACAAGGTTTGAGCACACAACCATGGAATCACAAAGTCAATGTGTAAGACCCGTAAAAATTAATTAATTAAATAATTAATAAATTAATAAATGCAGGTAAAAAAAGCCTTTATGACATTAATTATTGCTTGATGTGACGTGGAAAAGTACTAGCTTAAATGGTTGAGAGTACTTTAACTGTGTGAGTGGACTTGGGTTCGAGTCCCATGTATGCTTGTTGTGTGTTATTTGATTTTTTATTATTTTGTTAATAAAATTGCGAATGGTGAGTAATATCATAATTATAGGATTATAATGATTATCACTAAATTTGAATTGGCATAATGGTTGTGCTTTGGCCTTATGAGTGGAAGGTCACGGACATAATGGCCTTATTTTTGCTAAATATTAGTTGTGAAGAAAACCTAGCAGAAGGGCAACCATTAGGGGCTGAAAAACCACCAACTAATGGTCTTGAATAGCAATTAAGCCTACAATAAAACCAATTTCGTTTTTTTTTTCATTAACCCACCTTAAGGCACTTATAAAAGGAAAATTTTAAGTGGGAATAGTGTTTCTGCAGTTTGGTTAGCTTACCTATAGAGAGGAGCACGAAATTGAGAGTGAGAGTGAGTCTTTGGGTGTGCAAGGGTTGAATTGGGAGAAAGGTTGAGGCAAATAATTGGTGAACCAAGGAACCCCGATTTTCTTCCTAATTCCAATCAAGCATTCAGGTTAGGGGAGTTGTCCCGTGTATGTGTAAATTCTATGATTTATGTATGATTATGTGGCATGGTATAATTGATGGAATTATGTGTTGAATGAATTTTGGTAAAATGTGCAATGTGCGGAAGAATTGGTTGGTTTGGTAGTGTGCAATAAGCCTTTTTAGTGTCTTATACAAATATAAGGGTTTTGGTACTGCATTAGGTATTTATGGCCAAACCTTTAGTTTTGGTGAATCAAAAGGGAATTATACCATGTTCATATGATGTGCTTGTGAATATAACTTGTTTGGTACTGTTGGTGCTGTTAGTGAACTTTGTTTGGCTGTTTTCATGTGTGATCAAAGGAGAACCTCGACAATTTTCGCCCAAGCAAGTCCATCTCGCCTAAGTGAGAGCTGCAGAGTCTTGTGTTTGGGTGTGGGTTCATGTTTCTCGCCTAGGCGACCCGGGGTCAGGTTTGAGCGACTTGTCTCTCGGTCAGGAGAGAGACACTCGCCTAAGCGAGGACGCAATGTGACCTGTATATTCTAAGCGCGAAACTTTGTCCAGGCGAGGAGTTGTGTATGTTTGAGCGAACCAGGACCTCGCTCAGGTGAGAAGGTCTTGCCTAAGCAGAGATATCATGATCAGGTTTGAGGTGTTCCTTGCATTGTAGCTCAGGCGAGACTGAACTGTGTGTTTGGGCGAGAGATGACTTCGCCTAGGCGAACAGACCTCGCCTAAGCGAGTTATCGGGGTGAGGCCACTCTTTCACACCGCTCAGGCGAGGTGAATTAGCTTGGGCGAGACAAATGCACTCGCTTGAGCGAACAAACATGGCTTAAGCGAGAATGGCGCAGAGCCATGTGTTTGTGCAGTGTTTGTGCAGTGTTTGGACTGTTTGCTTGTTATTTCCTAAGGGATAGGAATTATATGCTTGTGTTTGTGGTGTTTAGGCTTGAAGGACTAAGTCCAATAGGGGTCTAGGATGTGCTTGATGATTGGACGCATGATGGGCATGGAACTGGTTGAGTTCCCGTCGGCTGCTAATGGGCAAGGAGTCCTTAGTGTGGTGATTACATTTGTCGGACGCACGATGGGCAAGGAACTGTTATGTTCCCGTCGGCTACTATTGGGCGAGGAGTCCATAGTATGGTGATTGCGTGTGTGCCATGGTCTGAGCGAGTGAGGCTTGGATGTTTTACTACAAACGAGGAGTCAGTAGGGTAGGACTATGAGCATGATAGGCTCATAGGGTTGGACCACGAATGGGTTAGTTTCGTGGGAGCACAGTGAAGTCCCAAGACCTAGTTCATGTATATGACTCATGAAGGACTATGAGATCATGGATGGGTAATTTGAAAATAATGAAATATTTAGTCATGTTAATTTTGGGATGGGTGGCATATTTATTTCATGTATATTTTTATATATTGTGCATATCTCACCCTTTCTGTGTGTGTGTGGCGATGATCGGATAAATTGTTATCCGGGAGTAGATGATTTGACAGGTTGGCCAGGAGATGCTTAGAGGCGGAGTGTAGGGGCTACTTGGGTTTTTGAAAGGATTTTTATATTTAGACTTTTGATGTAAAATTTATTACGTTGAATTTTGATGGATTTTGTAATACTGTAATTGCGAGCATATGAATTATGTTATAGTAAAGTTTTTAATTTCCCGTGTTTTGGGAAATGGTATTATATTAAATGAGGTTTTATTTTCATTTCCTATTATATTTATTAAAAAAATTAGTAATATTCCTTAGGGATGTTACAATTGGTTCAGAGCAAAAGTTTTGAAAATATTTTAAAAATATTTTGGGGCTTTTGGGGAGTGAGCTTACCGTTTGATTGTGTGTGTGATTTAGTTGTATGTTGGTAAGAGATGAGTGGCTTTGTTTAACTAAGTGAATTGGTTTTAACAATTGTAATATGGTGTATCCAGGCAATGGCTGCTAACATGAGGAGAAGGAGTAGTGGTGTTGATGACATCGCGGAGGCTATTCACCGAATGGTGGATGCGATGCAGACACCGGTAGCAGCGCAACCTAGAACGGCGATTGCACCAGTTAGGGTGCCGATTGTGGAGGACTTCTTACGCCACAAGCCAGCGGAGTTTACGGACAAAGCCTCTCCCGATGAAGCAGATGCATGGCTCCGCAAATGTGAGAAGATCTTCAAGGTGATGAACTGCGAAGATGAGCAGAAGCTATTGTTTGCTACCTATCTGCTGAATGAGAATGTTGAATATTGGTGGGCAAGCATGCAACAACAGATGGGGACTAGGGAAGAGCCGGTGACTTGGGTCAACTTCAAGACTCGTTTTCTGGAGAAATACTTTCCATATACAACTAGACAGGACAAGGAGGTTGAATTCCTTGCATTGCAGCAAGGGGACATGAAGTGCAGGAGCATGTCAACAAGTTTGAGCATCTGGCGAGGTACTACTTGCAGGACATCCCCGAGGAGTGGAGGTGTATGAACTTTAAGCGAGGACTCAAACATGAGCTGAAGAAGGTGGTAACACCTCTGAGAGAGAGAAGGTTCCCAGTCTTGGTGGAACAGGCCAAGAGTCTGAACAATTGGAGAAAGGCCCTAGTCCAATTGTCCGTCATCAGAGGAATGTCGCAGAGGCGAGACAGATGAAAAAGCCTTACAACCAACCACAGATATCTTAGGGTCCCACTTGCTACCAGTGTGGCGGACCCCATTTGAAAAGGAATGCCACAGCTGACAGGTGGAGTAAGAGGGTCAGGTGACCGTCTCAAGTTTTTCATATGTGACAAACCTGGACACTTTGCAAATAATTGCCCAGAAAAGAAGAGTTTGAGTGTGAAGAAACCAGCAGCATCACCAGCAGAAAGGGCTAGAGCGGTCGGCAGGGTCTTTGCCTTGACCTCCACAGAGGCTACTCGATCAGGTAACCTTATCCTTGAGCCTTGCTTATTGTTGGGTTATTCAATGTTGGTGTTGTTCAATTCTGAAGCAACACATTCTTTCATTGCTAATGCGTGTGTGGGGAGATTGAATTTGGTGAAACGCGATTTGGGGTGTGAGTTGCTTGTTTCAACTCCCTCCTCGGGTCAAGTAGCTACTAGTTCAGTCTGCGTTGGGTGTTCAATGGAAGTGGTAGGTCACGGATTCAAGGTGAACTTGGTGTGCTTGCCTTTGGAGGGACTGGATGTAATCTTGGGGATGGACTGGCTGTCTAACAATCACATTATAATTGATTATGGACGGCGCAATTTGGTATTCCTAGAACATGAGGGATTGGAGTTAATCTCAGCCCAGAGAGCGATAAATGAAGTGGAAGCTGGAGCCACCTGTTTTATGATAGTGGCTCACACAGAGAAGAATAACACCGCTGAGAAGATCAGTGAGATTCCAGTAGTGGAGGAGTATGCGGATGTGTTTCCAAATGAAATACTAGAGTTACCACCGAGCAAGGATGTAGATTTCACCATTGATCTTATACCTGGAGTTGGCCCAGTATCCATGGCTTCCTATAGAATGGCACCAGCGAAGTTGGCTGAGTTGAAGAAGCAAATAGAAGACTTGCTTGAGAAGAAGTTCATCCGGCCGCATCACCTTGGGGAGCATCGGTACTCTTAGTAAAGAAAAAGGACGACAGTTCGAGGTTGTGTGTTGATTACCGTCAGTTGAATAAGCTGACCATAAAGAATAAGTATCCACTATCGAGGATAGACGATTTGCTGGATCAGCTGAGGGGAGCCGCAATGTTCTCTAAGATTGACTTGAGGTTTGGATATCATCAGATCTTAGTCAAACCGGAGGATGTGCAGAAGACAACGTTCAGGTCACGCTACGGGCATTACGAGTATGTAGTGATGTCGTTCGGGGTGACAAATGCTCCTGCTATTTTCATGGACTACATGAACAGGATATTCCGACCGTACCTGGATCAATTTGTTGTCGTGTTTATTGATGACATACTGATATACTCTAAGAGTTAGGATGACCACACAGAGCATATGAGAGTGGTGCTGGGAATTCTCAGAGAGCATAAACTGTATGGAAAGTTGTCGAAGTGTGAGTTTTGGATGGATGAGGTACAGTTTTTGGGCCATGTAATCTCAGCCCAAGGAATAGCGGTAGACCCAGCAAAGATTGAGACAATGGTAAAGTGGGAGAGACCACAGATAATAACCGAGGTGAGAAGTTTCTTAGGTCTGACAGGTTATTACAGGCATTTTGTGGAAGGGTTCTCCAAGATGGTAAGTCCATTGACTCAACTCACCAGGAAGGACCAGTCTTTTTCTTGGACAGATGAGTGTGAAGTCTGTTTTGAGGACATGAAGAGGAGATTGACCACTGCACCTATACTAGTTATTCCTGACACAACCAAGACGTTTGAGGTGTACTGTGATGCTTCATACCAGGGCTTAGGTTGTGTGTTAATGCATGAGAAACGGCCTATTGCTTAAGCCTCTCGTCAGTTGAAGGTACACGAGAAGAACTATCCTACACATGATTTGAAATTGGTTGCGGTAGTTTTTGCTCTCAAAACATGGAGGCACTATTTGTATGGGGCACAGTTTCAAGTATTCAGCGATCACAAGAGTTTAAAATACTTGTTTGATCAGAAGGAGTTGAATATGAGACAGAGGCGCTTGATGGAATATCTGAAGGATTACGACTTTGAGCTGTTATACCACCCTGGTAAGGCTAATGTCGTAGCAGACGCTCTGAGTAGGAAGAGAGCTCATGTGTCAGCCATGATGATTAAGGAGTTGAAGCTGATCGAGAAGCTACGAGATATGAATCTGGGATTGGATATGGAGGCAGGTCATATACGGTGCAGCATGTTGAGGATCACTAATGAGTTCCTGGATGAGGTTTGGGTGGAACAAGGTAAGGATCAAGAACTGTAGCAGATTATTAGTGAGTTGGGCACAGAGAAGAGAAAGGACTTCAGGATGGGCAGAGATGGTATCCTGCATTTCAGAGAGAGGGTGTGTGTACCCAGCAGTCGGGTATTGAGGAAGATGCTCTTGGATGAAGGGTATAAAAGTCGTTTTAGCATACATCCAGGTATGACTAAGATGTACAAAGACTTGAAGGCGACCTTTTGGTGGACTGGCATGAAAACCGATGTGGCAGATTATGTAGCATCCTGTTTAGTGTGCCAAAAAGCAAAGATCGAGCATTAGAGGCCAGGTGGTACGTTGGAGCCTCTTGACATACCATAGTGGAAATGGGACAACATTTCCATGGACTTTGTTACACACCTGCCAAGGTCGGTGAGGGGCATGATTCTATTTAGGTAATAGTGGATATATTAACAAAGTGCGCTCATTTCCTGCCAATCAATCAAAAGATGTCCATGGATAAACTAGTAGAGTTGTATGTCAGGGAGATAGTCAGGTTACATGGTGTGCCTACTAGTATTATCTCAGATAGAGATCCGAGGTTCACATCGAGATTTTGGCAGTCACTGCAGAACACCTTGGGCACTCAGCTTAGAATGAGCTCGGCATATCATCCTCAGATTGATGGCCAGTCTAAGAGAACCATACAGTCTCTAGAGGACTTACTGAGAACATGTGTCATGGATCACCTCGGGACGTGGAGTGATGTGCTACCGCTGGTGGAGTTCACTTATAATAACAGCTACCATTCCAGTATTAGAATGGCACCTTACGAGGCCTTGTATGGCAGGAGATGTCGGACACCTTTATATTGGCAATAGGATGGAGAGTCTGTGGTACTTGGTCCAGAATTCTTACAACAGACTATTGAGAAAGTAAGGGTAATACAGAATCAGATGCGTGCAACTCAGAGTCGGCAGAAATCCTAAGTAGATAAGAGGAGGTGACCACTTGAGTTTAAGGCTGGTGACCATGTGTTCCTCAAGGTTACACCTACAACAGGTATTGGAAGAGCATTGAAGTCGAGGAAGTTGACTCCTCAATTCATCGGGCCGTATCAGATTACGAGGCGAATTGGACCAATGGCGTATGAGATTACATTGCCACCTCACTTGGCAAACCTGCACAATGTCTTTCACGTATCACAGCTGAGGAGGTACGTGGTGGATCCTACTCATGTGTTGGAGCAGGATGATGTCTAGGTGCGTGAGAATCTGACGTTGGGAGTTGGATCAGTAAGAATTCTAGATTCTCAAGCCAAACAACTCAAAGGGAAGAAGCTTCGGACTGTGAAGGTTCTCTGGGACGAGACAACCCAGGAGATGACTTGGGAGATGGAGGATCTTATAAGGAAGTCTTATCCTCACCTTTTTGCTGGTAAGTTATTTTCGAGGACGAAAACTTTTAAAGGTGGGGGAAATGTAAGACCCGTGAAAATTAATTAATTAAATAATTAATTAATAAATGCGGGTAGAAAGAGCTTTTATGACATTAATTATTGTTTGATGTGATGTGGAAAAGTACTAGCTCAAATGGTTGAGAGTACTTTGACTGTGTGAGAGGACTTAGGTTTGAGTCTCATGTATGCCTTTGTGTGTTATTTGATTTATTATTATTTTGTTAATATAATTGTGAGTGGTGAGTGATATCATAATTATAGGATTATAATGGTTATCACTAAATCTGAATTGGCATAATGGTTGTGCTTTGGCCTTATGAGTGGAAGGTCACGGGTTCAAACCTTGATGGATATAAAGTAGGCCTTTTTTTTGCTAAATATTAGTTGTGGTTTGAATGTGAAGAGGCAAAGAAAACTTAGCAGAAAGGCAACCATTAGGGGCTGAAAAACCATTTATTTGGGTGTGCAATAAGCCTTTTCAGTGTCTTATACAAATATGACATGTGCTTGTGAATATAACTTGTTTGGTACTGTGAGTGAACTTTGTTTGGCTGCTTTCGTGTGTGATCAGAGGAGAACATCTGCAATTTTCGCCCAAGCGAGAGTTGCAGGGTGTGTTTGGGTGTGGGTACGCATTTCTCGCCTAGGCGAGATATCGTGATCAGGTTTGAGGTGTTGCTTGCATTGTAGCTTAGGTAAGCAAGTTATCGGGGTGTGGGCCTGGAGATGCTTAGAGGCGGAGTACAGGGGCTACTTGGGTTTTTGAAAGACGTAGGACTCGAACCCAAGTCCTTTCACACAACTAAGTACTCTCAACCACTTAAGCTAGTATTTTTCCACGTCACAAAAATTAGCATTAAATGTCATAAATGCTTCTACTACCCGCATTTATTAAATAATTATTTATTTAATTATTTAAATTTCTCGGGTCTTACAATATCCGTTCCCCACAAAACATTATTTTTTGTCATTACGAAGCATTTCCCTTCTTCTTAAAGGTAAGATTAGATCCATTGGGACGAGAATTTCGAAAATTATTTTTCCTTTTTGTGATGAGGTTTGTTCTCGTACCTTTTTGAAACAAGTTTATTTTAGATAATGTTTTGTCCCTTGCAATAACACACCCTTCCTATTGGTATATTCAATGATGATGTGTGTTATAAGTTTTGGAAGCGACATTTGCTTGTGTTTGTGTTTTAGCTGTTGTTTGTAGTCAATCCATAATGGTGGCAGTTTCTCGATTAGAAGTTCTGAAACAAACTCATCCAATAGAATTATGTTCTCTTCTTTGATATCTTCAAGCAACTTGTGGTACTCGTTGATTTGGATCTTTATGTCCTTATCTCCAATAATCTCTTGACAGTAGTAGTTTCCTATGATGATTCTTTGTTTCATGACATCATTGACAATATATTTGAGAATTGAAGAATCCCAAATGTCTTTCGCGTCCTATACGAGCAGTACAAATCGAACTATTCATTATACAAGGGACTAAGTAAGGTGTGTCGATATACCTTGTTTTAATGCATCCAATTTTCAACTTGTTTTGAAGCGATACTGAAGTCAAGTTTTAAAGATGTAATAGCAGCAACAACTCCATACATATTTAATAGGGTAGACACACGTTCTAAAAATGGTTTCACAAAGATCGTCTGAGTTCTAGAAACAATGTTTTGATTCTCCAAATTTGGGTTGGTGTTGCCCTAAAAAATTAATAAAATTAGTTGCATCTATTATAGTCACATATGCGTGTTCTTTTTTGTTAAAAATAGTTACAACTAATATCTTCAACCAAAAGGGAGGGGTGGTTGAAGTGTTCTTTTTAATAGTTTTCAAAAACTTATTTAATCAATTAACAATATATATATATATATATATATATATATATATATATATATATATATGGATGCTCAATTAAGGTACCTTAATAGTCACTAAGATACAAAAATTTCAAAGAAAGAATACACAACATAAAAGTTTTTATACTAGTTCGACTCGACATGAATCTACATCCAATTATCTAACAAAATTAGCTAGATTTTCACTAATAATATAAAGAGTTAGAATTACAAAATTCATCTACATAACCTACACTCTAGATACCAAAAACTTGAAAAACCTTCAATATTTACAAACAAGAGTAAAATTACACACAATTATTCTAACCTATCACCAACAAGGTGAAAAGAATACAAAGAAAGAATTACAAAGAAAATACATGGAAGAAGTCATCTGATTTGTGAAGGTATTACAATTTCACCTAATGTCAAATAAGAGAGTTTTCAATATACTTTATTATGATTTTTTTTTGGATGAATAAAGAATTTTGCAATTATTAATCTCTCTAAAAACTCTCTCTCACGTTCTCATGAGTTTGTAACGTGAAAATAGCTTATTCAAAATGAGAAAGGAATCATCTTTCTAAAGAAAAAAAAAGGAAGATTGTTCATGTCGATAGATTATGTAAGTTACGTAATCGATTACACATAGACAAAACCAATATTTTAATTTTTACTGGATTAATCGATTATCTCAAGAATTAATCAATTAATGCGGAAAAAAAATATAGGTTCAAGTCTGCATTAACATTAATTTTAATTATATTATTAATACAATCGATTGAAAAAATAATTTTCAAAATTGTTCCTTTTAAATTTGATTAATCTAATGTCAAAACTAACTCTAATCGATTAAGATGATTAAATTAATTTTATGAAGATCTCTAGCTTAAATTTACAATCAATCTAGACATACATATACACATATCCTATTAAGATCTACTTATTATAAACCATTGATTGCATATGACCATAATAAAAAGAACTTAATTTTTTAATACTGTTTCAAATATAAATTAACATAAATTCAAATACCTTGAAAATAAATGTCGAAGATGGGTTGCTACGTGTATAGAATATATATATATATATATATATATATATATATATATATATATATATATATAATAGAATATATAAATATATAAAAAATAT
>Ga0214542_1004240_pt1 | contig 28620 bp, 19 predicted proteins | sample CNSS1metaG_FD_160096 | JGI IMG/M metagenome (GOLD analysis project Ga0214542, IMG submission 160096) | Root nodule microbial communities from cowpea collected in UCLA plant growth center, Los Angeles, California, USA - CNSS1 | ecosystem: Host-associated > Plants > Roots > Nodule | place: USA...
CGCACCTCGATGTTGGTGCAGGGCGAGCGCTTGCTGTGAGATGCCGAGCCACGCGAGCCGCACGGATACGCGTGTACAAATGCCAATGCCGGGAGTTGGGACGATTAGCAACCAGCCTGATCCGCCGGACCAGCGACCGAAAGGAAGCCAATTTCGCATAACAAACCTTATGCGAAACACGCGCCAAACGGGGGCCTAATCGTGAGTGCATGTCGTCCGCGGTTGATTTTGTCACTGGGGCCTCTGGTTGAATTTGTCACTGGCCTACTGACGCAATTGACCTTTCAGCCCGGCGGTGTTTTCGCGCACGCCGCGGCTCAGTCGACCCCTCCTTCCGGAGGACTCAAATCTGTCACTGGCGGTCTCGAAGTGTCGAGATTCAATTTTGTCACTGGGCCGCTGCAGGCTGCGGCGGGCGGCTTGATCATGAGGTCGAGTTCAGCCCAGATTAAGGTGGACCCGAAGAACTGAAACTCCGCCCAGGCTGATCCTGCCCTCCTTCGTCAATCCAGCGACCATGGACGTCTTGGCGCGATCATTACGGTCTGCCGATCTGCCAGCGGACCCCGCTCAAATATCAGAGGCTGCCGATGCCATACGAATTGGATTTCCATCCGGTCGGATCAGGCGCGAACAGCGGCGACGCGATAACAATGCGCTACTGGACGGGCGCGGAGTGGCGCGTGATCGTCATCGACGCTGGATTCCAGGAAACCGGCGAAGCGATCGTCGGGCACGTGCAGTCGGTGTACGGCACGAACACGGTTGAGCACGTTGTCAGCACGCATCCCGACAACGATCACATCAGCGGCCTTCGGGCCGTCGTTTCGCAATTGAACGTACAGAACCTCTGGATGCACATACCGGAATACCACGCCAAGAACATGATGGATTATTTCCACGATCCTCGCTGGACGCTGGACGGTCTCACGGGGGATTTGCGGCGCGCCTACCCGTTGGTCAGCGAAGTCCGCGATTTGGCTCTGAGGCGAGGCACTTCGCTTCACCCTCCGTTTCAAGGCGCGAGGATCGGACCCTTCACGGTGCTTTCGCCGACGCAGGCCATGTACGAAGGCCTCCTCCCCCAATTCCGCGACACCCCAAAGCCCGCGCAGCAACTCCTCGCCCTCCTGGGGCATTGGCTCACAGGGGTCGGGCGACGCGTGGCGACAGAGATCCGGCGCATTATCGCGGAGGACCTCTTCACCGAGACTCTCCGAGAAGGCGGCATCACGGCGGCGGAAAACGAATCCAGCGTAGTTTTGTACGGTCAGATCGACGGTCGAAACATCTTCCTGACGGCGGACGCCGGCTTGAAGGCTCTTGCTGCTGCCGTGTCGTACGGGACCGCCATCGGTCTTCAGTTCGGTACCGCTCTGAACATTTTCCAGGTCCCGCATCACGGGAGCCGCAATAACATCTCCCCTGCACTGCTCAATCGGATCGTCGGAAATGTCTCGGGGTTCGGATCCAGAAGGTCCATAGGCTGCGTCATCTCCGCCGGGCCGGAGGATGAAACTCATCCGCGACAAGTCGTGGTGAACGCTCTCTTGCGTCGTGGCCTCGAACCGCAGGACACAAAGAAGGGCATCCTTCTATTCAACCACGGCGTTCCAAATCGGGCTGGCTTCAGTCCGGCACCCACGTTGGAGTTTGCCACGAGGGTTGAAGCCTATGACTGAGACGGTGTCGACGTCCATTACCTGCGCAAGCGGTTCGCAAAGCGCTGAAGCGTAACCCGATCGCCATCGGTCATCAAAAAGCCCCGTGATGGATAGTCTTCCATGCCTCCATGAAGCACCCGTCGATCGTCGATTTGCGACACCAGGTAGGCGAAAGGTGGGTTGAAGCGCCGGAGTGGCCAGCCCGAGGCCGCATGCAATTCTTCCGCATCGACGGTCCCTGTCCCAGACTTGCCGAGGGCAAGATCGACGAGCGCAACCACGTCCGTTTCGGGGTTGCTTTGCCCGGTATGGGGATCGAACGTGATAAAAAGCTCTGCGGTGGTGAACATCCGCGGAAGCCGTGTGGAAATCAGCGAGTTCGTTCTCAGATAGCCATCGCTTTCAAGCTCGGCGACGGCAAACGCCAAATCGTCGATGTTGGAATCCGGAAACGCCTCGATGAGGTCTTGCTCGGGAATGAAGCAGTCGAAGCCCTTCCGGGACTGTTCCGATACCCACAATCCTATACGGATCGCCAATGGCCCGAGTTCGCCGATCTTCAACTCGGGCTTCTTCTTTGCAGGAGGCGCGCTTAGCGGGGTGCTCAGCCTGTCCTTACCCGGCGGCGGAGGTTCGCCTGCAGCGAGCCATCCGTCGAGACCGTCGATCACCCACTGACCAATCGCGGCGAATTGCAGGATGTCTTCGCCGACCAAGGGCACGGTTTCGCCCAGTCGGGCCTCAGCGGCATGTTCGGCGAACTTCGCGTCGGCCACGCCTAGATTGTGTCCGATGACATGGCGCTTCTGGATGTTCAGCGTCAGGACGGTAAGAGCGTCGGCCGTCAGAGTTCCGAACGGATCGAAGTCGAACTCGGCGAAGCGCTTGCGGCCGCGATCGATGTTCTGGAAATCGTTGGCGACCGGCTTCGTCGCCGAGGCATCGGGTGGCCGGGTGGTCTCCTTGTACAGGTATACCGTCTTCAAGGTCGCTTCGAAGGCCGTCAGCACGTCCTCGTGCGCATTGCCCATCATCCTATAGGCGAGTTCACGCCTTTCAGAGCCGAGTTGGCCCGCGAGTTCGACCTGCTCCCGGACGAGCGCGATTTCCTGCGCAAAGTGCAGGTGAATATTAGGCGCTCCGCAATCCGGACAGAACAAAGAGATAGCGTAAACGCCATAGTCCCGGCCGCACTCGTCGCACACCAACTCGCGGAGAAGGTCGTTTCGAGCGAACCGCGGTGCGGGTTTGGGCGACGGCCGTGCGCCGGTCGTCACCTTGAAAAACTTGTTGCCAGCGTTCTTTCGCGCGAGGTCATCGAACATGCCATGGATTGCCGCCGCGGCGTCGGCGTGAAAGGCATGAGCGACGATTTCTTTGGCAGCCGCGAGGTCGTCGGGATGCGTAAAGTTCTCGTCGTCGTCCAGAACGCCGCTATACGGACAGACTGTGCCTGGCGTGCCGGGAGGGTGCGTCATCCGCGACGTTAAGGTCTCTGGTAGAGCGAAATCCGATACTCGGTCGCCCAGAAGAAAGAGGCGCGGATGTGCGTTTTCGTTGGGTGAGTACCGGTACACTCGGCCATCCGGCGTCTTTGGCAGTGGAATGCCCAGAGTCAAGTTATTGCCAGAACCACCCGTCTTGTACTTCTCCAAATTCCGCAAGCGCATCAGTTCTACCTCGGACAGTTGATCATTGAGCCGATGGATCGACGCAAGGAGATGCATCTCCTCCTCGCGTCTGAGATTATGATTCCCCGCGTTCCGAGCGAGCCTGCCGGGACCTAGTCTCCCCGATCGCGGTCGATGACCGTCGCGTACGTTTTGCTGCTGAGGCCGGCGCTGACTGCGCGGCGGCCGGCACCTCGAGCGTGTCGCAGCATGCCAACAAGGCCCGCGCGAATTGATCGCCGGCGTCCCGAACCCAATCGTCGCGTACGACGGTAAACCAGGCCGTCAATGCGACCAGATCGACGCAGATTGCTCCGATTGCTGCAGGCTTGATGGCCGCCAACGCCGCCAAAAGTGACGGCATCGAGAAATTGGACACGGCGGGGATGATGTTGTCGTAGCGCCAGATGACCGTGAGAACCGAAATCAGAAGAGCCGCCAGGCAGGCGACAACTCCTATCGGCTTCAATCCACGCAGGTTCCGACGAAAGCCGTACTCGGCATTTTCCTTCTCGACGAGCGGATAGCCTTTCCCACGGCAACGCTCCTGAAGCCACTTCACCCCCGACGCGTACATGGCGTCGGCGGCCTTCGGATCCGCCCTCTCCTGTTCCGGGCTTGGCGTAACGAACAGGGGCACGTTCTTCGCGAAGAACGCGTGGTATCGGGCCAATACCGGCGGCGGAAGATGTTCTTCGCGATGGCGCAGCCAGATCGTCGATGGCCAACCTCCCCATTCAGCCAGGAGACGTTTCTCCACCCTCTTGCCGCGCGATCTGCTCAGGACGCTCAAGCCGTACAAGAGCCCGCAGGACGTCGCGATGGTCACCAACGTGGCGCCCCAGCTCGAGGTGACCAGCCGAGGAAACCACGCGATCGCGGTGAGGATGATCGGGAACAGCGTGAGCAAGCCCGGAAACAGGCGAGCTTGCCTTGAATATGAATCGAAAAGTTTCGAAATGTCGATCATTGCTGGCCCGTACAATATTGGCGCCCGAGCGTCGGGCCAGACCGCGGGTACTTCATTGCGTCGCCTCGGTTTCCAGACTTTTCAAACTGGCGGTGGTGGACAAAGCTTCTGCCGTAAAGGTGACATAGCCGGCCGGCGTTTGGATCAGCATCAAGAGGGGGAAATACTGGCTTATGGAAAGCAGGGCGGCGGTCTTCACGTCTCTTCCAGACGGTCCGCTGGGCACAAGGTGATTATGCCAGGTTCCGAGCGCGTAGAGCGCGCCGCCCGACCCTTCGATCAAATCCTCCAGCATGGGCCGCAAGCCCTTGGTGCCGAGCACGAATTCGTCGCGCGAGAACTTGCTGTCGGGCGGCGCCGGCAGCGTGCCGACGACGTGGAATACGTTGGCGACGTCGGAGTAGCGGCCGACGATGATGCCACCCGTCTCCGAGCCCGGCCGCGCAGCGACCTCCCGCCGGATTGTCTCGTCGACCTCGGGACTGAGGCGCACGACGCTTGCCGTGCCGTCGCCTACGACGATGCGCCGCGGGATGTCCTTGCGATGCCATATCTGGTTCAGCCCATCGGCCGCCATACTGCCGATCAGAAGCTCGCCGCTCTCGGGGAGACCCTCGCGGTGGAGTCGCCGGATATGCTCGGACATCGGCGCAGCGAACGAGGACAAGCGGCCGTCCGACAGCGGCATCGTGATGGCCGAGCATCCTTGTCCGACCGCGATTTCCTCGGCTTTCGTGCTGAAGACTTCGCCCCGCAGTGCCGGGTCCGCGTGGATCATGCAGTACGCCTCGCAAACGAGATCGGTCGCCGACGGGTTGGCCGCCGGTCCTTCCACCGACAGTAGGCCAACGCTTCCGATGCCCAGCATGCAAGCCTCGACAACTCGGGGCCGGTCGACAGTGACTCCAGGCAAGACCAGCGCCTCGCGCACGCTCGCGGAGCCGGTCGTATTGACGACGGCGAAGCTATCCGGGGCGATGAGGGACCCGATAGACTTTTCAGCGAAGGCATGCGCGACGACGTCGACGACATGCGGCACCGTCGGCTGCTTGAGCGTCGCGAGCGCTTCGGCCAGATAGTCCGCCTTCGGAATGGACCAAAAGCTTTCCACCTTGCTATCGGAGGGAAGCGTGGCGTAGCGCGCGAAATTGTGGGGCTGCATGTTGCCGTCGTCGATGATGGCAGCCGGCCCCCGCCCCGACCTGGCTAGATGGATGGCGAGCTTGGATCCGATGCTCCCGCAACCGACCAAAGACCATGGGCGCAGCGCTTGCCCGTCGTCACCCGCTGCACGCCGCAGCAGTTCGGGCGAAATCTCCTCGCGGTGCATGGCGGTCCGTACCGCCTGTACGCTTCCGTGCGAGAGCGCCTCGCCACCGCGCAACTCCACCACGTACGGACATATCTCGATCGGCGACGCCGTTCCGATCACGTCGAACGGGCGGCGGGCGAGCAGCAGAACTGCAATCGGCTGTCCGTCCCTCAGCTTAGACGCCGAAATGCGGCTTTGAAGGATGCCAAGTTTCGGCTCCAGGAATTCACGACAACCTAGTTCTGCCGCCCGATTCAGGAGTTCGTCGACGGTCGTGACGGTCTCCGGAAGATAGCGATCTGCGATGAAAGGACGGCCGGTCGGGAGTTTGCCCGACCACGCGACCAGTGCGTGAGTGTTGCCGGTCCGCCCGTCGTCGCCGACAGGCGCATATCGCCATTCGCCGGCGAACCGTGGCCCCAGTGGTACCGGAGCAGCGCGCGGGAGGCCGATCCGGTAGGTAGGCAAAGTCGCGCCGCGGTAAACGTAATACCAGGCGGGGAAGACCGAGCAGCCGCCCTCGCGGGTCGGCAGACCGGTCAGCCAAGTCGCGTCCGCGACGATCACGTCGTCGATGCCATCTCGCCGCACCGGCTCCCATCCGTGTTCCGGATCGATCAGTTGCGCCATGGCGGCCTTGTCGAGCCAATCGACGAGCTGCTCGAACAGACCGGCTATCCCGCGAACGCGCAGGACCTCGCGCGGTGATCCGGCGACGAGACACGGTTCAGGTGGAACGCCATTCCTCGACGGCTGAATGTGCGGGTGGCTACGATTGAAGTCCGCACGGAGGCGGACAAGGGGCGCGCCCAGGGGATATCCCGCCGTGAAAAGAAAGGTCACAGGCTCGATGGCGCGGACGCCAGACGGGCTCTCGCCAGCCGCCCTCCACGCGTTCGGTAGCTCGGTCCGGATATTGACGACGGCCAGGATGACGTCGCTACCTTCGACTCGGTCAGCGATCACCTGTTCGACGGACGGATGCGCCTCGATGAGCCGCAGCGCCCGTCGGACAGGGATCGGAATGTCTTCTGCCGCGGAGATCGCCGTCATCGGCTCATCCGTGGGCGAGCGGCTGGCTTCCAATTCCGGTGCCGGCGGCGACACTGACGGCGACCGCAGCGCGCTTGATGCGCGGTCCGGCCGAAGTGACCTCGATCGCCAAGGGGTCGTCGCCTGGACTGTCGGCAACGCACTTGAATTCGCCCTTCGCGGGATCGAGGATATCGATGTATTCGCGCTTCGCACGGATGCACGGCGGATCGTTTTTGTCGTCCTTGATGGTCTTGCTGCTGGCCACGATCAGCGCGCCGTCCAGCGGCTGCCCGAGGGCGCTGCGAGCGGACTCGGACACCTTGGCCTTCTCGCCCTTTTCGGACCAGCTATCGTAGGAAAGGCTGTGCCACGAACAGTGGTGCGGAGCGATCAGGACGTCGTACTGCAGACGCTCGGACCACTTCTTGTTGCGGTCCCAGATGCGGTCCCAGATCGCGACCTCGGCGTCACCGCCGAGAAGGAAGCGCCCGCGGGTGACTTTGGACACCTTCAGGTCCAGGCGCATGATGACGCTGGAGTTGTTCTTCGTCAGAACCTCCTCCTCCTCTTCATCGTCGGCCGGCATCGGCGCCAGCAGCCGCGCCTCGAAGGAAGTGTCCTGTACGCCGCAGATCTTCGAGAAGACCTCATCGACCTTCACCAGGATTTCCTTCAGGTCATCGGTCTTGCCGTCGACGTCTTCGCCCAGGATCAGGATGCGGTTACCGTCCTCGGCGGTCCGTTCCTTCTTGAACCTGTTGGCGCGGCGGCGGGCCTCGTCGCGCCAGGCCTCGGCGTCCGCGCAAAGGACGTGATCCTCGTCCTTCGCCTTCGCCCGGCGGAACACGATCGGCGAGGACCACATCTCACGGATGATGATCTTGTCGTCGGCCTTCACCCAGGTCGACGGGTCGCCGAGATGGAAGTGCTTGGCCAAGCCCCGGATGTGGTCGGCATCCGGATGGGTGTTCAGAAAGCCGTCGACGAACAGCCTCCCCTTATCGTCTCGATCGAGCTTGGTCCGGAGCTGCTTGCTCACGTTGGGTGTGTCGTCGTCCTCATCGTCGGCCGCCTCCCGGATGTTGATGTCCGTCAGGATCCGGCGACCGGATTCGGTCTCGAACAACAGCATGTCGCCGTTGTCGACTTTGAAAAGTGACGCTTTAACTGCCATTCCCATCCCCCTGATTCAACGATCGAAAGGTCGGTCGCGGCTCCTCGACCGATTGAAGATCGGATGGGTGCACTTAAGAAGATATGATGGCAACTCGGCATCGCAAGATGTGCTACTAGAATAATTTCATCACGCTATATATATGAAATTGTTCAAGTTTTATGCATCTGGAACCGCGCTTGTTCACTTGGTGTTCTTGGTTTTCCTGCCGCCAAGCGGCATGATCAGCGAATCGGGTTGACCGGCTCAGGATTGTCCTCGCAAGAAAGCGCGCATCACGCCGCTCGCCTGTTCCGGAGAACACGAAGATCGGCGGGATCAACCGCCGTCCGGACTCGCCGGCATCGAGGCTGTTGAAGAAGCGCCGGAGCAGTTCGTTCCCGAAGCGAGGTGTTTCGTGGAGGCCGTGGCCGGGCTTCTTGTTGTCACCAAAGTAGATGAACGTTCCGCTCTCCCTGTCGAGAGCATCCCGTGGGGATCGCTAAATGCTTGATCAGTGCCGCACGGGTTTCCTGCTCTGCCGCCGCGAGCCCGTCCTTTGTCGAGATCGAGGACGGAGCTCCTCTTCCAGGAGGTCGCTGCTATCGCCGCCGATCAGGGAGCCGACTACCGCACGCATCACCGGTGCGCACACGCCGTTGCCCAGCACCTTGATCTTGTCGCGTCGCGTCCCGTGATCGAGTTCGAACTTGACGCCCTCGCCCCTGTGGTCCTTCAGGTGGGTCAATCCCATGGCGCGCTTGAGTTCAGGAACCTGCAGCATCCGCAGCGTCGGTTCGCCGTCGATCCACTGGACAAGTCCGAAGCGGTCGAGGGTCGTGAGCGTCCGAAGGGGCCGGTCGAGCCGCTGCCATCCTCCGGCGCGGTCCGAACCGTAGTAGACGATCAGGAAGTCCTTATTGCGTCCCAGCTCGGCAATGCCGCGTTCGACGCGCTCTATCGTCGAAGCGGCCCGCTTTCCGTTGTAGACAGCTTCAGCGGCGTAGGTGCCGACCCGATCGAGGATGCTCGATGCATCCCGCTCGGTTCTGAGGATCGGCTTCACCAAGGCAGGCGCATTCAGCTTGTCGCCAATGATGAACAGGCGCTTCCGGTTCTGGGGCGTGCCGAAATCAGCCGCGTCGAGCGGTTCGATCCGGAGCTTGTAGGTCTTCTTGAGTTCGGTGATGAGATCGTTGAATCCTGGCCAATGGCGCATGGGAGTGACGTTTTCCAGAACGATCCACCGCGGATCCAGCTTCCGGATGAAGTTCATCACATACCAGCCCGAGCGACGGCTTTCCTCGTCCACCGGCTTGTTGCCCCTTGCGATCGAGTGGTGAGTACACTCGGGCGAGGCGATCAGCATGTCGATCTTGCCGACACCCTTGAATATCTCCGGCCCGCTGCGGTCCGTAAGCCGGGCGGTGACGACCTCGGCTTCTCTGAAGTTGTCCTTGTAGGTCCTCGCGGCGATATCCCACGCGTCCGCCGCCGCGACCATGGTCAGACCGGCATGACGCGCACCCGCGCTGCCGCAACCTCCTCCGGAAAATAGATCAATTCCCCTCATGCTTCCAATCCATTCACCCGTTGCGGACCAAACCTATAGATCCACGCGCGGCGGCGGCGGCCATTCGGCTGTTAACCTTGATTCGGCTACCAACCAATGAATCTTGGTCACTCGCCAGGGCGTCTATGCCGTCGTCGAGAAGCGACCAGATCCACTGGACGTAGTTGGTCCGGTCGCGACGGAGATCGTCGGGCACGTTGAATAGCGGCTCGCATTCTTCATCGCCGTTCGTCAGTGCTCTTGGATTTTCGGATACGTCTGCGATCCCTGCGTTCTGGTTCACCATGCCAGGCCGGCCGGCAATCCGCCAGGTGACGGGTCTCTCTTTCCAACAAAATTCTTTCGAGGCATCTCGCCGGCGATTTCCGGATCTGATGTTCCCAGATACGGATGACCTTCCATCCCCCTCGTCTGAGAGCGCGGAAGTTGCGGATGTCGCGCCTGATGTTGCCCTCGATCTTCCGCTCCCAGTGCTCGGAAAGCTTTAGCCGCCACGCAGGGAAGCGCCAGCCGTGCCAGAAATCCCCGTCGACGAAGATCGCGATCTTGAGGTCGCGCAGCACGAAGTCGGGACGCCCCGGCAGGTCCTTGCAGTGTTCCTCCCACCGGAGTCCGGCACCAGCCATGAGCTCTGCCACCGCGCGCTCGGGCTTGGTGCCCTTCCCCCGTATCCGCGACATCACTGCGCTGCGGGTCGCAACGCTCATGATGTCACCCCGGTGGAGCCTCACCGGCAGTGAACCCGCCTTCTTTCTAGGGGATCGGAGCGCCATTGAAGAAGCCAAGGAGTGCATCGTCGATCTTGCCCGCGATCAGACCTCGGTCAAGCAGTCTGTTGCCTTCCTCGCAGCTTGTCTCAGGAAGCAGCGAGCAGCCGTGGCATGCAGCAAGGTTGGATGACACGGTTCCGTCACCCGGCGACTCCATGCAGATCGGATCGTTCGAGCACCAGCGAGCCCGTCGGAGGGCATCCTCGAACAGCCTCGGCAGACGATCGGGCCTCGCCTGTTCAACGAGCCCGCCGAGCGTGCCTTCCGAATCTCCGGAGGCCGTGTAGATCAGCAGGCCGTTCATCGGCAGCTTCTCGTTGGCCAGGTTGCAGTACAGACGCTCCCTGAGCGACGCCGACCCGTATCCGCAGGAGAAGGTCAACTCCTTGATGAGCGCATGCGCGAGCGAATGGATCATCATGAAGCGCGCATCGATGTCCCGGGGGCGCAGCATTCGGGCGGTCCGACGCGCGTTGAAATCGGCGACCAGGGGGCCGACACGACCGGCCGCCTTGGAGGCGCCCATCCACTTCTTGATCGCCTCGGCATCGATCTCAATAAAAATGCCTTCGCCGCGCACGTCAATCGCGGGAAGCCATGGAAGCGTCTGATCGATGGAGAGGCGCTGGACTGCCGGGTCGCTGAGATCCGACTTCGGCATCAGCCTGGAAAATCCGGTCAGCACCCGCGTCTCGCGAAGCTTCCTGACGAGACCCACCTGCCGGACGTAATCGCCCAGCCAACCGTAGTCCTGTCCGTTGCGGCGCTCTACGAAAAGCTCGTCCGCAGGATCGGTGGTCGCGTTGCACAGCACATCGTATTCCTGCCACCGGAATTCCTCTTCCGTGACAGCGATCCGCTGACCGGTCGATCCGTCGAGGCGCGCCTGAGCCGCGGCCGCGAGGGCGGCGGCGTCCAGTTGCATCATGGCGGCGAATGCAGCGACGACCTGGGGATTGACCTTGCCGTCTATCGTGCCGGAGGAAATGCCCATCCAGTTTGCGGGCGTATCCAGTACGCGCCTAATCTCCTCGCTCTCAGCCCCTTGAGCCGGAGGGATGTAGATCGAGCTCTGCACCGACGGAAAATAGACGTTCGAACTTCCCCGCTGCACGGTCTGGAGACCGGCGCCGCATGACTCCGTTCCGACCTCACGACCGAGCCACGGCTGCGCTCCCGAACAGGTCGCGTTCACTGCCGCGAGGGACTCCTTCTCGAACGCGCCCGCAAGGGAGCGCTTCTGCTTGCACTTGGCGCATTCGATCTTGATGCCGGCAAGGCTCGCCGCGCTTCGGCCGGCCTTGAAGTACATCTCGGCATCGACATCGCTGGCGCACGTGCAACCGATCCATCTGCGGAAGGGGAAATCCTCGATGTGTCCCGACTCGCAGGCCGTCACGATGCGCACCGGAATCATGCGTCGTCCGCGTCCGGATCTCGAGCAGGCCTTCTCTTCGCACAGCGGCTGACCACCGAACAGTGTCGTCCTCTTCATCCTGAAGCACCGCGGACAGTAGTGCCAAAGCGGAAAGCGGACGTGAGGTATCTTGTATTTGGGGCCGGCCTCTTCGGAAAACTCCGGCGGCCTCACGAAGAACTCCCGGTTCAGCCGCGCCGCAAGCCGCTCTTCCTGTATCCTTAGAGCCTGCTCCGGCAGGGTCGTGAACCAGTTGTCGAGACCCGCACACATCAAGGCCTCGTCGTTGCGGAAATCGTTCATCGATCCGATACCGAAAGGCGCTATCAACTGGGCTCGGCGGACCGGTCGCGCCGGCGGCGGACTCTTCTTGGCGCCGAAGGCACCCTTTTTCGACTTCCATGCGGGCTTCATATCGTCTCCTCCGGCCCGTAGGCCTGGATCGGCACGGCAACGCACTCCGCGTCGACGTTCCGCATCGACGAAGGAGTCTGCTTCAGCCTCGAACCGAGGTACGCGATATCCGGGCGGATCGGTTTTCCCGCGGGCCAAAGCAGAGGGTCGTCCTGCTGGCCGCCGATACCTCCGTAAGATTGAGGCTTTCTGCGCTCCCAATCGTTCAGGAAGCGGTCGAGAATCGCCGTGGCGCGGCCCACTTCGTCGGGCGCCACGATCTTTATCCGATCGAGGATCGTGCGAACGATATCCGCGCGCCTAGCGGCGACGCCTCTGACGGGGGTGTCGCGCAGTTCCGGATACCGGAAACGCGCGAGGGAGACGGCAAGCGCGTGGATTGCCCGTTCGCAGACGGGAATCGAGAACGGCGTCACGCTGGTGGCCTCGACGAACTTGTAGGCGTTCTCATGAAAGGAGCGGAAGCTCTCGAAATGCGAACGGTCGCGCGGCTTGAAGGGATTGTAGTTGGTGACGACCAGTCCCGGCGTTCCCTTGCCGCGGCCGACACGGCTGGAGGCCTGGATGTACTCGGACGCGCCCTTCGGCTGGCCGACCACGCACATCAGGCTCAGCCGTGGCACGTCGAGGCCGACCTGGATCATGTTCGTGGCGTAGCAGAGATCGACGACGTCCTTGCCTTTCGGGTTAAACAGCTTCTGCAGGATCGCCGGGATATCCGAGCTTCGCAGCCGGCTCGTCAATTCGTCGAAATTGTTTATGAAGCGCCGCATCGTCTTCGACCCGGGAAGCATGGCTTCCATCAGGCCGATACGATCCCAGAGCGAATTGAGGTGTTCGCGGATGTCGGCCTGAACGAGGGTCGACGCGCGCCCGAGTTCTCTCAAGCTGTTGAAATAGACCATCAACGTCCAGTACGGGTCCAGTGCGCCGTCCGGACCGTCGACGAGCGCGGTGGCTTGCAGCAGCGTCGCGAGAACGACCTTCTGCGCGGTCACGTGGGACGGAAGCGCCGTGGCGAGCACGCCGACGTATGCGCGGCCGGCGGCCGGCTCGCCTTCGAGCGCGAAGAACGACTCGCCGGCGACGAGACCCTGCGGCGGAAACAGCTTCGCCTTCCTGCCGTAGACGTTCTTGATCTGCTCCTCGGCTCTCGCGATGGTGGCGGTGGAGGCGACGATCTTCGCCGGAATTTTCGTCTTGGGATGCGTCGTGAACTCGTCGATAACCGTCTCATAATGTCCGACCATCGACCCGAGCGGCCCCGAGATCAGATGCAGCTCGTCCTGGATGATCAGCGACGGAGGGCCCGCCGTTTCCGGATTATCGATGCCGAAGAGCGTTCGCGATCTCGGCTCCCAGGGCATCATCGCGAACTTGTCGACGGTCCCGATCACCAGGGTGGGCGGCGTTTCGTAGATGCCCTCGTCGACGACCTCCAGCGGGAGACCGGCGGGACCGGAGAAATCGCAAGCCGCATCGTCGCAGACGAAGCGGACGCGGCCATCCTTCCCGAGCTTGTCGGGCTTGTATCCGAAGACGCGCGTCACGGCGCCGTAGCGCTGCGCGCCCATCTGGGCGCCGCACCACGGACAGGCGAGTACGACGAACGGGTTCGGGCCGCCCTCGCGACTGAGCCGGCTGTACTGCTGCACCGCGTCGGCGTGCCGATTGGGCGTCACCGCTCCGCCGAGCCAGAGGCCAATCGTTATGGGCACGAAGCCGAAGCGCTGCGGCTCGGTCCTCCGGATGCGCTCGAGTGCGCAGATCAAGGAAGCCGCCCGCTGGAACTGTTGCGTCGTCAGAAGCCGCAACGTGTAGCGCATGAGCACAGTCGTCCCGGCATCTTCCGACTTCGTGAGACGTCGAAGCAGGATGACGAACGCGGCAAGCCCGAGATACGCTTCCGTCTTACCGCCGCCTGTTGGAAACCAGATCACGTCAACGACGTTGCGATCTGCGTGCTCAGGCTCCGCAAACGCCCTGACATTCATCAGGATGAATGCCAGCTGGAACGGGCGCCATTTGGTGTCGGAATATGTCGGTTGAACGTACGGAGGCTCCGATACGGGCGCGCCGAGCGGACCTTCCACCCACTGCCGCCCGGTAACCGACAGATTGTAATGGTCTCGCTGTTCAAGCATAGCCCTGTTCATCAGGCGGAACGCATCGAGCGCCATGTCGTCCGTGCCCAGGATCTTCGTGCCGGACTCTATTCTCGCGAGACACTCACGGCAGATCTCCATATGCCTTTTGGCAGTCTCTTTGAGCTCCGGCGTCAGCGTACCACCCGCCTCGATCTGCTTCTCCCGGTCCCCAATCCATTTTCGGTATTCCTCGGCCAACGCCGAGCACGCGGCCACGATGTCTGCACGATCTCCGTCCGCAAGCCGCTTCATCGAGAGTTCGACTTTGTCGAGCGTGTCGCGCGGAAGAATTGGAGCCTGTTCGAACACCGGAAGCACCTCGGTCCGGATCTCCACGACCGCCTCGTCTTCGACACGCCAATCGACCGAGCAGCCGTGGCCGATCGCGTAGTTCGGTCGATGCCGATAGAGCAGCGAAAGGGAGCGCTCTTCGGGGTCCTGGTCGCGCTCGGGTCGTCCGGGATAGGGGTGGATGCGCGAATGCCCCTCGGGGAAGACGGCGCACCGGCTTTGGAAAAAGCACTTCTCGTTTATCGGTTTCGAGGTGGGCGTCCCATTGATCAAGGTGACCGTCAGCAGGCGCCGGCCGTTCCATGCCCGGCTCACCACGTCGAGGTACAGATCGCCTTCCGATCCTGCCGCGCTGATCTTTTCGCGAAACCTTCCAGACTCGAGGTCCTTCGCGGACAACGTGACGGTCTTGCTGCCGGGAATCCTGAACCACAACTCCGACTTCCTGCCGGGTTTGGCCCCTTCCGGCTGGAGCACTCCGGGATAGCCATCGATCTCCTGCTTGATGTAGGTGCCCCAGGAGGCCTCGATGCGAATGCCTCCGACCACATCCGCCATGAAACTGAATCCCATGGAGCTTGGCAGAAACATGGACGTAGCATCCATCTCGCCGTCGACTTCGGGCGTATCGTCCACGGCGGTTTCCGTGGCGGCGGCCTCGTCGCTCGCCGCCTCGGATACGGCTTCCTCTTCCGGCGTGATGTCGTCTGCAGCATCGATGCCGGCGGCGTCGTCCGGAGCGCCGAGAGAGCCGGAGTAGGTCACGCCTCTCGGGAAGAGGATGCCGCAAGCGTACCGGTAGCGTGGAGGATCCTGCGGTCGAAGGATCTCCTCCCCGTTCAATTGCACCAGCGGGTAGCCCGCCGAGGGGCCGACCAGTTCCGACCGCAAGGCGTCGATAACGGTCTGACGCACCTCTGTTGGAATCCCCGCCTTCCTTCCGATGATCATCTCGCCCCCGCCGCCGCTTGTCCCAGAGCCCAATCGGTCATCCGTTGGTTGATCCTGCTCCGCGCCTCTTCGTGGCAAATGACGAAGAGGCGCACGCGCGCGCGGGACATCGCCACGTAGAGCAACGAATCCGTCTCGTCGGGCCCCGACGCGCCCGCGTCGATCACGATGACGACCGGTCGCTCGAGTCCCTTGAATGCATGAATGGTCGAATACGCGAGGTCGCCGGACGCTGCCGATGAAGTATCCTTCAGGCGCCATCCGCCGATGGCGTTCGAGTCCTTGATCGACGAGTTCTCCCGCCTTCTTGGGCCCAGCAGAACGACATCCTGGGCAGGATATCCCGCCGTCCGCAGCACCGTGACGATGTGGGCCGCCCTCGCCGTTGCGGCGCCGGCGCTCGTCTCGAAGAACACCTCGACCGAGTCTCCGTCGACCTGCTTGTCGCTCACCTTGGTCCCGGTGAAACCGCACATCAGGTCCGTCTGCGTGGCGATGCGGCGCGTGTTGCGGCAGTTGATGCTCAGACCGAACGTCGGTGCTCCGGCGAACGCCGATCTCAACTTCTCGAGCGCATCAGCAGATTTGCCGTAGAGGGCCTGCCGGGTGAAATCGCCCAGCAATATCGACCGCGCATCGGGCTTGCCCCCGGTCCATGCCTTGAGAACGTCTGCAAGCCTTTCGGGGTCGAAGTCCTGCGCCTCGTCGATGACGACCGCATCGAATCGTTCATTCGCCTCCTCGATCGCCAGGGCGCCGAGATCGAAATAGATCCGGCCGTAGAGATCGGCGTCGCCCTCGCCGGTCGCCGCCGGAAGTTCCTCGGCGAAAGACGACGAACTTATGCGGTCTCGGAGCAGAGCGTGCATGTGCCCGGCGACTATGCCGGACAGCCCTTGATCATCCACGTGTTTCTTGAGCCAGAACCCCAGGTTCCTGTTGAAACAAGCAAGAAGCACCCGCTTTCCCTGAAGGGATAGCCTGCGCGCGGCTTCCATGCCGATGTTAGTTTTCCCCGTGCCCGCGGGGCCCTTCACGATGCAGACACGGTTGTCCGCGATCGCGTCGAGCACCGCGTACTGCTCCTCGGTCAACGCGAGGATTCTGCGCTCCGTCTCCAGAATGCTGGTGGCCGGCACGACGATCCTGTCGAAATCGGGCCTCAGGAAGGACAGCAGCCGCCGACAGGTCGCGGCGGTTGGCGGACACAGATCGTGCCGTTCGGAGAGGTGGACAAGCGACGGGGCATTCCGGATCTTCCCGGCGAAATCCGCAGCCATGTCCCTCTGGTCGATCACTTCGTCCCGCGTGAATTCCGGGGTGACCGGCGGGCAGTCGACGTCCGGCAGGATCACCATCCAGCCGATGAGACATCTCGATTCCCACGAACCTGGACCGAACTTGAGATCGAGCGCCTTGTCGAGCTTCCACATTCCCCTCTGCGCCTGGCTGAAGGGGCTCCGCTTGAGTCGCTCCTGGACGTCAGACCCGAAGGGCTGTGTGAACCAGGTCCCCTCCTTCTGGGTGACCCTGCCGCCCTTGACCTCGGCGCATATCACCCCGCGGTCCGGAATGATGATGACGAAGTCGATCTCGCCGAACTCGCCTGTCCAAGAGCTCGAAATTCCGAGCGAATGCAGGATCGTCCACTTCTCGGTCCCGGGCGCGGCCTTCAATGCGTAGAAGACGCGCTTTTCGGAGCCGGGCGCGTCCGCAGCAGGAAGCGGTGGGATCATGATGGCCATCTCAGGCTGCCATCACTTTTAGCCGCTCATCGAACAGCCGATCATGCCACGCGCTGTTTGCCCACTGCAGTCTGTTCACTATGCCCGCTGGGCAGCTCCGAAGCGCGGAATCCACTTCCGCGACCTCCAGGACCCAGACCGTGCCCAGATCGAACTCGACGGCGGTTTCGGTTTCGGTCGGCTCGAGCAGCACGCGTCCGCACCGCGCCACAAGATCGTCCGTGAGACGCATGCCCGCGGACAGGTGAAGGCCGCGCAATTCCGAAATCGCGTTCCAGCACTCCTTCCAGTCGGCGGCGGTCTTGTCCGGCGAGGGAAACGCCCGGGCAATCGCCAGGACATCGTCTTCTGACCTCGGCCCGATGAGGTTCTTATTAGTCACCCAGGAACGCAACGTGACGATGTGCCTTTGCAATCCGCAGTCCTGGAGCCTTCGCGCAATGCGCCCGGGATCCGTTCCCCATGTTCTCAGCGCCTCGCGCCACAGCGAGGCCTTGTCCCAAAGCCGAGCGTACCGCTCGGCGCCGCTGCTCTGTTGCGCGATCGCCTTTATGACGTCCTTCTCGCCGCCTTCCCGAACGATGATGCGCATTCCCGGCTTGAGGTCGGCGACCTCCACGTACTCGACGCCCGATTTCGATCGGTCGTTCCCGGCCTGCAGCAGGCAGACCGGACGATAGTCGGCAGCCATCGGCATCCAGGACCGTCCCACGAAGCGCACGATGTGCGCATCCTCGCTGTGTTCACCCTGCTCGAGGTCCCTGATGTGGATCGGCCGCTTGTTGTCCCGTCCGGCGGAACGGATGCGATCGATCGGATCGACCGACGCATCGTCCAAGACGATGTCCGGCTCCTCGCCGACGGATCCCAGGCGCGGCACACCGAACGTGCTGCTGGGTAGGGTCGTAAGCGTCGCGCGCACGGCCGCGTCGACTTCCAGCCGCCTCTTCTGCGTTGCGCGCCACCGCATTCTCTGTCGGTAGATTTCGACCTCGAAATCGTAACCGGTCATCACGATCGCCTTCGACGGCCAGGGATCGATGAATTTCTCGAACATGTCCCTGCGGAGAAGCGAGAAGGAGATGACATCCGGAAAATACTCGTCGTCGGCGAGTTCGGACGCCAGCCTGCACTGAAGATCCAGGCCATTCGCGGCGAGAAACTCGTCGGCCTCCTCCCTGCTTTGACGCGAGCCCGTGATGAGGACCTGTTTCCTCGAGGAGTTCGCGGCACCCTTGGCAAGCTCGAGCAGCGCGTCGCCCTTTGGCGTGACCCCACTGTCCACGCATTCAAGCGCAAAATTCTCCATGTCGTCGACGAAGGAGTCCAGCTTCTCGGCGGCCGCCCTGCCCAGAAAACGCGTCACATGGCCACGTTCATCGCGCAGCCGTCGCAGGACGGCCTCGAATTGGTGGAGGCGTTCGCCTTTCGGTGGAGCCAGCCAACTTGCTCCCTGGAAGAAGGTCGATCGGACCACATCGCCGATGTCCTGGAAGCTCTCGTCGTCAACGACGACTTCGGCATTCAGAAGGTCGGATACTTCTGCGAGCCTAGCGTAGGCCGCTGCGAGATGCGGAGCCGACTTGGGCATGTACGTGAAGGCCGGACGTCGCTCTGCCAGCGCGCTGTGCCGGGTCCTATCGATGCCCGGAATGCCAGTGCGGAAACCCGCTTCATCCTCGTCGTCCGCCAGCTCGCTCGCGGTGGGCTCCCACACCTTCCAGCCATGGCGCCGAAGCTCGAGCGCATCGGCTCTCCGCCGAGCGTCGACCAGTAGAACCAAGCGCTGCCGCTCCCCTACGCGGTTGGCCAGTTCCACGTTCTTGAGGACCATGTCGAGGCGATCCGTGAGAACGATCTGCGAGCCCGGTTCGACCGACGCGGCCAGACTTGCACGCTCCAGTTCGAAAAGATCGCGCGCTACCGCCACGAGGGGCGATCCTCCGGCTCCCTCCGGAGAAAGCGCGATCGGCTTTCCGCTTTCGTCGAAAGTCCCCCAGGCGAAGGTATCGGCTAGGCGGCCCCATCCCTTCCGGTTCTCGACCTGGGCGGATTCGATCTCTAGGCCTTCGAGGACCCGATCGAACTCGGCCCTTGCGCCCACGAGAATGACTCGGTTCCTGTAAAGGCCCGAGTTGCCGCAGGAACTGACTCCAGAGAGCTCGTCGACCTTCGTCAGCGGCGGCGCCTTCGACTTGACGGTCGGATTGCTTTTCGGAAGCTGGCGCTGCGTGGGTTCGTACCAGAACAGTTGATTGCTCGGCACTAGGCGCCGCCCGTCGCCGATCTGTGTCTCCTTGTCGGCATACGCCAAATAGATGCCCTCGGTATTGTGCACCGTGGACCTGGAGCCGACAGAGAAGACATAACCTTCGGGCAGCGACCTCACCCGGGCACCGGCTGTGAAATAACGGTCAATAAACCGGGCCCGGCCATCTTCGAAGTCCATACCGAGACACTCGAGGGCCGCCGCGATCGCCGTGAACTGCGCAACCCGATCGACGGACGGAAGGATGAGGCAGATGGGGTCTGCGTACCCCGTGTTCAGCGCGGTCGTGACGACTAAGCGCGCGACATGAGGCAACGCCGTGCGTTGGCCGTCGACCGAAAGCCGGAAGTCCTCGAGCCGTCTTGGCGCGACCCGCAACTTCTGAAAGGGAACGGAGTCGGATCGTGGCGCAGCGGCCGGATGCGCCACCGGGAAAGCCGGGACGATCGCTTCCGCGATATCGATGTTGTTACTTCCAGCAATCCCTTCTTCGGAGGCGGCGACGGTGTCCACCTCGGCGTACTGTGCAACGGTTGCCGAAGGTACTCGGTCGGCTTCCGGCGCAGCGGCTGACGGAGGCTCAGGTGACGTTAGATCAGCAGAACCCTCTCCCACCGGAGGCGTGTCATCTGGACTTGCGGGGGGCGGTGTCAGGTCGAAGGATTGGATGATCGAGACAAGCCGGTTGTCGCGACTGACGGCTCGTTCTTCCAGAAGGCGGGCCAAGTCGCCTGGCTCTCTTTCGCTCCCCGCCCAATCCACGACCGGACGCCAGCCCATTTCGGCGAGCCTCGTCGTCGTGTCAGCCACGCTTGCGTCTGTTCCCTCGTCGAGTACTTGCGGTTCTTCGACGATCACGGCGGCGCGACCGCCCTTCTCGACAATCGTTCCTTCGAGCGCAGAACGCAGGACCTCCCAGCCCAGCGACTCGGCCTGCAATGCGGCCTTCGATTCCGCAGCATGTTCGATCAGGCTCCGCTGATCGGAATGACAGAGGACTATTACGCCCTTCCTCGCTCGCCGAGCAAGCGCCGACACATGCTCGTCCCTAAGGTCCGCAACGCTCGTCACAAGGTAGTCGACGCCAGCGTGATCGGACGCCGCAACTGCTGCATCGAAGCCGGCGTCCTGCAGGGCCTTGGTGAGCTCCGAGGCTTTGGTTTCCAGTTCTGCGGCGCTCAGCCTCGGCGCCGCCCGGACGATCACGCCGACGCCATCAGGACTGCCAAGCCATCTTCCCGGCTGTCCGAGCGCAGCGTCTGCAAGCTCCGCATCCTGCTGCAGATGCGGCGTCCGCAGCGAGAATGCGCCCTCGTCGCCGGATTGCCCGATCCTGTGTATCACGCTCGAGCACGCGGCGAATGCCGCATCCCCCGAGGCGAACTCCTCCGCGTCGTCAACTACGATGGCGTCAAACTTGCGCCCGGCCCTGGCGATTTCCAGGACGTCATCGACGCCGCGAGCCCGAAGGACCGCGGAGGGCCACGCATCGTATCGCTTGCTCTCCGTGAAGCCTACGACATCAAGGAGCAGATCCAGAACGGGAGCGTGGTGCCTCCCTGCAGGAGGACTTGGGGAACGTTCTGCCGATCTCCTGGAAAGCGCGGCTTCCATGCGTGCTTCGAAGTCCGCTGATACTGCGAGCGGATCACCGAATCCCGTCTGCGTAAACAGTTCACGCAGTTGCCGCGCCTCTTCGGCAGATTTCTCGCGAGGACCTAGCGGGCCGACTTGATCCAGAACGGCGAGCGCGGACTCGAGGGGAGAATTCTCGAAACGATCTGCCATCGCCGGAGGGATGGCTGGGCGGAGCTGGGCGATCCGAGACGGCAGCGAACGGGAAGCCGTCCGGACTTCTCGAATGCGTTGGGAAAAGTCGGCGGGGGCGCCGGCGGGGATCGCCGCATTGTGGTCGCCAGTCTGCAGGCTTTGCAGCGTCCGGTTTCCGAAACGCCGCAGGAGCGGCTCCAGCGATCTGCTGTCCTGCTGATAGTCCTTGAGGGCCGTCTCGAATTGGCGAAGCGCATCGGGCGCTCCTTCCTGGGGACGCATCCGGATGAAGTAGCTTACCGCCTTCGTGGCCTCGGAATCGGGCTGCGCTTCTGCGGCGGCCCGCAAGTCACCGTACCTCCGGACCAGATCGATGGCTTCCGCCATCACCCTGATCATCCAATCGGCGTGCTGGCGATACTCTGCGATGGTCTTTTCTGTCTTAATTGGTCTCTTGAGCCGCGAAACGACGGCCGAAGCCAACTGCTCGTCCCGCTCCTCGCGACGCGCGGCTCTCATTTTCCCGAGTTGCAACTCGAAATGTGCGTCGTCCGCGCGGATGAGGGCCTGGATGTGTTCGTTCGCTGGCACCTCGGACGGCCCGCCTCCGAGCGCCTGCACTACGTCGGAAAGGGACCGTCCTGCCCGAGTATTGCCGGACCAAAGCTGGTCGGCAAGTTTCGTCGCATCTTCCAGGACCACGGCGGCGAGGTCGCGCGTCGCGGCCCCCACGGGCTGATTGTCTCCGCCTGCCTCCTCGATTTCGGAGGTTGTCAGGCCATGGACCTGCACTAGGTCGCGCACGCGGCGAAGCAGCGCCAGCGCGGTGCGCGCGGCAAAAGGATCGACACCGGCTCGAGCCGCCAGCGGATCCGATCCTGTCGATACAATCCCGCTGGGGGCCGTAGAGTCCCGAAAGTGCGCCCTTTGAAAGAGAACGGGATGCACTTGCGAGAGCATTCGGAAGGGTGCCGGAGTGTCGAGAACCGCACTCTTGCCGACGAGCAGGCATGAGCCCCCCGCCGCGGCCACTTGCACGGCAATGCTCATGGCAAGCGTCGACTTGCCAGTACCGTCGGCCCCCGTAGCTACGATGGATTCCGTTGCGGCGCCCCTCAGCGCCGCAGTCTGCGCAGGATCGAGCGTAATCACTTCCGCACGCGTCCCGCGGTGGTTCCCAGCCGCCTCATTGTTCCCCCGCCGTCAGCCCCAGTGTGCTGGTTGCACAAATCTTACACACACGCGGCAAAAGGGCCAATGCGAATCCTTCAATTCCTTCATAGACTTTGGACTGGATCCACGAGCTTTTCAGGCCGAACTGGGGCCTGAGGTCGGCCCGCGCCAAGCTCTTTGGGAACGAGCGCTGCGCTTTACGCGGATGCCGCGGGACGCGATCCCTTGGAGCTCTCGCCGCCGAGCACGGACGCCTTGTTCCTCTGTCGGCGCAGCCGGGAACAGGTGGAAAAGCGCGGCCCCGGCGATTTCGAATCCCTGGGCTGTGGTAGCAGCGCGGAACGCATGGCGGCCGACAAGGATTCGTCGAAGGCCAAGGAGCTATTTCGATGCTGATGTTCAAGGTAAGGCGGCCCGTGACCCGGACCCTGCGCGGCTGGGCGATATCGGCGCTGCAGGAGGCTGGCGCCATTCGCGATTGCGAGGAGCACGGCTGGATGCAGGATCGCGCCGACCCGCACGCTCGCGAGCGGGCCTTCGACATCGCACGTCAGGATTCGCCGACCGGCTTCTCTCCGGAAGAGGCTGTCGCGGAGGTCCGCCATGTTCTGGATTCTATGGGCGATTCCTGCCCGGAGTGCCTCTCCAAGACCGGCTAGGCTGTCTCTTCTCTCGACTTGCGGCCGAACGACGGCCGCAGGCGAGTGAGCTCGATCCACGCCAACGCGGCGTTGATCCATTTCTGCCGTTCGGCTCCATCGGCTTCCGCGGCGAGCTTCATCGCCGTAAACGCCTCGCGCTCGGGGTCGTACTCGACGTTCATGGACTGAAATATAATCGCGGATCGTAAACGATCACGCCGCGATGCGACCGTAGGAATCCGGGGGACGGCCACTACGGCCCTCACGCAGACTTCCGCTGCGGTTTGGCCGGCCTTTTCGCCCTCGCGTCCTTGGCCGGTTTCTTCCCGGCGATCGGCATCAGCATTTCCTTCTGGCCGGCAGACGCCTTCTTCGGCGTCTTGGCCGGCTTCTTTTGCGCCGCCGTCTCAGCCGCAGCGCCGCCCACGCTCTTGCGCAGCGCATCCATCAGATCGACCACGTTCTCGCCCTTCGGCCGCTCCTTTGGCCGGATGACTTTGCCAGCCCGTTTTTGATTGATGAGCTCGACCAAGGCGCTCTCATAGTGATCCTCGAATTTCTCCGGGTCGAAGCGGCCGGCCTTCTGGTTTACGATGTGCTTGGCGAGGTCGAGCATGTCCTTGGTGACCTTCACGTCCTGGATCTCGTCGAAATACTCCTGCTCGCTGCGGACCTCGTAGGGATAGCGCAGCAGAGTGCCGATTAGGCCTTTGTCGCGCGCTTCGAGCGCGATGATGTGCTCGCGGTTGGTCAGCACCACCCGCCCGATCGCGACCTTGTCCATCTCGCGGATGGTCTCGCGGATCACGGCGAAAGCGTCGTGTCCTACTTTGCCGTCCGGACGCAGGTAATAGGGGCGGATCAGATAACGGGGGTCGATGTCGCTGCGATCGACGAACTCGTCGATCTCGATGGTGCGCGTGGACTCGAGCGCGATCTCCTCGAGCTCTTCTTTCGAGACCTCGATGTACTGGCCCTTCTCGAGTTCGTAGCCCTTGACGATGTCCTCGTTCGGCACCTCGTCGCCGGTGTCCGCGTCAACCTTCAGGTACTTGATGCGGTGGCCCGTCGTCCGATTGAGCTGGTTGAATGAGATCTTCTCGCTCTCGGAGGTGGCCGGATAGAGCGCGACCGGACACGTCACCAGAGACAGACGCAGGAAGCCTTTCCAGTTGGCACGCGGGGCCATGTACGCAGAACTCCGGTTCGGGATCCCGGACTCAAGACGAACAAGCGCGGCCGGTTCCGACAGCATGGCCCCCTGCTCCACGTAAATCTTTTTCGCAGCCTATCGACTCTCGCGTTCTTGTTATGTTCTATGTGCTGATGGCTGATAGACCCGCGAGCTGGCGTATGCCCACACCAAAGCAGATGCAAAAGATGGCCGCTGCCGTCGGCAAAACCGCCCTTGCGAGCCCCGGATTGGCTCCGGATGCGGCTCTGCCGCCAGAATACTGGAGGGCAATTCTAGACGACCCTCCCACCGACGGGACCGACTCGCGCCTTCGGGCCTCTATCGGCACCCAGCGGCTGGACCAAATTCCTAACCATCTGCTTAGGGTGGGGTGCCGGCGCTGCGGTAGAACCGTCGAGGTTCAGAAGGTTGATGCGGTTCGCCTCTACGGGCCGGAAGCATTGTGGAAAGCGGTTGGGCAACGTCTGCTGGACAACACGTGCCCGAACCGCAGTGGGCGCCATGAGGAAGACGGCTGCTGGCCCACGTTCGAGTAGTCGCCGGCGCGCCCGAGACTGGATGCTGCCATGGCACCGAAGCACCACCCGACGCCACTTTCCGGAGGCGACCGCAAGGCCCTGGCCAAGGAGCTCGGCCGTGCTCGCGCCATGACTACAATCCTCGCTGCCCAGTCGGCCGAGGCCCGAAAGAAGGGCGAGGCCCTGATCAAACAGGCCGACAAGTTGCTCTGCGAGTCATGGAACGAGCGCATGTGGGCCGACGGCGGCCCGATCGATCCGTCGCCGACCATCGACCAAGCCATCAACGGCGCATACGCATGGCTCGAGATCGAGTGCTCGCGGTGCAAGGCCCGCCGGGACGTCGATCTGACGACGCTACGCCACCCACCGACCACGTTCGTCCACGACCTGGCGAGCCGTCTCCGCTGCAGCAAGTGCGCCAAGGCCGGTCGCCGACCGCCGGCGACGCTGCTACAGCTGTCGCAGCGAGCCCGCCATGATCCGGAAGCCTGAATGTGTAACCTCTACTCGATCACCACCAACCAAGCGGCGATCAGCGCGCTGTTTCGCGTCGTCAACCGGTACGTGGGCAACCTGCAGCCGATGCCGGGCGTCTTTCCGGACTACAAGGCGCCGATCGTCCGCAACGGCGCCGACGGCCGCGAACTCGCACTTGCCCGCTGGGGCATGCCGTCGTCGTCGAAGGCGCTGATGGACGCCACGAAGAAGCGCGCGGAGAAGCTGCAGGCCAAGGGCAAGGAGGTCGACTTCAAGGAATTGCTCCGGATGGAGCCTGACGGCGGGACGACCAACATCCGGAACGTGAAGTCGAAGCATTGGACCCGCTGGCTGGGCGTCGAGAACCGCTGCGTAGTGCCGTTCAACAGTTTCTCGGAATTCAACAAGGCCGAGGGCGGCGACATCTGGTTTGCGCTCGACGAGACCCGTCCGCTCCTCTGCTTCGCCGGTATCTGGACCAACTGGACGTCCGTCAGGAAGGTCAAGGAAGGCGAGACCACCAACGACCTATACGCATTCCTGACCACTGAGGCCAACGCCGAGGTCTTCGCCATCCATCCGAAGGCAATGCCCGTGATCCTGACGACGTCTGATGAGGTCGAAACCTGGATGACGGCGCCGGCGGAGGAAGCCCTGAAGCTGCAGCGGCCCCTACCGGACGGGACGCTGAAGATCGTTGCTCGCGGCGTGAAGGAAGACGCTGCACCCGCGACCACCGAAGTCCGCGGCATGGGGCGACCTGTAGCGCCTATCCGCTTGACTCAGAGGACCGCCTTCGAACAAAAATAGAACGAACGATTCTGCCCCGAAGGTCCGCTTGGCCAAACTGCCCCAACTGCCCGTCTACTATTATCTCGACCACTTCGCCGAAATGCTGGGGTTCGTGCAGCGGACGTACGCCTCCGTGCTAGGTCCGGAGCATCACGCCTTCATAGCGCGCTTCGAGGGCCTTCCGAGAGATGCAAGATGCCTACTGGTCCGGATGATCAACAGGCGCGGCGCCATATTCAACCGATCCCTGTTCAGCTACCCAGAGATCGATGACGTCGAGCGTGCGGCATCCGATCTGAGCGCGGCCGGTCACGCACGCGAGCTCGGAGAGGCGGACTATGCGGCCTTCGTCTCATGCCTGCCAAAGGACATCCTCGTCATCGGAGCGCAGGCGGCCGGGCGAGGAGACGTCCGGAAGTCCTGGTCCAAGCCCAAGTTCATCGACTACTACCTCGAGCGCATCCCATTTTCGGTCGCCGCGCAGCACTGCGGCGCCCGCAACTTCATCGCGCTCGACGGGACGCGTCCGATCGAGTTTCTGCTCTACCTCTACTTCGGCAAGACCGAGGTAGATCTGAAGAACTTCGCGCTGCGCGATCTGGGAATTCTCCGCACCAATCGCGAGACTTCGTTCAGCGCGCGCTTCACCGATGCGGAAGAGGCGCTCGCCTCGTTCCACTACAGCCAGGTTCTGGACAGCCTGGAAGACGGATCGGAAGCTGTTCACAGACGGGCGGCCATCGACGTACTCGCCGGCCCCGCCTGTACGACCGAGTTCGCCAGCGATCTCCGCAGCCGGGCCGCGCATCGGACCGGGCTTTTCTTCGAGAAAGCGGGCGAGAGCAATCTCGCCCGTCAGCTCTACCGTGCCGGCCCTTCCCCGGATTGCAACGAGCGCTTGGTTCGCCTGCTCTACAACACGGGCGACAAGGCCGAGGCCGAAACGCTGCTGCAGCGGATGATCGATGATCCCGCCAGCGACGAGGAACATCTCTTCGCCACCGACTTCTACGGCCGCAAGTTCGGCGGACGGCGCACGGGTCTCTGTACCGAACTTCTGCGGTCCGGCCGGACGATCACCGTCGATGACACCCATCGCGGCAATCCCGAGGCAGGCGTCGCCGGCGTGCTGCGGCGCGAAGGTACGAAGGTCTACTTCACCGAGAACGTGCTGTGGCACACCCTGTTCGGCCTGCTCTTCTGGGACGAGCTCTTCGAGAGCACGCGGATGCCCAGCGGGTTCGACTGGTTGCCCCATTGCCTGAAGGACCGCAGCTTCCGGCAGCTTTTCGCCGCGACGATCGACGAGAAACTAGGAGCCATCGCGTCCGGATCCGCCTTCCCATCGATCCTCCGCACCGTCGCATCGAGATGGGGCCGCCCGAATGGGATCTTCAACTGGGATCACGTACAAGTGGAGGCGCTGCGCGCCCTGCTCGAGGGGGCCGATCCGGCCGGCGTGGCCGCAATCGTCCGCAGCATGTGCGACGACTTCCGTGGGATGCGAGACGGCTTCCCCGACCTCATGCTGGTCCAGGGCGGCAAGGCGTCGTTTATGGAGGTCAAGGCGGAAGGCGATGTGATCCGACGCAACCAACTGACGCGCCTACGTCAGCTGGGCGACGCCGGCATCGTGGCCGAGATCGGCCGGGTCGACTACCGCTTCGACCCCGAGCAGGATTACGTGGTGGTCGACATCGAGACGACCGGCTCATGGTCGAACGGCGACCGCATCACCGAGATCGGCGCGGTGAAGGTGCGGAACCACCGTGTCGTGGACGAGTGGCACTCTCTCCTCAACCCGCAGCGTGTAATCCCGGCAAAGATCGTCCAGCTGACCGGCATCACCAACGACATGGTTCGCAACGCGCCTTTGTTCGCAGAGGTCGCCGACGCGTTCATGGAATTCATGGGAGACGGCATCTTCGTCGCCCACAATGTAAGCTTCGACTACGGTTTCATCGCCCACGAATTTGAGCGCATCGGGCGGCGCTTCAGATTTCCGAAGCTCTGCACGTGTGCCGGGATGCGGCGGCGCTATCCAGGGCACAAGTCCTACGGACTAGGGAAGCTCTGCGAGATCTACGGCATATCGCTCGACAATCACCACCGCGCTCTATGCGACGCGCGGGCCTCGGCGCAGTTGTTGAATCTCATCAACCAGAAGCGTAGTGAGGAGAGATATATCGGCGAAGCTGCCTAGCGGAGCCAATCGGGTAGCTTGGAAACGGCTCCAGAAGATTCCGATAAGACGAAATTTGACTTGCTCCGTCGGGCAAAACAGTGGTTCATAAGGCGCTGGTCCTGGCGAGACGAAGGAGCCAGCCCGATGGCGAATGACGCGGACACCTCCTCGGAATTGTCCAAGATCGCGAAACTGAACGGTGACTTCCGAAGGAATTACGGCACTCTCATCGGTGCGATTTTGTACCTCCGCACCGTGAGCGCCGCCCGCCGAACCCCTTGGCTCTGGGCTGGCCTGATCTCGATCGCTTTTTCAGCGGTGCTGAGCTGGTTGGGGCGGCACGGGTGGTTTTTGCAAGCGCCTAACGTTCTTCGCTTCAAGCGTTGTATAGGTGGATCAGCCTTAACAAATGTTGGTACCGATCGCCCTTGGTGAAGATTGGCGATAGCGCGTCGTTCCTACGTATGCGCGAGATATCGTACTTG